>Ga0272448_1009379_pt1 | contig 10009 bp, 8 predicted proteins | sample YNPCB0191_FD_202220 | JGI IMG/M metagenome (GOLD analysis project Ga0272448, IMG submission 202220) | Hot spring sediment microbial communities from Yellowstone National Park, WY, United States - YNP-CB-019-1 | ecosystem: Environmental > Aquatic > Thermal springs > Hot (42-90C) > Sediment... | reverse complement strand
ATATCAGAGACGATCGGTGTATACATGAACTGGGGAACGGATTTCGGTTCGACAGGTCTTGCATCGAATCCCGTATCCAGGAGAAGACCCTCACCGATATCGTTCCATCCGAATATCTGATAGGATATCTTAACACTCTGTCTTACCCCGATATAGGTAGAGGGAACAAGTGTCTCCATGGAGGTCCTGTTTGAACCCACATCCAGGGTGGTGATCTTCTCCCATTTACTATCCCTTAATTCATAAAGGACGGAGCCGGTTACCTTTCCATGTTTTCCGTGGATATCCACCCTCAGGGAAAGTGCACCCTTATCAAAATCCATGAGGATATATGCGATATCCTCTCCGCTGGTCGGAGTAGAAGGGATACCCCCTCCACCACCCCCGCCTGAGATAATAATATTCATCGGAGAGGGTGTGCCCAGAAACAGGTTATCCCTTACTCCGAGGAGGAGGGCTAGACCACCGGTCTCGTTGGATTTGCCTGTGGTAGTGATGTCCAGTCCGTCCCTTACTGACCGGTCGATCGGGTGCCGGGTAATGTTAACCTTTTTCCAGTCGTCGAATGCACCATCGATTCTGATGTCCTGTGGTGGCGCAATCGCATACCCTTTAAGTTCCTCGCCGAATACATATACCGAACCACTTGCAGATGCTGACCTGATTTTAATGCTTACAAATGAACCGGATTGAACCTGTGATACATCAGCACGAACCTTGAATGTCACCGGTGTAGAGGAGATTGTCATGGGGAGCAACGGCGTTACAGGTGCGAGTTTCATCTCCACAGGGGTATTTTCCATCTCTATTGAGTTAAGTGTGGACTCTCCCCCGTGGGATGATGCCACTATCTCAAGCACATCCCGTTCCCCGGAAGGAAGAAGATGAAGTAGTGGTTTTTGCTCAAGGGTGATCACCGGCCCGGGTGCGATCGGGTAATCTGAGATATCCCGGGCATCGTGGTCATCCACGGTCGTAAACACTGCATGATAATGCTCACTCAGAGGGGCAGGTATCGGTCCAAGTTCGAGTTCGCTTCCCGAGACCTCTCCCTGAACCGAAAATGCAGATGTCCAGTTAAAAAGTAACTGGTTGTCTCCCTGAAACACATATCCTGCGCCATCCCCGATGTCTGTCTGGAAGTCGATGCGGATATCTGCTCCAGTCCCTTGAATGAGATACCCGGTAGCGGGGTTACCATCCGTATCCACATATGAGGTGATGAGCACCTTTCTCCCGCCGGTGATCAGATCCCCAACCCTTATGTAAAGGTAAAGACCCTCGCTGCCTCGAACCGATGCTGCAGAGGTTATATCGGCTATACCCTTTCCACTGGAGGAGAACTCAAACCTCGGGATACCGTTCCAGTCATCGAACGATCCGTCAATCTTTATCTTATCCCGCCGGGATATCTCAAACATCAGCAGCACCGAGGAGATAATTACAAAGATTATCACGACAATCGCAATGAACCTGATCTTGAGCCTTTTGTCTTTCGCAATAGTGGCAGGGTGCCGGATTACATGCCTCAGCCCGTTGATGAAACTCTTCCTTCTCCTTTTAACATGAACCCTCTGCTTTGTCTGGAGAACCGGTATCTTCTCAGGTTTCTCAGGTTTCTCGACTTCAACTTCCGGTGGAGGTTCAGGCTCAACCTTTTTAACAGGTCTTTTAACCGGGGGTTTGACGACAGGTGCCTTTTTCAGTATGATGGTATCCGGTCTCTTTTTTTCCTCTGCAAGAAGTTCCGGGAGATCCTTAAACGCCTCTGCCATCATCTTTTCTTCTTCGGAGGGCGCCGGGGGTAGATGTTCCTCTCCCGCCTCTTTAATGATGATGAACTTATAACCGCATAGAATGCACTCCCCGAGTTCAGGGGGTGTGTGTTCTCCGCATTTCGGACACTCGAGCGTCGGATAAAATCGACTCTTGCATGAACTGCATTGAAGGTTTGCAGGGTTATTTTCATACCCGCATTTCGGACATATCAGGACCTTTGGCACATTCCTAAGATTAGCAGAATAATATATAGACCTTTCGAGAGGTCACCTGTTCATCTACTGCATTTTTAATCCGCAGTATAACGCTTCATGGAAAAGGTATAAGTGATCTTATCAGAGGACCGAGCGGTGTGAACAGAAATAAGAAAAATAGTATCAGGAGGAGTGCAACCCCGCACACGGCAAGTTTTATCCCTGAGTTTGACCTTTTCCTCTCTGCAATCTTGGGCATGATTTTTGTTCCAGTTCGCTCATAGGTCTTCGCACGCTCGATACTTTTTGCACGCTCCACCAAGGTGTAGTCGTAACTCTCTCTCGCCCGGGATACACGCATCTCATCCCGGGTGGGTATCTCATCGTGATACCCCCCTCCATATTCCCTTATCCTGCCGCCACGACCTTTTTTTACAGGAAGGATTCGTTCTTCAGGCAACCTGCCACACCTCGCACCACCATCGTTTCATAGGATATAAGAATTGCCTTCGGAAAAACACCCTCGAAAAGAATTTTGCGATCCTCAGAATTACGCAAGGAATTCGAAGGTGGAACTTTTACATTTGCGGAAGTACTGTTCCCCTGACAATGCTTATATCCTACAAATTAATATCCATGCTGCAGTACACATAATAGTAGGTGGGATAAATGATCACAAACCTCTGTGGAACATGCGGCACTCCACTTCCTCAGGGTGCACCAAGGTGCCCCAGGTGTGGAACCCCTGTATTGAATGAACCCAGGCACCCCAGTCAGACAAGACCTGACTGGCCCATGCTGTCAGAAAAGGAAAAGAAACGCCTTGAAAAAGATTGGAAAAAGTGGCATGAAAAGTGGGAAAAAGATATGAAAAAGGCAGGAATGCCTGTAGGACAGGCGCCTCAACCCCCGCCGTTAGCACCCTCGCAGGGTCCAATGCCACAAAATCCACCACCGTTTCAGTCACCACCCCAACAGACCCCCGGAGGACAACCATCACCTTTCTTTTCTCAACCACCACCCGGTGGATTCCCGCAGCCACCACCACAGCCTCAGGCTCAACCGCCACCCGGTGGATTCCCGCAGCCTCCACTACAGTCTCAGGCTCAACCGCCACCTATTCCATCGCCGTATTCGTCTCAACCACCCACGCAGCAACCCGGATTTCAACCATCTCCTCAACCACCTTTTTCACAGGCACCGCCTCCGCAGAGAGAGACACCTCCTCAGATTAGTTTCCAAAAAGGTCCACCTGTACCGCCCCCGGGACAGACCACTTTTCCTTCCCAGCCGTCAGGGCCTCAGCCATTCACGCCGTATCCAACTGCGCCACCCCCAGTTCAGCAGACGCAGGCATTTCCACTGGATATCGAGGCGGAAAGAAAAAGACTTAAAGAGTGGGAGGATGCCCTGAAAAAAGAGGGCGAAGAACTGAGGAAATTGAAGGAAGAGATAGATGCCTCAAAGAGTGCAAAGCAATACACAATGGAAGATCTAGAACGAAGGATTACAGAGTTGACCAAAAAGGAAGAGGAGTTAAGGAAATCCGTTCAGGAAAAAGAGTCTCTTCTCCAGAAGATTAATGAAGTTGAGGCAAAGGAGAAAAAGTTACAGGAACTGGAGAGCGAACTCATGAGAGAAAAGGATGAGGTTTACGGTCTTAAGTTAAAGAAGGAACAGGAGTTGAAGGAGTTAAATAAACGCATTGCAGACCTTTCGGAGGTAGAGGCAAACCTGAGGAAGGAGATTGAACTCAGGGAGAAAGAATTGAAAATGGGTCTATCTGCAGCGCCCTCCGGTGATGCAAAGGAGACTGAACTTCAGGCAAAGATTGAGGAGTTTGAACGACAGAAAAAAGAGTATGAGCGCATGGTAAAGGATCTTGAAGAACGAAAGAAGATTATTGAAGAGCGTGAGAAGGCGATTGCAGGGGGTGAGACCCCGCCATCAGAAGAGGTTTTAATCCTTCGTGAGGAGAATCGACGAAAGACTGAGAAGATCAAGGAACTGCTGGCAAAACTTGAGCAAGCAGGTGCCTCACCTCAACCCGCGGTGCAACACGACACGAAAGAAAAAGATGAAAAGATCGCAGAACTCGAGAAGCAGGTGAATGAACTGAAGGCAGCACTTCAAGTCGCATTATCTGTAGATGAAGAGAATGAGGAAGAGACTGAGGAAACTCCACCACCGCAGACCCCTCCGCAGGCTCCACCGCCAGCTCCAGTGCCAGCGCCGGCCAAGAAAAAGAAGGTCGTAAAGAAGATCGTCAAACGCACACCTGACGGAAAGAAGGTCGTAAAGAAAGTGGTTGTTCCCTCTGCTTCACCACCTGCATCACACCCCCCTGCAGCACCACCTCCCGGGTATGCTCCGCAACCCGTTGCACGACCACCACCTTCCGGCGGGCTCTTCGGAAAGAAAAAGAAGTTTTACCTCTGTCCATCATGTCACCAGCAGGGTGTCCCTGAGGGGTATCGAGTGTGCTCGATCTGCGGATTCAGGTTCTGATGCATGAAGTTCTGTCCCCGGTGCGGAGCAAAGGTATCCGGTAACGAGGCAAACTGTCCCAGATGCGGAAAGGACCTGATCTCCGTCAGGAAGGTCATTTATGGCGAGCAGGAGATCCAGCAGAAGCGTGATTTAAAGCCCGAAGTGAAGGGTAAAAAGCCGGCTACCGGGAATGAACAGCAGGTGATCTGTCCATTTTGCGGGTCTGCAGTTTCCCCGGAGGGATCGCGATGTAAATATTGTGGAACACTTATCAGACCCGCAGAGGAATATTCGTGTCCCTATTGTGGAAATAGACTGACCTTTATTGCAGAGTATCAACGATGGTACTGCTATCACTGCCGGGTCTACCCGTGAGGGTGCATAACTAATCTTAACGAAAGGGTTATTATCAGGGCGATAATATGGGCGCAGGGATTTGAGTCCATGATGGAGACGACACTATCGCTCAGAATACCAAAAGACTGGATGACGGAGATAGCAGAAAAATATGGTGCACTGGTAAAGGTAGTTGCATGTAAAAAAATGGGGACCCGGGTGCATCAACTCGTAGAGATACACTCCCTAGAGGGAAGGATCGAAGAAGTATTGAGGGCGATTAACTCCAACAGGCATGTGCTTGCAACGACAATAACCCGGGTTGACTCCGTCAAGGCAGTGGGGTGCGTGGCGGTTTCATCCCTCACGCCGTATGCCCTTCTTCTTAAATCCGAGTGTACATTTCTCTCCGGAGAGACGACAAGCGAGGGGAGGATAATCTGGAATCTCCTGATCTCAAAGAATAAACCCCTTCAAGAACTGGTCAATGCCCTGCGCGCACAGGGGATCTCGGTAAACCTTCAGAAATTATCGCGGGTAAGCACATCAGAGGTGCTGACCGCAAGACAGGAGGAGATCCTCCAGACAGCACTCGACCGGGGGTTCTTTGAACATCCGAAGAAGATCGGACTTCGTGAACTTGCAAGGGCATTTAACATTTCCGCATCCACCCTCTCCGAAACACTCAGAAAAGGACTGAAAAAGAATATCGAACTGTATATCCAGGAAAAAGAAAAAAATAAAGGGGGACTTGGGTAATCATCATTCTTTCAGGATGTCTACTTCAACCTCGTCTGGAGTGCCTTCCTTTGCAACTACAGATTCGCTCGAAGGTGATCCTTCCGGGGTAATCTCGTGAGGAAACGCTTCTTCTGATTCCGTGCTAAACTCTCGGATCTCATGACTCAGGTCATCAACGACCTTGTTGAAATACCTGCAATCCATCGCCAGTGTGAATTGTTCAAGGATGCAGTCGATTGCACCCCCATACATCTTCATCACCGTATCGAGTGTCCTTTCTGGTTTACTGCGCATGTCATCGTTCCTCAGGGGGATATACCTGTTACAGTACTTTTCGATCTCCATTCCGTATTGTGCTGCCCGGGCAGTACGCTCCTCCCCCTCTACTGAAAAGGGATAGATTACTGTCGCCATAACAAACTTTCCCATTGCGCTTGCAATCTCCGCAACCTTTTTTGCACCCACACTCCCGGTCAGCCCTCCAAGACAGGCGACAATCAGCACGATCTCTACATCCTTGAAAGCCTCTTCAATCTTTTCTACCACATCCGGAGCACTGAACGCCTTTTCCGCAGATTCTTCATCATGCGGTCCACGACAGGTGCAATCCTCAGGGAGAATACCTTTCCCCACGACGATCACACGGTCAGCATCCGCCGGTGATCCGTGTGATGTGATGAATACACTCTTCACAAAATGGTGCATCATCCTCTTTGAACGGCTCGCAATCTTGAGTGCACCATCACCGATCACCGCCACAGCAATATGCTTTCCGGCTGCCTCGTGTTCGTACTTTCTTTTAACTTTCTCCATCTCCTCTGCCCAACTTACCACCAGATTTTCTCCGAATCCCATCCCTTCTGACATCTTGACCACCCCATGTTCCCTACTCCTCTTCTTTTGGGGGCACCAGCATCGTAGGGATCTCCGGTGCCTCCCCAATAGTCTGCTTCCTCTTGTGCAACCTCTTATTCACATCTTCAATGTGCTCATCGATATAATGTCTTACCACCCAGCGTACCGCTTCCTCCTCGCTGATCCCCCAGTCCTTCCTCCATGTGAGAATCGTCTTTGCATCAATCCCTGTAATGGTGGCTGTAATCTGCACCTCATCCGGAGTAACATGAGTAACATGCTTCCTTCTGAGAAACTCATGTACCGCCGCCTTGATCAGCTGCGACCTGTTCTTGTATTCCGGGTGCTCCCTGACGAAATCGTCGATCTCCGTGAGGAGCTTCTCCTCCAACGAGATGGTTGTCCTTGCATTCCCTTTCTTCCTTTTCATATTCTTAATTCCCTCCTGTCCTCTCAAGAGAGAAGCAGGTATTACATTTGTATGAATACTGTAATACACAATCAGTATTTAAATGTTTTTATTGTAATGCTATATTGTTGTGAAATGCGAGAACTCTTTTCTCTGTCTTTTCCGCTTCCGTCATATTTTTATCATAAAAAAGTATTACCTTATTTTCTAGCATAAAGAGAAATTTACTATGGTCAGGCGTGACGAAACCCGCGGACAACGAACGCCCGCGACAGGGATAGCGATGGCGATGGGCTCGATGACGGCTGGTGTGACGGGAAAGTGATCGACCCATCCACCCATCTGCTCGTCAATTACAGTACGATCGGACTCCACATACTCCCTGTGCCACTGATGCATCATTAGCATGTGGATAACCGGTCGAGGATGTTGTGTATTATTGTGATGCACTGTTCAGACTGAAGGGATAGGGGTGAGATGGAGATCGGGACTGCATGAAAGTCGAGGCATTTATCTCTGAGTGCAGGGGGAATGTCATCCCTTGCGCCAAGGATGAATGTGAACTCCTCTCCTGTGGTGTGAGGGATGGTGTCCCATGCATTATCTCCCTTTTCTTCGAGAAGAAAGATGTTTGTCCCCTGGAGGGTGTGGATCAGTTGTTCAAGTCCGATGTTTCTGATGGTTATCCCCGGGGTGGTCTCCTTTTCTTCCCTGCTGGATAGAGCAATCCTGAGCAGGGAGGCAGTTGATCTCTCATCAGGGTTGAGGGATCGCACCCTGTCTCCGTAGATGGAGATCAGTCTCGGGCGCTCCGGGTCTTTCAGGATAAGGAGGTGGACCTCGGAGTCCCTCCGTATACCGTGAGAGATCAGGAGTGCTGCACCCACACACCTGCACAGGATGTCCAGTCTCCCCGCAGACCCCGCAAGGTCGTTCAGGGAAAACTCACCATCCGCAGGTCCACTCAGGGTTACGACAATAAACCTCCGCCTTCTGACCTTCACTCTATCTCTCCGCCCATGTCTTTCATCTGTCGTTCGAGCCTGCGTCTGAACTCCCGGTTGCTTGTAATGTTCTTCATTGTCCGGACTGCAATATTATACTGCTTGATTAATTCACGGACATCATCCTCAGATGTTCCGGACCCTCGGGCAATCCGGGATATCCTCTTTGACTTGATAATCCGTGGGTCATCCATCTCCTCCTTCGTCATGGATTGCATGATCACCTTCCACTTTCTTAACCTCTTCTGATGAGCCTCAATCTGTGACCTGTCCGGAGAGATGCCGAACATCCCTGTGGGAAGCATCGACATAAGCCTTGAAAATGGTCCCATCTTTGTTACAGCCTCCATCTGCACATACATGTCCTTCAGTGTGAACTTTCCTGACATCAACCGATGAGCTATACGTTCAGCCTCCTCCTTTGTTATAACCTCTTCTGCACGTTCAAGGAGTGACTTCAGGTCACCCCACCCGAGAAGCCGCGAGATGAACCTCGTTGGATCGAACATCTCGAGATCTTCGAGATGTTCACCCACACCCACAAACGCTATCTGGGCTCCGGTCTCCGCTACTGCGCTCAATGCCCCTCCACCCTTTGCGCTCCCATCGAGTTTTGTGAGTATCACGCCGGTTAACCCGACCGCATCATGAAACCCTTTCGCATGGACACCTGCCTGCTGTCCCATCGTGGCATCAAGTACAAGAAATGTCTCATCAGGCTCAACTACCGCGGCAACCCTCTTGATCTCCTCAATGAGATCATCATCAAGCCTGTCGCGCCCCGCAGTATCTATGATGATCACATCGTAATCCTTGAACTTCGTTAACCCCTCACGGACTACCTTTGCTGCCTTGGTTTCGCCCGGGATCCCAAAAACAGGGATATTGATCATATCACCGATCTGCTTCAACTGATCATAGGCAGCAGGTCTGTGCACATCCCCGGCAATCAATGCAGGGGTCATACCCCGCCTCTGGAAGTATCTTCCCAGTTTTCCTGCGGTGGTGGTCTTTCCCTGTCCGTACAGACCTACAAGAAGGATCTTCATCTTTTTTCCGAGTTTTATTGCATGCCCTTTGCCCAGAATGGAAAGAAGTTCATCGTGAATAACCTTTATCAGATACTCCCTCACACCCATTCCTGCCGGTGGCTTTTCCTTTACCCCCTTCTCCTCGATCCGTTTTGTAAGTTCGAGTACAATCTTTACATTAACATCTGCCTGAAGAAGAGCACGCTGCATCTCCCGTGTTATCTCTCGAACGAGTTTCGGGTCTACACTCGTGGCATTCGCCACCTTATTAAGTATCTGCTTAAGCGATTCGCTGAGCGATTCAAGCACCATGTAAAAAGAGGATATCCCCATTAGAATATAATAATTTCCCATGCAAGTGGGCAAATTTTTAATAGGGATGCAACTGTTCTCTTTCCGGATGAACCGACTCAGAGATCTAAAGAAACAGAGGTTCGAGATTGACGGGTATCGATGTACCAGATGCGGGGAGACCAGGATCCATCTTCTCACCATTCACCATGTAAACCCACGGTCCGAGGGGGGAGAGGATTCCCTAGGGAACCTGCGCACGATGTGTATAAAATGTCATGCGGAGTCCCACCGGATGGTCAAACGCGCTCGTGTTAGCCGGCGGGCAAGATCCCGGGAGATCCGAAAGGCAGTCAAACCCGAGATCCGAAAGATGCGTGATGTCCTGACGAAACGCGTTCTTGAACTCCTTGCGATATTTTTCATGTGGCTGGAAGAGGCGATCCATGCCTCCGAGAAAAAGAAAAGTGTATAACTTTGATGAGACCTGACTGCGATGGGGTATAGCATGAAGATCCCTGCCGGTTTTAACCCCCGGGAGAAGGCTTCAAATATCTATATAAATGGCAAATACATCCGGGTAACCCCCTATGAGACGGCTGGTTGAGTGCATTCCAAACTTCAGTGAAGGTCGGAGAAAGGGTGTCGTTGAGGAGATCGTAAAGAGTATAGAATCTGCAGGTGTAACGATCCTTGATGAGGAGATGGACGCCGACCATAACCGGAGCGTAATCACATTTATCGGTTCACCCGAGAAGGTGGTTCACGGGGCGTTTAACGGTGTATGCAAGGCGGTTGAACTCATCGATTTGAATAAACATCAGGGAGAGCACCCGAGGATCGGGGCTGCGGATGTGGTACCTTTCGTTCCGATCAGCG
>Ga0272448_1009378_pt1 | contig 10009 bp, 7 predicted proteins | sample YNPCB0191_FD_202220 | JGI IMG/M metagenome (GOLD analysis project Ga0272448, IMG submission 202220) | Hot spring sediment microbial communities from Yellowstone National Park, WY, United States - YNP-CB-019-1 | ecosystem: Environmental > Aquatic > Thermal springs > Hot (42-90C) > Sediment... | reverse complement strand
CTGCCGTCTGCACATCACGAGCAATCCTGCTTAGGCTCTCGATCATCTGCGACATGGCATTCATTACTTCGCCAATTTCGTCCGTATTTGCGGAATGAATTTTGACGTTCATATCGCCACCGGAAAGTCTGTTGGCAACTTCCACCATATTCTGCAGAGGGCGACTTATCAAATTGGAGATGAATACTCCTATGATTACGCTGAGCAACATACCGGCAAGTAATACAATTATGGTTGCCAGCCGAGATGTTTTGTAGGTTTCTTCTGCCTGTCTCCCGATCAATACTCCGTCATTATTGTTCGAGTCGTCTAAACTGAACGCCGCCTTTTGCAATTTATCAAACACGCCTCTCATTTCCGTGCGTATGAGAAGGGCCGCCTCGGCCTTTTTGCCTGCTCTCGACAGCTCAAGAAGTCTGTTATGAAGCGTGAAGTAACTCGACCATGCCGAATTGAAGTCCGCAAACAGTTGCTTTTCTCGATCAGTCTTGATCAGTTTCTCAAGATTATCTCGATCCTTCGCAAGTTTAGATAGACTATCTTTCATCTGGGATTCGTATCTATCCATCTCTTCCTTCCTGTCGAAGAGAACATGACCGAATTCCTGCCGCCGCAATGCCGATACATCGGATTCAACGGCGCTTGCATAGTGAATACTAGGCATCGACTCAGATGCCATGGTAGAGACATATTTGCTCACCAATTGTAGTTTTTCTATTGAAAACACGCCCAGAAACAACATTGTTACGAGCACTACGCCAAACCCAGTTAGCAGCTTTGCTCTAATTTTCAGATTGTAGTACCATTTCATTTTCAAGCCTCCCATTTGTCGATGCACCCCTATAAGAGTGATGTGCTAGGATACAATAGGTTACACTTACCCCGACTCAGGTGGCCGCTGCGCCGGGAGACTTGCTGCTTTGGCAATGACTACAACTACGTCACCGCTAGTTCTATTATTGACGTTTCAATAGAAGTCAGGTTTCTGCGATACCAAGGATTGACGAGAATCGAAACAACCTCCAGACCGTACACGCTCAACCATAGTGTCCAACTGCGGAATCACAAGCCGACTTCCGTATTCTTTTCCTGTTAATCACCTGCCCTCTTTAGTCACCTTGCAAAAATACAATCAAGAAAAAGCAGGCTTCGACGGACAATCATCGAAGCCTGCGTAATATTACTTCATCTTACGCTACGCGCTCGAAGTCGGCATCATCTACATTATCATCCAGAGATATGTTGAATCCGTTCTTTGAAGACGCACTCTTGGCCGCACTTCTGGACTTGCCCTTTGAGCGAGATGCAACTTTCTTCGGAGTATGGTGCACTTCCTCGTGATCGTCTCCGGTCTTGAAGAAGGAGGCTGCAACCAGGAGTTGTTCGGCCTGATTGGTGAGCTCTTCAGCCGTAGTCGACAACTCTTCCGTCGAAGCGCTGTTGCCCTGGATTACTTCATCCAACTGAGATATCGCTCTAGTTACCTGATCGATACCGGATGCCTGCTCTGAAGATGAGGCGTTGATCTCGTTGACGAGCTCAGCAGTCTTCTGGATGCCCGGCACGATCTCTTCCAGTATCTTACCTGCTCGCTGAGCGACCTCCACGCTGGATGATGATACGGCGCCGATCTCCTTTGCAGCAGTCTGACTTCGTTCAGCCAGCTTTCTAACTTCCGCTGCAACCACTGCAAATCCTTTGCCGTGTTCCCCTGCTCTGGCCGCTTCGATAGCCGCGTTCAATGCAAGCATATTCGTCTGTCGAGCAATCTCTTCGATAATATTGATCTTCTCAGCGATGCTCCGCATGGCTTTAACGGTCTCTGAAACCGCCTGGCCTCCGAGTTCTCCGTCCTGAGCTGCCTGAACTGCAATTACTGAGGTTTGATGCGCATTATCGGCGTTTTGGCGAACAGTACCGTTCATCTCCTCCATAGAAGAGGAAATCTCTTCAATCGAAGAAGCCTGCTCCGCAGCACCCTGAGCGAGTGACTGAGAAGCACCATTCACCTGTTCGCTGCTGCTTGCGACGAGGGAAGCAGCGCTTTGAACGTCATTTGCGAACCTGCCCAAATTGTCGATCATCGTGTTCAGGCTCTGAGACAAGACATCTTCATCGGATCGCATCGTAACCTTACGTGTTAGATCACCCTCGGCTATAGACTCAGCGATTCTTACCTGTTCGCGAAGACCATGAATTGTACGGTTGAGATTGTTCTTGATCGTGTTGAAATCGCCGTTGTATGTGTCCTCGATTTCCTCAGGGACAATACCCCGACCGATCTGATCGATGTAATTTGCCGCAACGTCGAGAGGGCCGATAACCGCGTCAAGCAGTTCGTTGACACCAACCATCAGTTTTGCCCAGTCGCCTGCAAAGTTTCCAGCATCTCCACGAGTGCTAAGAAGGCCATCTTTCGCTGCATCAATCAGACTCGCAAGTTCCACATTGAAGGATTTTAGATTTCCTCTGAGCCCTTCTATCGTATCGTTGATGAACGCCTTCTTGCCCGGGAACTGCTCGAGCGGAGCGTCGAAGTTACCCTTTCCAAACTCCGCGACACAGGCCATCGCCTTCTTCTTGACATTGATATGGCCTGCTACCATGTCATTGACTCCCTGAGCCATGACTGCATATGCGCCCTGGAACTTGTCGACAGGTATGATTACGTCGATGTCACCGGCATCGTGCTCCTTGCTCATCGTTGTCATATCTAATATAAGAAGGTTCAGAGCACCAATACACTTATTCAGGTTGTTCTTGATTTCATTGAAGTCGCCGTTATAATTGTCGGTGATCAGATCGGGAATATCACCGTTGCTGATCCTCTCGACGTACTTTGCAGCTACGTTGAGAGGATCGATAACAGCGTCGAGAGTGTCGTTGATTCCTTTAACGATCTTCTGGAAATCGCCGTGATGCTTGGATGCATCCGCCCTGGTTTCCAGTCTACCTTCTATCGCCGCGTTAGAAAGCATATTGGCGTCAGCCACAAGAGATTCGACGGCGTTCTTTACTTCGGCAAGACTGTTATTGATCCGGAGGAAATTGTTCCGAACTTCGGCTGTATGTTCATTGCCATCGCTTACGCTTATGTCCAGACTGAGATCGCCTTCCGAAAGCTTCTTCAAGTTGCCTTCGAGTCTATCTACTTCTGATGTCTGATATTTGGCTATACTGTTCGCTGCGGAAATATCTTGAACTACTTCGATATGACCGACTGTGTCGCCCTTCTTATTCTTGATGTACGAGGTATCCACCTGGAAACTTCCGCCCATCTGCTCAAAGAAAGTCCTTAGATCTCCATTTCGAAGCCTTGCGATACCACAGTTTTCCGTCTTGCAGATATTTGCATTCCAATTGCTGCACTGCTGCCCGAGAATTTCGCTCCTCTTGATACCAAGGAAATTCTCTACCGGACGGTTTACGAACGTCCAGTTCATATCGTTATCGGTGACTGAGATCGGGAATGGGATTGCGTCGAGTAGAGCCTCATACCAATAAGATTTTTCCTCAACAACATCCAACAGGCCGTTTATGCTTGTTACGAGATCCTGATACACGCCGTCTACGGCACTGGTATCAACTCTAGCGTCTGATTGACCGGAACGCGCTGCTGAAAGCACACGGGTGATTTCGGCTAACATAACTTCCTGCATGTGATCGCTCTGAACCATATCAACTGCTGATTTTCTGAATAAGCTCATCATCCTGTTTCATCTCCTGAATTATTTATCTAATTACTTAAGCTGCCATTGCGCTCTCTTCGCTGATTGATTCGACTACCGCGATATCATCACCGGAGAGTACCTTGTCTATGTCCAGTATTATCGAGAAACGTTCATCTCTCTTTGCCATGCCTTTTATGAAATCGGTGTTCAGTCTTGTGCCTAATTTCGGGGCAGGTTCGATCTTGCTGGGATCTATATCCACCACTTCCTGAACTGAATCGGCAAGCATGCCCATGTGCAATACGTCCGATCCAATTTCTACTTCGACGATCACAATGCAAGTATCGACCGTCTTCTCGACTGCGCTCATGCCCAACTGCAAGCGTAAATCCACAACAGGAACCACATTCCCCCTCAGGTTTATCACGCCCCGCATGAAGTCAGGAGTCCGAGGCACTTTTGTAAGAGTCGTAAAATCCAGGACTTCCCTGACCTTTGTAATCTCGATTGCGAATCCTTCTTCACCCAGCGTGAAGGTGAGGTATTGATTCGTGCTTTCACTCATTGTTTAGAGCCTCCACTTTTACTTGACTCTCTGCTTCAGAGCCGATGTATTTAGAGCTATGTATACTGGTATTATTGGCAGGTATTGAAAAATCATCAGTGTTCTAAGCGTACATAGTTACACTTTTCTCAGAATCGGCCAGGGTTCTCAGCCCCGCCGTATCCAGGATAAGTGCCACAGTACCATCGCCGAGTATCGTTGCACCGGATATAGATGCAACATCCTTATAAGTGTTCACCAGCGACTTGATGACCGTCTGATGATGGCCTATCACCCTGTCGACTACGATACCGAACCGACCTTCTGCGGTTCGAACGACCACTGTTTCTTCGAGACTGGGAATCTCGCTTTGCGAACCAAATACTTCCCGTAACCTTACTATAGGGATCGGCTCTCCCCGAACCTGGATGACATTCCTGCCTTTGCTGAGAGCATATCGATCATCAGTCAATTCAAGACACTCTTCTACTTCGCTGAGAGGCACAACATATCTTTCAGCCCCAACATCGACCATCAAGCCTTCGATGATCGCAAGAGTAAGCGGCAGAGTAAGTTGTATCTTTGTACCTTTGCCACGGCTGCTCGATACTGAGACGCTTCCCCTCAGGGCATCGATCTCTCGCTTGACGACATCCATGCCGACCCCTCTGCCGGAAACGTTGGTGACTCTTGCTGCAGTGGAAAAGCCGGGCACAAATATGAGGTAGAGTACTTGCTGCTCGGAAAGCTCTGCATCCTCCGCGATCAGACCTTTTTCAACGGCCAATCTGCGAATCAAATCAGTGTCGAGCCCCTTGCCGTCATCTTCTATGGTGATAACAATACTTGCTCCGGTGTGAGTTGCCTCAAGACGAATAATGCCATTTCTCGGCTTGCCGGCAGCGACTCGCTCATCGGGCAATTCAATCCCGTGATCTACGCAGTTCCGGATAATATGAACCAGGGGATCTCCAAGTCGGTCTATGACCGTCTTGTCCATCTCGGTTTCAGCTCCCTCAGCGACGAGGTCGATTTGCTTGCCTAGTTCCATAGACATATCACGGACTAACCTTCTGAATCGGCTGAAAGTCGCGCCGATGGGCATCATCCGGATATTCAATACTATATCTCTCAAATCAGCTGTAAGCCGACCGACTTCTTCGACGGGAGTATCGAGCTCGACTGCACCGGTCAAGGAAGCGACCTGCGCAAGTTGGGCGTGCACTATAACGAGTTCACCGACCAGATTGACCAGCTTGTCCAATTTGTCGGATGGCACTCGGATAGTATCATTCTTCGCGGAAACCTGCTGTCTCTCCAATGCCTTCTGTTCAAGAAGTGCGGCAGTTACCTTGTCATGCGATACCACTCCTGTATCTACGAGGAGTTGCCCGACCTTGGGCTGAAGGCTGAGCGCCTCGACAACATCTTGTTGTGTAGCATCCCCTCTATCGACAAGGATTTCACCAATTCTTGGGAGCGTTGATTCCGCAGAAATGCTCGATCTATCACCGATTTTCTGAATCTCGATTTTGCACGAATCCTCAACGAATATAAACACATCCTTGATGGCATTCTCATCCTTTTCAGTGGTAAGGACTATTTCCCAGGAGATGAAGCACTCTTCCGGGTTCAAATCGTTCAAGGATGGAATGTTGTCTGTTTGAGCCACCACCTCGCACTCGCCTAGCTCGCGGATTTCATCCAATAAGAGTGCAGGGTCGTTACCGGAGGCGAAAATGTCGGAAGAAGGAGCAAAACGTATGCGATATGTCGAAACGACATTTTTTCGCTCCGACGGGGAAGAATCGATCTCCTGATGATCCGAGCAATCTGTATCGAGCAACTCTCTCAAGCCGTCGATAATCTGCTGACACTCTTGTCTGTCTAGCTCCGAGTTCTCTTCCGAGGAATTCATGAGCCTGGAGATCTGATCTCTTGATGCAAGGATGAGGTCTATGAGCGTTCGAGATACGGGTATTGAGCCGTCACGCACTTTGTCCAGTACGGTCTCGACGTGGTGAGTAAACGATGCCACCGCCGTGAAGCCGAACATAGAACCTGATCCCTTGATGGTATGCATAGCTCTGAACAACCTGTTCAGGGTATCCATATCATTTGGATTGTCCTCGATTATCAGGACGCACTCTTCCACTTCAGAAAGAAGTTCTTCGGCCTCTATTCGAAATGTACTGACATAACTGTCGAATTCGCTCATTGAGGAACCCTTCCCTTCAACTTATCTCAAAACTTTTCCAATAACGGCAATGAGTTGTTCAGGAGTAAACGGCTTTACTATCCAGCCGGTAGCTCCTGCTGCCTTGCCTTCCAGCTTCTTGCTCTCGGCCGACTCTGTAGTGAGCATAATTATAGGTATAAACTTATACTGCGGCCGCGATCGGAGCTGTCTTATCAGTTCTACGCCGTCCATTCTGGGCATATTGAGATCGGTGATAAGCATATCGACTTTCGATGCATCCATCCTGTCGAGCGCATCCTGACCGTCTACGGCTTCCACAACCTCATATCCAGCCTGCTTTAGAGTGAATGTCACCATCTGTCTCATGCTCGCCGAATCATCGGCAGTCATAATAATCCTGGCCATTATTTCCCTCCACGTACGGCAGATGAGAATTCAGCCGGATCAAGGCCAAGTCTCAGCGCAGCCGATGTGATAGTTTGCAGATTACCGAGAAATGATAAGCGACCTCCGGCAGTCCTGATCGCTGCCAGAATTAGCTGCATTCCGGCCGTATCGATATACCGTGTGCGCCCGAAATCTACGGAAATCCTGTCATTGCTGCTCAGGGCTTCCAAAATGGCGGCTCGAAGCTCAGCAACATTGCTTACCAGAAGCTCATCTTCTACATTTATCAATGCCGTATTGTTTTTCTTTTGTCTTTTGCCTTCCATGTCTCATCCCACTAGAAGAGTTCTACATTGTCACCGAGAACGTCAACTCCGACCTCGGCCGATGATATCTCTTCCTGTTGGTTCCTTCCGCTGGGTTTTCGAGCGTTTACCAGACAATTGTGTATGTCTCTTTCGCTCACCATAGTGTATGTGCTTGCGTGCTCATCGAGTACTGCATGATGCTCCAAATAGTTGTCCGGCAGGTATGCCTGCAAAGTATTCAATATGTTATCGATCGACCATGCGCAATCTTCCAGTTGATCGGCCATCCGCGGTAGAAACTCGAGCATATCGTCCGTATCAACTATCATGTGCTGAACATGATTTGCTCTCTCTCGCATCAAAGTCGCTTTTTGCTCATAATCGAGATATGCCAGATTGATCTTCTCACCGATGTCCATGAGACGCACCGAACTCTCAGGCTGACAAGGCAACTCTACATCGTACATATCCGTAGACATACCGTTGATTTGCCGAAGATCACCCACTATCAGGCCCACGAATTCGCTGCACTTCTTCGAGAGAGATGCCACCTCTTTCGCCAGTACCATCAGCGTGACACCCTTGTCCTTAAGCCTGCGGGAAGTCACCAGCGCATTGAGAGCCTGTATGTGAATATCCGTGCTGATATCATTGACCTCCTCTGCCCTCTCGGCAAGGAGACTAGTGGCTTTCGAAGCCGTGACCGCGGCATCGGTTGTCCTAGACCGGATATTGTGAGTATCCTCCATCAATCCCCGCAAGGACTCCAATGCTGTGCAGAGCCTCAACAAACAGCCTTTCAATTCGGCGCCGTCGTGTTCGTTGTCGTCAATCACTGCTATCCCTGAAAGAAGATCATTTGAATGTCTCCCGATACCGGTAAAACTATCTCTCATCTTCTGATAGGCCTCTCTGACCATCAGGGTGGACTGTCTGACCTGCATTGCTTGAATATACAGCATCGAATACGCGCCTTCTATATGCTTCATGCGCTCATCCGAATTGCTATCTATCGCATCGGCACCCCGCATCATGTTCTCGGCTTTCCGAAGGGCATCGATTACATGGTCTACTTGCTGCCTCACAATATCGTGAAATTGGAGGCTCATGACTATCTGACCTATCTGCCTGGACACATTGTTCGAAAGGCAAGCGATTTGCTCCATTGCACACGAGGTAGATTTCGCTATCTCATCAGCCTCGGCGGATGTCACCATCACCGATTTTTCGGCTGCCCCGACAAGATGCTGCAGCTTGGTAGTAACCTCCTGCAAAGAGGCACACGCGTGAGATTGCTCCATCTGCGCATCAGTGGATCGCTGTTGGATATCCTCGGTGATTTGAAGAATCTTCTTTACCAGCTTGTTGAGCTGACCTATATACAACGAAAAGGCGCGAGTACAGTCATCGTGTCTAGAGCTTTCCACTGCAAAATAGAAGTTGACCGTATTCAGCAGTCCGGCAATACTCCTCAACTTCAAACTGCTCGGCTCCAAATGACCGAGTAGATGTGCAGCACTGTTCAGTCGTTCCAGATGTTCAAAAATCCCAGGCTGCCACGTCCTGAGCTCACCTGCGCAACTGGCAGTCATGTTGACAACATCTTTCAACAAATCGCTGTTCAGGCGGCTTTGCACGAGGTCCACGGTAGCCAATGCCTCTTTTTCGAGCATGGCCGCCTCATTCGAAATCGTTTCGAGCTGACGACCGATCTGTACGAAAGTAGGCTCACTCCCTTTATTAAACGCTTCCAGGCACTCAGTTGCCGACGGAAGCATGGCTAACACAGCTGATGTATCAAACTCGGTTTCTCTATTAGTCGATGCCAAAGCTTCCAACTTGGATTCCTTCTATTCTCTGCTCAAATGATCGTCGTACGACGTGTCGGAATTCGAGCGAACAGAGCACTGGTAAATTCACTAGTTAACACTAGTAATATTCTAGGCATTTTTACCGGGTTTCATTAGAGTAGAAAGGATTTCAGAAAACTAAGAATTCGCATTGCCATTAATAAGAAAGTGTGCTTTAATGGGGTTGTAATTGAATATCGTGTTGTGCAGAAGATAGATTTGAGCTGAAGTAGTGCTCTGCAGCCAGTAGGAATGAGTCAATCAATCCAACGCCGGGGGTGATGAGTCATGAAGTGCGCTCGATGTCTTGCACATACCAAAGTGAGACTTTGTTCTCAATGCGGCAAGTATGTCTGTGAAGACTGCATGGTATCCGATATCTGTCTTCCATGCAGAATACGGATCGATGCAAGGAATTTGAAGCTGAGGCTGCTGATAATCTCTATTTCAGGAGCGTTTCTCATAGCTGCCGCCGTCTTCTTCCTGTTCATGGGCAGTAAGCCGAGTGCAGAAGACTACACTGTGTGGTCCGGCAGCACTTCCACCAACTCCTCCGGAACGCCATCCGCTCCTCAATCACAACCTCGTATCCAGAATAGCCGACGCGGGAACGCCCATTCCATTCTCCCTGCCCTAAGGCATGGATTGCAGTTAGCGGCACAGAAGACATTGGACACCAATGAGGACACATCAGCTTTGAGGATCAAGAGCGTGCAGGTTGCTCGCCCTGCGCCAGACTCAGCGGAAGCGAAATCAGGCTGTGATTACGTAGGAATAGTCACGCTGACTCAGTCGAATCCCGATTTGATACTCCTCCACTATTCCGGAACTGCCACCGATGCCTGGGTATCAACGAATTCACAAACGGAATAATCGGCTGCTGTCAGGTCGATTCATGTTTCCGATGAGTATATTCGGGTACCGGCTCGCCAAGATACTCCCGGTCTTTGGTGTATTTTTCAGGGTCCTCTCTGAATTTCTGAGCGCATTCCAGAGCCCCGAAAAAGTATATACGACCGTTGAATTCCTCGCGCTCCGGGTATTCAAAA
>Ga0272448_1009376_pt1 | contig 10010 bp, 5 predicted proteins | sample YNPCB0191_FD_202220 | JGI IMG/M metagenome (GOLD analysis project Ga0272448, IMG submission 202220) | Hot spring sediment microbial communities from Yellowstone National Park, WY, United States - YNP-CB-019-1 | ecosystem: Environmental > Aquatic > Thermal springs > Hot (42-90C) > Sediment... | reverse complement strand
CCGACCTTGTCGATAACGCCGCCCGGGACCGGCACTGCAAACGCGGTGTAAGCCAGCGGAAACCACAGCGTTCGGACAAGCGCGCCAGAGTGCAGGTAGGCGCACCCGCCGATAAGCATCATCACGAGGGAAACGCTCGAGAAGCCGGATACATCCAGGACCACTCCAACCAGATGGAAAATGAGCGCCAGAACGATTAGGACCAGCCCGTACCGCGCAGGGGACCTTGGCAGGGCCTTGACCTCTTCCCACCTTTGGTAGGTGAAGTAGGCGCTTACGCACGGTACGAGATAGGCAAGGGAATACTGGGCATCCTCCATCCACTTGCCCCACAGATACCGAAACGTGGGCACGTACATTACAACCGCGACCGCCAGCACCGCTGTGAGCCGGCGCCGGTCGGTGATCAACTGCCTCTGCAGTTTGGCTTGGGTTGAATCCATGAGGTTGGCTTGATACTATTCTACCACAGCTTTGAATGACCTCGTTCCGGTTTCGTGAGCCGCGACCGAATTTACCAGCCAGCTCACCTCGCCCTTTGACGCATCGAAAGTTCCGCCTGCGTCGGCGCTCCCCTCTATATACCTCATCCCCACCGGAACCCTGGCGGTTACGGCGACATTAGCGGCCTCGCTCTCGCCCAAGTTCGAATACTCGACCGTGACCGTCACCGTCTCTCCTGCAGCCGGCTGAGCCGGTGAGACCAGCACCCGAATAGCTATGCTGGGCGGGCGCGGTCGGATCTTGCAGGCGATGTCCGATTGCAGATCAGTCACCGATAGGACGAGACTGCCGTTCGCGCAGTCGATGAACTCGGTCTTCGCAACCGTACCCGTGCCGGTGTCCCACCACTCGACCTGATAGGATCCGTCCTTTAGACCGGTTAGCGTCACGGTTCCCGATACCGGCGGCACGCTTACCCCATCCACTATGTTCTTCCACGTATGGGCCGCATTGTCAATCCACAGATGGGCGCGGTTGTTGGTAGGGTCCTTCTGACCCCACGCGCGCAAAACCGGCGTAGAACTCACCGCTTCCGCATCCTTGTAGCGACCGTTTGTGACGGGGATGCCCGACATGAACGACTGGAACGCCTTGAAGTAGTGCCAGAGGCTCTTCTTGGCTATGTTATCCGTCCACCATAACAGCATGTTCGGATTGTCGGGCCCCACGTGCGCCCAGATCATCTTCCTGAGATACACGCCATCTGCGTCATCGACCAGGTGCTGGTTTTCCTCGGTGTACGCATAGCCCTTGTAGGGATTGCCCAGTTCATTGGGGCCGCGAATGCCGGTTTCGCCCCAAACCGCGGGCTTGGCGACCCTGCACCCATAGCTGTTCAGCAAGATGCCATACTTCTTGACGGCGAGCGCTGTGTCGTAGTCTATGCGATCGCCCTCGAACCCGCCGTCAACGAAAAGACTCCTGCCGGTAGTCTCGTCTATCAGTTCGAGGTCGTCGATCCAGAACGTGGACTCGTGGTCCGGCGAGCACGTAGACACGATAGCGATGTTCATCGTGTTGGCGGTCGTGGGGGGCGCGATGCCGGTGACGGTGATCTGCCGCCAATCGTAGGTTCCCAGCGGCGCATCTATGTTCCTTTGCGCGATAAAATCATTCTCCCCGTAGACCGCCGACCAGGTGATATGAAGACCCGGACGGGTCCAGGCTAGCGCCGGACTCAAGACCCCGACGTTATCCGTACGCGCCCAAAATCGGAAGCCGTAGGTGTGAGTGGGATCGACCCCGACATGATAATACGGACAGGCGGATACCTGACCCCATCCCCATCCGTTCCCGCCCGCCTTTGCCACAACTTTGACGGACTTCAGGCCGGAATGACGCTGCGTCGTGTCGAGCGACACGACCCCGGTGTCGTTTTCCAGCGGGAGCAGGGCCATTGTATTTCCCGATGTCTGGATCGGGTCATACCACGCATAGAAACGCGGTCCGTGACTTCCCGTGCCCGCAGTTATCGGGCCGACGTATTCGTGGACGTCAAGATAGTCGCACGAAGAGCTTTTCCAGAACTCCATTGGGATCGAGTGCCAAAACGAGGTGGTGCACATAGCCTTGTTGGGATCGATCGAGTGCACGTAGTTCGCAAGCGCGTTCGCGGCATCGTAGTGGTTGCCGTCGAAGGGATCGCCCTCGTTGCACAGCTCCCATGAGTGCAGCGACGTGTAGCAGCCCCATCTGGCGGTCATATACCGCCACCAAGCCTTCTGAAGCCATCGGGAGGGATGATTCGACGAAGCATAGAAATTGCTGTCCGATCTCGAGACCGTGCTCCCATTGGCGCCAATGCAGCCAAGCGTGTAGTCTTGCTTCTCGCTGATCACTGTCTTGAGGTAGACGCCGTTCGCCTTCGCCGCCTCGAAGATGTGATCGACCTTCCATGCCTCGGCCAGGTCAACGTAGTTCTGGAAGTCGAAATCTCCTTTGGACAAACATTCCGAGGACCACGTTCGGCCCCCGTCGGTGCTGTACTTGAGCGACAAATCGTCAAAATATGCGGTTCCGGCGGAGCCGGTATGCCTGCAGCCAACAAACGCGGTGCCGCTTACGGTCGGAATGCGCTCGACGGTCACTTTCTGCCAGTCGTGCGTTCCGGTTAGCGCGGTCGAATTCGAGCCGGCAATGTATATGAGGGCGCCGGTGCCGGGATTGCCTGAGACATCTTCGGTACGCAGGCTGCCTGTCAGCCTGTAGAGAAGTCCGGCCTGAAGATACACGACCTGATGCGTATCCTTACCTGCGCTCAACACTCCGCAGTAGCGATCCCCGGCCTTGCAGCCGCCTACGTTCGACATCGTCAGCAGGAAACTCCACGAAGAGTTCATCTCCGTTCCGCCAAACGGGTTCTGCCATTCCCGGGAATCCATCCACCATCTGACAATTCTGACCCCGCCGCTTCCGTACGTGCCCAGCAGGGAATCCGCTTCGTAGGTCGTATGGAAATGAGCGTTGATGCCAGGCCCGAGAAGCGGAGTACCGTTCGAAAGCTCGAAATAGCGAGGATCGGTCGCGCAAGGTCGGCAGAACCCGGCATCGTCGGACGCTATACACTGGAAACGATACCGCGCAGGATCGGCCGCCTCCACCGTCCCCGACGAGTCCGTCACTCGTATCTTGAACTGCCAGTCCCCTGTCCGGGTTGGTGCGAAGCGAACGCGCCAGTGAGCGCCGCCAACAGGGGTCACGGTCTCGCTCATCCAGTTCGTCGGATCGCCGCTCAGCCGTCGCTCGTAGTTCTGGTAGTAGAATGCGGGCACGGTGATGGTCGTCGCCCAGTTGTCATTGGAGAACAGGCCGTCCACTGTCACGCCGGCTCCGGCTGGAATGGAGGGAGGAGGGGACAGATCATAGGGCCAGAAGTAGTTCGTTGCAGCGGTCGCGACGTCGAAATCAACGGCAAGAACACTGTACATCGCAACGCTGCTCGAGGAGATGGACACGTTAGAAACCACGGGGGCGGCAGCACTGCTTATGGCTTGCAGCAGTGCACACGCTACACCTGCCACGAACACAGCCAGGCGCAGGTTTTGTTTCGGGACCGTATTGTTGAGCATCTTCACCAACCCCCAATCGACTTTTGAAGCTCGGTTAGAGCTGCGTACCTGGCACATCCTTCTCTTGCATTACCCACAAGGCGCAGGCCCGCGCGCTGCAGCAGCGTCTTGACCCATATTGCTGCCTTGAACATGCGCGCCTTCTCGACCGACAGGTTTCTCGCTATGAAACGGTATTTGCTTCTCTGCAGTTCGACAAGCATCCGCACCTCGGCCAATTTCGTACTCTGGCCGCCGTAGTGCAGTATAACGATTTTAGGAAAGTGGCATACACGCCAACCGGCCCTGCGAATGCGAAAACACCAGTCGGTTTCCTCACTGTACATGAAGTAGTCTGGGTCCATGCCCCCAACCGACTCTAGAACTTCACGTTTGACCGTCATGCACTGCCCGCCGACCCATTTGGTGTCGAATAATGAATCGGCATCCCGGCGGAAAATGAGGCTCTGTCCGAGTTCACGAACTCGGTGCGGGAGCATCTCCCACAGAGCGGATGGGTAGTAGTCGTACCAATTGCGCTGAATCGACATGTCGGGGTTCACGCACTTGCAGCCCGCCGCGCCGACATCGGCGTTTGAATCCAGGAATTGTACTATGGGAGCGAGCGGCGAGAGAACCTTGGTGTCCGGGTTGAGTATCATGAAGTGCCGACCGGAGCTGACTTCGTAAGCCTGGTTGTTGGCCCCTGCAAAACCCACATTCTCGTCGTTCTCGATCACCTTCACCTGCGGATACTTCTCCCGCACCATCTCCGCGCTGCCGTCCGACGAAGCGTTATCGACAACTATTACCTCGAGCTCGATGTCGTTCGCGTTTTCAAATACCGATCTCAGGCAATCGTCGAGCAACTCTCGCGTATTCCAGCTAACGATGGCTATCGACAGGTCCATGCCTCACCACGTAGTACGTCGCCGAATGATTCCACGGAAAGGTCTTCTTCTCCAGACAGTCTCGCGGAAGCAACCGGGTCAGGATGTAGCGTTCGTGGTAGGAGTTGATTACTACCGCCCCCACCCCGCGTTCGCGGAGGTAGTCAAGAAGCTTGCCGGACAATATGGCGTGGAAGCACGCGTTGTTGACAACGCAGTCCATATTAATTACAGTATGAGGAGAGTAGTAGCCGTGGATTCCACAGTCGGTGGACGCGATCACAGTCCCCTTTGGGAAGGTGTCATCGATTTTCTCGCGCGTTCGCAGCAGAAACTCCCTCTGCCACGGGAAGTACCCGCCGTCCGCACTGAACGGTTTGACATAGTTGAACTGCACACATAGGTTCGCGAGCGCAAGACCCACCACAACATATAGCACCCATTTGGCTCTGATGGTAAACATTCCTGCGACAATGAAAACAAGCAGCGCGGCGGCCACAGGCGCAAAGTAGTGGGGGCATATCATCCAGCGATAGAGTCCGTGCAACAGGACGAGTCCGATAATCGGGACTACAATCAGCCAGAACAAGAACATCAGCCCGGCAGTCGCTGCCTGCTTACGTCTGTATCGAATGCCTAACACGAATGCAAGCGGCAGCAACAGGGCGGTCGGCTTTCCGAACGGCGTATAGCGCATGATATGCGCGATCACCCCGAACGTCATCTCCTTCGCCCTCGCCACAAGGCCGGGCAGTATGCTCGACTGCCCGTGATCCATCATGTAGATGCGGTGGTTCCAGTAGACATAGGCTTTGCCGCTTACCTGGTCCATCGATCCAAACGTCGCCACGTTCCACAGAACCCACGGCAACACCGGCGCAGCCCCCGCCGCTACAGCCATCGCGGCCCACCTGAACCCGCTGTGCCTGACGGCGCGAATACCAACGACCAAAACAGCGGGCAGCAGAAACGCCCCGACATCCGTCCTGGATAGGAACACCATGCTCCACAGCGCGCCCAGCAGCACTAGACGCTTGCCGTCACCCGGCGAATCCCACACCCGCAGGCACGTGTATGCAGTCAGCAGGAATGTAAACACAACGACAGGCGTCTCGAGCCCGTCAAGTGCCAGGAGAACCTGGTGCAAGCCGACGGCGTAGATCAGCATGGCACACAAGCTGGCGTTGAAGCTGCCGGAAAGTCTTCGCGTTGTCACAAATACGAGATATGCGGATGCGACATCAAAAAGCGCCCCGACCGCCAGCGCTCCGTAGATCGGAGCGGCCGCCCCGGGCAGCACCTTGAACATCAGCGCGCACAGAAGCATCCAAAGCGGATGGTACCCGTTGGTGGGGTCGAGTCCGTCAAACGTACTTCCGGCCCCTGCCGCGACGTGCCGCGCGATCTGGAAGTAGTAAAAGGCGTCGTCGGGCATCGACGTGCCCACCATATCCGCTATTGGTCGCGCAAGGAAAACCACGCGTACAGCGAGTGCGATCACGAGCACTCCCCACACGATGGTCCACTGTCCGTTTGCGGACGAATCGGTTCTGCCTGCGGTCTTAGCTTCCGTCACTGGCGCTCCCTATTCCGGCAACGCGGCACGTGTTTCGCGCTCGTCGCGACTGATCCTTACGTGCGCAATAGCCAAACCCCATATCAGCCACGAGTAGATCGTCGCTGAAAACATCCTGATGCCGTTGTTGTGATATGTCGGTATGATGTAGTCGCCTATAAGGGCCGCGCAGGCGATTCCGGCTAGCTGCCCCATCGCCGCAAGCAGGAACGTCTTGGACGGACCGGGTTCCATCGCCCGATACTCTCGCAGCATCCAGACGAAGCCTGATGCAAGAACGGCTAAAAACAGCGCGAGCCCTACGAATCCCATCTCTGAAAGGTGCTGCGAGTAGGTGCCGTGCGCGGACGTGTACGAGGTGGTACCCCACAACTGGCCGTAGTGGAAGGAATTATAGGATCTATAATTGCCGAGCCCGACGCCTAGCGGGAACGTGGTGGCGTACTTGACCGCGCCGAGCATCAGAGAAAAGCGGTCATAGTCGCCCTCCGTCTCAGATTTGGCCACCACGTTCTCGTGCAGGAAGGGCCACGCAGCCGCCCCCACGAAAAAGATCACGACGAGCAAAGCGGCGAATAACCTCGTGTTCTTGACGAACGTCACAGTCAAGATTGTAACCATCAAACCCAGCCAGCCGGAGACCCACGCCACGCACCGCACGAAGATTGCCAACATGGCCAATACGACTGCTGCGGCGGCAACACATCGTTTGGCCGTTGACTGTTCCGGCTCCAGCACGATCGCCCACGAATAACCCACCGGCAGAAGCGTAACAAGCTGCCACCACGGCGCCTGAACGGGAATCGGCTCGCCGGCAACGGAGTTGAGCAAGTTGTAGACACCGGTGGCGCAAACTGCACACGTCATCCACGTCAGCCACCTTCGGTTGCTGATCGAGGTGGCGATCATTACAAGCGCGCCGCCGCTCAGAACGTGAAGCCCCAGTTCGATAATATTGACTTCGACATGCTGGTAGCCCCGACTAACATGCCAATCCCAGAATAGATACGAACTGACCACGTTAAGCACGCAATAAGCCAGATACAACGCAATCGGAACGTAGAACCCGCTGCGAATCCTGTTTGCCGGGAGTCCCCTAAGCAGATACTTGCCGAACCATATCACCAGCAGGAATGCGAGCATCAGTTCGCTGACATAGACACCCTTGCCCACACCCGAACCGCCGACTGCCAGACTCGGCGTTCCGCCCCAGGGCACGAACGCAGCCATTACGTAGATTACCAGCGCCACCTCGAAGTGCCACGAGACAAGCAGCGCAATGATAAGCACGCCAAGCGTGGCCGCAACCCAGTATAGCTGCATCACCGCCGCGAATGTGCCAACCAGTATCCCGCCGGCGATCACCAACCCTGCGTTCTTGCCAACAAGCGCAACGCGCTCTGGCGTCCATTCGCCGGTTTGAGGCAATCCAATACTCTCGCTTCGCATGCTGAACCGTTCTCGTTACTGGCCTGCTGTCGCCGTCCCTGCTTGCCGTCGAGCTCTGCCAAACAGCCTTTCGCCGCGCCCGTCACGCACCGTGACCCACGTCCGCAGCCCTCGATAGTCCAAATGGCATGGCAGTATCTGGAAGCCGGCACGTTTCACGGCGGCCTCCACCTGCCTCACGTTGTCCGATGCGCATAGCAGCGTCACACTGCCGCCGCCGCCCGCGCCGTTCACCTTAAACCCCATTGCCCCGGCGTCCCGCGCGACCTCCTCGAGTTTTTCGATGCTCTCGGTCGTGATGCGAGGGTGCAGCCGCTTCTGGGCGCTGTTGTTGATGTTCATGATCTCGGCAAGCTCGACGAAATCGCCTCTCATGAGCGCACTTTTGGCCCACAGCGGCGTCTCTCTGAGCGTCTGGATCGCGTCCACTGTTCGCTGCACGCCGGCTTCATAGTCCGCGATGACGCTTTTATGCACGTCGCCGGAGAGGTGCGACTCGCCGGTATATACGAGTAGCAGCCGGCTTTCGAGTTCCAGGCTTATGTTTTCCGGCAAGCGAACGGGCGAGGAACTGACGGAAGGGTACGGATCGATGCAGTGGAACCCGATCCCGCCCATTGCCGATGCAACCTGATCCTGCACCCCGCTTTGAATTCCCAGTTCCTCGGTCTCCAACCGGTGCGCCAGCACAGCTACCTCGTGGGGCGTTAGGTGCATGTCGGCGAGCACCGCAAGCGCCCCGACCAGAGCCACCGATACCGCCGCGGAGCTGCCGGTCCCGCACCCGGGAGGAACGTCGGAATAGACGCTGATGTCCACCCCATCGACCTGCGTTACATTGAGCGCAGCTTTGAGCAGATCGTGTTTGCCGTCGTAGAGTATCTGGGACGGGTCACGGATTTCTACGGCCTCCCCGAAGTCCTGCGCGACAATGCTCGCGCCCGGCTTCTCCCTGGGTATTATCACGACCTTGGCATAGAGGTCGACCGCCATATTGAGCACCAGGCCGTGACCGGCGAACCATGTGTCGGTCCAGCCCCCGAAATCGAGAATCCTGGCAGGCGCTATCGCTTTGACTATCATTCAATAACCCCCCGTGCCGACGCGTTGGACGCGCAGCCTACATGCACGGCAAAGTTGCTGCCGTCGATGCTCAGCTATATCATCCTTCCACAGGCGCGCCACCGCCCCTCCTGAGACACTTACAATGCACCTTCGCCGGTTGGGCATCATCAATCGTCCACGCGTTTGAATTCGGTAACCATGTTCGACCTCGACAGTCTTACATCGTATGTGCGGTCCTCAAGCAGATCGTAATTGGCTCCGAAGTAGCGATTGAAGACAACTCTGAACGAATTGACGGGGCTGATGGACGGATAGAGCAGCTTGTTTCCTCCATCGGGCAGATAGTAGGCGTTGAGGATAGCACTCCTGAGCTTGCACCCCGACCTTCTGCCTGACTTCGTTGCGGTGTATTTCGGATCGGCGTCGGGCTGAAATCCGTGATCGCCTTGAAGGATGATGATTGGGGTTACGGTTGAGTTGGTCAACAGCTTGTCCACCATCTCACATACCTTCTTGTTTACGTACTGCACCTGCGCCGTATAGTGCGCTCTGTAGTGAGCCGCCTCGGATACGCCCGGCGGAGGCCATGTATCTGCAGGCAGCTTGCCGTCGGCATCATACACAAACGGACGATGAGGGCAGACGATGTGCACGAATGCAAACGTAGGCTGCTTCATCCGGCCTATCTCGGGGATCTGTTCGAACTGATAGTCCGTGTGCTTGCGGTACGAATTGAGGATCGGAGCCTGATATACACCAAGCATCGAGTAATCCACCAACAGCCGCTCAAATTCATTCAGGCCCCCGGCACGTTTGAATACGTCGGCGCGAATCCTGTCTGTGAGCTGCCAACCGGAAGAGATCGAAACATACTTATACCCGGCCCTGCGAAACAGCCTGGAAACCGTGCTGTCGCGGATCATACAACCCAGCGAGGCATGGAAGTCTATCGTCTTCAGACCCTCCTGCTTCGCAATGCTGTCCAGATAGTCCATATTCAAAGACGACGAAAGACTCGGATACGTCGCGAGATAATTCGAGGCACTCTTCTCGGCCACGTAGAAGCCCTTCTTCGTCAAATACCGAATGAACGAGCTGTTGTCGTAGCCGAACGTCCGCTTCATGTCGTCAGCTCTGCCGTATTCGTCGAGAATAATGTAGTAGACGTCGCGCGGCGGCCCCCCGTACTCCGGCCGGAGCGTCGGTTCGGCTGCGCATCGCGCCTGGACAAACCTGGCCCACTTCGCGGCAGCGCGGATGTCCCCCGACTCGCCTAATTCGTAGCTGACATAGCCGGCGAGGCAGAACCCAACCAGGATGCCCCCGAGCAAATTGAGAAATCGGGTCGGCACGACTGGCGTCGAGCGCGCTCGCGCGACGACAATGATTATGGCGGCAACGACCGCGACGTACAACGGCAGGAACGTTCGGTGACGACAGGCCACCAGACACCATGGCAGCTCGGCCCGGATCGCTCGC
>Ga0272448_1009375_pt1 | contig 10012 bp, 16 predicted proteins | sample YNPCB0191_FD_202220 | JGI IMG/M metagenome (GOLD analysis project Ga0272448, IMG submission 202220) | Hot spring sediment microbial communities from Yellowstone National Park, WY, United States - YNP-CB-019-1 | ecosystem: Environmental > Aquatic > Thermal springs > Hot (42-90C) > Sediment... | reverse complement strand
TGCTTGTGCGCGGCGCACTTTAGCGTAAGAAACGCGGCAGGGGTAGCCGCGCACGTAGCATTGTCAGACAATGTCGCCGCACGCATGTTCTATATCGTTTACTTATATATAGTAAATATATCGGGAAAATGCTCACATCATATAAAACATCTGTTCGATAGCAGTATTATATAACATAACTATACTTTTTCGTTATCAGTTAACACGCCAAGGTACTTTTCACGTTTCAACGTTTTCTTGATAGTTTTTGTATAATATCGATTAGGTGACCCCTCTTTGATGAGTGTCGTTATCCTAGGCCATGTTGTAACGATATATGTGTTATGTGATAAACGTACTGCGTTATCAGGTACACCCTTGATTTTTTCGTGTTCTCCAAAAATATAATCATTAACGTCTCTTAATTCTATGTAAGTAGCACTTTCTTCTAGTTTCAGTAAACCTATTTGTGTTGGATGTATCATACTCTGCAGGTTTTCGTAACCTACCTGATCTACGATAAGACTATCGGTTGCTACATGGTAGACGTGATCTAACCCTGCCTGTTTACATAGTTCCCAAAGCATGATACGTCCGTAGGCGGTTATGTGAGCCGGAATTGCCGTAAACGTCCACACGCCGATATCTGTTTCAGTTTCTCTATGAATTTTACCGCCGTAGTATAAGTATGTAAATTTTTCTTTAGTTTTATTATCTATAGCTTCGACTATTTTCAGTTCATCAGGGTCACACTCGCCTACAATCTCGGAAGTGTATCCGTGTTGTCCAAATTTGCCATATAGACTGTTAGGGAATAGTTTAGCAATTGCCCTCATAGGTGTGTTACCTTCCTGGTCGTAGCGCACTTTCAGTTTACTGAAAAAATCTGCATATTCTGCCATGATATAATCCTGATAATAGTAAGCCATTTTGTGGACTTTTCTTAGCATATTATGATCTATCAGATAGTTTAGCTCTGGTGTTGTGCATACGGTACGTAGTTCACCCAACGGGAAAACGCACCGATCGTTCTGTTTTACAGGTAAACACGGCTCGGTTAGGTATACGTCGACGTCTGCTATTACAGAATATCTGTTCAGGTAGCGTTTCAGCATAGGTATAGGCACGTCAGTAAGGTAGCCTGCCAGTTGATATGGCAGTTTATGTTGAATTTGTATGGACGCATACATGGAGTTAATATCTAATTTATAGTAATTACAGCCCTTAAATTCTCCTATTTTGAACGCTTGAAAACGTCCACCATGATAGGACAAATGTTCTAGCGTTTGTGATGCTATGTGATTGTGCATGACTATTTCTCTAGGCATGAAACGGTATCGGTATGTTGACATAGCCATACTAGCAAGCGACGTCTTAAACCCTCCAAGGTCATGTTCTACTATAAAATTTATGAGTGTTTTTATCATTCCTGCTAGTATCTTAGTGTCATTTTTACAATAAGTTACCCATTGATCAAGTGGGTCACTTTCGGAGGGCATTTTCAGTTTAGGTATTTTAAGTATCCTGCCCCAGGACGAAATAGACCCGGGAAACAGGTTACCGCTGTTCATGATAACTAGTTTTCTATCCCCATTTTTATATGTCATGATAACTACTTTGTTATGAGCGATAAAACCTGTCTGTTTCCAACCCAGGTTGTTCAGGTGTTTAAATCCCTCTAGCGGTATAAAGTCAACCTCTAAGTGATGAGACATTAAATATAAAGTTGTTTTATGTTTTACCGTATTATCTACCCAATTCCAAAAATCTGACGGGATAAAACCATAGTTTTCTACTTCCTGAAAAGTTTTACGTTTACGATCATATCTTATATAAATTCCCGTCCATAAAAACGGATTAAACCATGTTTTACCATTGCTATCATTCTCAAGCTTACTCTCAACGTCATATACAATGTAATGGCGTGGTATTGCAGCTTGTTTAGTCGGATTTAGTGTTTTACGTAGCGCAAGCGACATAGCTACCCGCCTATGTTAGTTAAAAACTCATACTCCTGTATATCGTATGTTTCTACCTCCTCTCCATACCAACCTTCAGTTAATATATCGTATAGTTTAGTTGTCAGATCAATACGTGACATACGCTGGTCGCTTTCAATTTGTAACCACCTTCCATAAACTTTATACCCTTCAGGAGTAGTGTAATCTATTTTTAACCTATATACATACGGTTGTTTAAAGTTTATATCGGCGTATGTGAACATGTTTTCGGGGATTGTATCCCATGGGTTTAGCGCGTATAGTTCCTCACGCGCTTCTATACCGCGCTCTATCTCATCCAGTATTTCACTTAGTGGCGTTATAGGTTGGGGCAATCCTGCCTCCTCTAGTACTTCTGCAGTCTGCCCCAACCCCAACCCACGTTTTACCGCTGATATAAGGAAGTTAAATACACCAGATATACCCTGGAAAATTCCACGTAACATTATTATTACTCCTTTTTGGTGTATTCAGGTACGTTGCGCCAAGTTTCAATGTCATCAGGCCAGTGACCCCAGCATTTAATTGCAAATTCTTTAATTAATTTACCAGCAATGTCAAGGTCATAAATGATCATATCGAGGTACATTACCTCATCCTTTTCGGCCTGATCGAATTGCTCCCACACCTGGGCGATATGAGACGTAGCTAACTCAACGTTACGGTATGCGTGAGCTATCTGGCGACGTAATAGGTCTCTTTTAGTCTTAGGCATGGTATCATTATCCCTTCTACAAACGGTAATCACCCGTCATAATACCCTTCAGTTTTTAGACGGGTGATTTATTAAGTTGTAAAATGTGCTAGTTTATGCTAACGTCCAAGCCCGCTTAGTTTTGGTAAACGTTGCTGAATACGGATATCTACCTCTATCAGCCGCGGCGCGTAGAATGGGCATCAGCACGGTTGACGACGTCCTTATCGTACGATGTTTCTCATCGCCTTCTACAGTGACGTCCATGATAGCGACGTCGCCGTAAATCCCATGTACGATTTTAATGTCATGGATGAGCAACGGGGTATCGGCTACAGTTTCAAGCGGTAATGCCCCTTTTATATCGTTATATGCGTCGAATTCTCTAAGGTCGGTCATTTTTGTACCTCCTCACTATGATCGGATTTTTGCTCCTCTAGTTCATCCAAGATAGCGAGAATGTTTCCTATACATACAAGCAGTCTATCACCAGCGTCAAAGTACTGATCTATGATGCGGTTGTACTCCTCTCTTGTAAGTAGGCCATCTGTCAGCATCTCATCTAACTGATCGTACACGTCCATGAATGTGTTTTCAGCGTCGATCAGTGCGTTTGAGACCTGCATACAGCGTTTAGCAAACGTGTTCATTTTAGCTCCTCTCATGATAAGTTCTATCTCACATGGGATAGTATGAGTATCGTCAACAGCACAAGCACTTCGAAGGCCAGTGTACCCACCCATGCCCAAAATATGATCTCTATGTAAATACGTAGACTACGAACGTCTTGAAACGCGGATAGTTTACGATTACATACAGGGCAGAGCAAGATGTCAAAATATCCGTTGTATTTTAGCTTACTGGATGGGAAGGACTTGCCGCACTCATCGCATTCTTCTATGGGTTCGGGAGCTTTTGTGTTCATAATATTGTATCTTTTCCCTCTCTTTTACCAGGCTTTATGATGCACGTGGTCTGTATCGACAGCTACGATATCACCGTTGCTGTCACATAGTATATAAATATATTCACCGCAACTATACTGAACAGACCATACGCGAAATGTAACATCATCTAGATCACTTAACTGATTGATAATGTCACTTAGATACTCATACTCACAAAACCCATATTTGTCTGAAACTATCGTGTACATGTCATCCTCCTGTCTGTATCTGGTGGTATCAGTCTCTACATCGTACTATAGTACAGACAGATTAAGACAACATTAAAACCAGTTTAACAGTATGTTAACAACATGTTAACAACAGTTTAACAACGTGGGATAACGCGTTATTTTGTCTGTTCTGTCTCGCTGGTTTTGCTCTGGCTTTGTTCAGCCGCTCTCTTTTCCTGGTCAATCCTGATCAGTTCCTCATCAGCCGCAGTGCGTTCACGTTTTTCGTCACTGGTAAGTTTATCGGTAAGTTTATCAAGTATTTTAATAGGGTCAGGCATACTTCACCTCACTGTTTTCATCCACATTTTCAAGTCGTCTAATGACCCGTTATAAACGTCCAGGTCAATAGATTTAGACTGTACGCCAAACATATATCCATAGCTAGAGATAGTGTACTGCCAGAATATCCAATTACCCCAAGGTTTAGGTAATCTAGGAGTTTTCACGTTCCAATTAGCCACCCATAGCCAGTTATATAGAATATCATCACTGAAATATCCCATTCGCATCCAGCTGTCTACATTTGTATATACACCTGGTATGACGCCTAGTTCTGCGCGTAGACTATCAAGCATCGACTTTATCGCTTTACCAGCGGTAACCTGCGTAGGACACCCTGAACGCTCTTCAACGTCAATAGCTATAGGTATGTCTGAAGGATACTGCTTTTGTAAGTTAACGATCGTGTTTAACTGCGATTGTATGCTGTCTTTCCAGGTCAGATAGTGATAGCTACCCGTGATTAATCCAGCATCAGCCGCTCTAGGCATGTTTATCAGGTAACGTGTATCTGGTACACCACCGTAACTGCAACGTATGAATACGAAGTCAAGCCCCATTGACTTCATGCGTTTAAAATTTATACCCTCAGGACTATCGGGATTGTCATTCCAGAATGATATGTCACAACCTATGATCATTTTGTCACCTCCGGAGGTTTATACAGTTTCACAAGCAGGTCAATTTCATAATCACCGTAGCCTAAACCAGACAAAGCCATACGATAATCTTCTTCTTTTATTATACCTTTTGTCCATGCAAGTCTGTACTGGCTTTCTGTCAGCAACCGCTGTTTAGTGGTAAGTTCTAGCTTCCAATTCGATATAAGCCTGCGCTGATAGGTATCAGGGATAGCCAGTTTTCCTAGTTCAGCGTAGACCTCCTGTTCTGTAATCAACCGTGAGATATAGAGTTTATGAATACTTTCTAGTTTATTTGACGTATCCTGCAACGTCAAGGTGTAATCGAGCAGGTCTAGGTATGCTGATATGTCAGCGTCAAGCCAACCTACGGATGATAGATATTGTGTGGCTTTATCACGATCAATCAAGCCTAAAGAGTAACCAGCCTCGACAATTGATCTAATCTTAGTTTTAAGTTCAGATTTTATAGCAGGCTTGTCATTGACGCTCTTTTCTAACCGATATAGGTCAACGATCATCTTAGTTTCATCAGCGTCATACCCTAGTTTAGTTATTCTTCTTACAAGCTCGTCTTCTGCAATTACACCCTTAAGATATCCGTCCTTTAGCACTCCAAGCGACAATTCGCGATATTTTTCCTGTTTTGTGTCCGTGTCACCTGTTTCGTATTTAACTGTAAATTCTGTCAGGTTTTTTGCATGTTCTTCATCATATCCAAGGTCTAGGTAAGCCTGATATACCTCGTCTTTAGACAATATTCCTATTTTGTACATCCTTCGTACGTCAACACGGGTATACGGTTGGTATGATATAGCGATCAGACGTTCTCTGAAAAATCTTGGTATATCGGCAGTACGTAACAGAAGTTCTAGGTCATCCTTAGTAAATGGAACGTTAGTTCTACCAGGTCTTAGCCTATGTAGCATCTCGTAACCGTCGCTAACAGACGGTAACTCCCAGTGAGCGCGCCAGTAACGACGTACCCAGTCAGGAGATAACCCTTGTTTCTTAGCCCACTCTTCAACCTGTTGTGGGTAGTCTGCGTCATACTCAAATCGTCTAGACGTTTCATCATTCCATGCTTCACGCACCGCAAGCCTGATCAAGTCCTGAATACCTGGAATAACCTCACTCAATTTTCTAATCAGTATTCTATCTTGAGGCGTATACCATAGTTTATAAAGACGTTCCTCTAGCTCCTGATCGCTGATTAAACCGCGCAGCCATGCCGCGATATCTTCATTAACTGATAACTGTTTTTCTGCTATTAACTCTAAAGCATTAATATGATCATCAGCATAACCTAAATCATGGAAGTCGTGCCAGATATTACCAACCTTATCAGGATAACGTCGTTTAAGTTCTAGTATGTATTGCGGGTCAAGACGCTCACTGAAAACTTGACTATCAATCCAATAGTTTAACAGTCTCATTAGAGGCGTCATTAGTCCACTAGCCGCTTGTGACCCTAAACCCAAACCTAATCCTAATAATGAAGAAAGCGCCGCCTCGTGACCTTCAGGGACTTCGCCGTAACGTGAGCGATCAAACCACTTTCCCACTATCGGTAGGTCTTTTAGCTTATCGAATAGTTCCGCATACTCTTGTCCAAACGTGTGTTCTAGTCTATCTGCAAATTGCGTGTACCAATTGTGCAGCCATTTGCCGACTACCGTTGTCTCGAAGAAGTCTTCAATTGCTATCCTAAGAACGCCTTTTCCTGAACCTGCCATAGTACACCTATCCTAATGGTAGAACGTCCAATGGATTTATAAATTGTCCTTTATACTTTACCTCAAAATGTAAGTGATTGCCAGTAGAATTACCTGTAGTGTCTGCATGTCCGATAACCTGTCCAGCAGTAACGTTCTGACCTACTACAACGTTTACTTCTTTTAGGTGACCGTAACGCGTCCACCAGGGGTCACCAGATAACACAATGTTAATCCCATAGCCAACAGTGCTCCACCCAGCCTCCTGTACAACACCGTTGTGGGCCGCGTAAACCTCTTCTCCATAAGTGGCCCCAAAATCAACCCCGTGATGAGTAGCGCTAAAAGTGTAACCTGATACGTATAATCGCTTTAGAGGTTTTGTCAGTTTTTCAGACGGGGTTACACCGTCGCCAGTTATCGGGCCTCCAAACGTTGACCATGAGGGCAAAGGTGGTAGTGTAGCCTGCACACTGCCCAACCCGTAACCTAGCCCATAGCAAATAAGATCAAATATCCTAGCCCATACGATACTTAGAACAAACCCCATAGGGTCAGACACAAAGCCTGCTAAAAATCCATACCAGGTGTGGACGTAGTCTCCTATTTTACTCAACACGTCAGAAGTAAAATAGTTTATTAATTCTATGAGCGTTTTATAAATATCCTGAAAAGGTTTTAGTAAACTCAACAGGTTGTTTTGAACATTCGTTATAGAATTCTGTAAGTCCTTTTTGACCTGATTTACATAGTCGTTAAGTGTATTGACAAGTGCCTTAGCTTTGTCATATGCCCACGTTTTAGCGGCATCAATTGCCTTATTTATTGTATCTACTAAACCATTGACCCAATTTACTATTGTATTGTAAACACTATTTACAGTATCTGATACCCATTTAGAGAAAGTATCAAATTTGTCCTTAACCCACTTATATGCGTCGTTAATCCACCCCGTTACCGTGTTCAGGGCGGCGTTTATTTTTCCACCTACCCATGAAGCAAGATCGGAAGGTAGATTTATGACCTTGTTTACAAGCGTCCAAAACTGGTCACCAAACCAGTAATAGACTTTACTGGCTTGTTCAAGTAGCCAGGTAAACATAGCTTACCTGCAGGTCACTTTTTCATAGACGCACCGCCTACTTGTGCTAGTTTTCTACGTTGATCAAGCAACCGTTCAATAGCATTTTTGACGATAGTTTCATCCAGTGACGGCACTTCGAGATAGTGAGTTTCATCGAATTCTGGCAGGTCGAAGTACACCACGTACCCATGAACAGGATTGCCAGAACGATCAACGTAAACCGTAGGCACGGTGCGTGTAATGATATAGTCTGCCATAGTATCACTTCCTTAGTGACTGCATACCACCAGTTACCTTACTTCCAAAGAAGAAGCCCACCACCAAACCCACAACAGTTTCGAGTAGTTCAGGTACGGGCTTTCCCATTACAATCATATACAGCCATGCTCCAACAACAAGTATGGTTAACACTGACTGCATGATCACTGATCTAGCTAGTAAGTCTAAAACCTTATCCCACATAGTAACCTCCAATCTATTCAAGGCTCATCAATAGTCAAGATCATATACCCATAGCGACCGAAGTCACCACTTGTCGCAGTATATACAGGATTGCAGTTCAATTGTACCATCGTCAATCCCTTTACAGGCATAGACATAGACTTAGGATTATATGATGATAGATTAAATCCTTTATTACCCACAAGCAACCTATCCCATTTATTCAACCTAATATTACCGACTAGTTTAATGGGTGTATAAATCCAACCTGTAGCATTAATATAGTATATATCTAAATCTACTAATACTCCGCCAGAATAAATCTGTATTTGTCCGTTATCTGTACGATAAAATACATTCCACATAGAGCCTAAACCATCAGCGTAAGCGTACTCAAGCATAATATTGTATTGTACAGCATGATCGTTGCCTGCGGCCGCTATAACTTCAAGCCCTAATTTTTCTGTATCAGGTATAGCAACCCATTTCCTAACCCATGACTGCCCTCCGCCATTAACACTTCCAGGGTTTAACCCTAAACTAAGTGGTGGTATATAACAGTACTTTGTAGCAGGATACGGTAATGATGCATCACCTGTTTTATTATATTCAAAACCGCTTAGTCCACCATGAAAATTGTCCGCATAGAAAATACGTCCAGTGCCGTCAACACTGGTAAAACCAGTCTGCGCTAAAAATAGCGTAGCCATGTCAACATACTGACTTGCTAAACCATATACAGGTATTCCGTAATCGGGAAGTCCTCTAGGCATAGTTAGTATCCTTTCGTGATATACGGTAGTTTCAACACCTGCAAAAAGACCATATTCCAGGTTGAACCTATAGTTATACTAGTTGACCCACTTACGTAAGCCCTAAGATCAATAGTGTCACCCTTGTTGAACATGTTCATATATACAACCTCTATAGAGTTAGTATTAACTATATTTTGCGTGCCAAAAATGCCAAAATTATAAACACCGCCTTTAAAAACTCCTACACCCATAACTGGTGGATTAGCAGTCAATGATGAGATTGACCCAATCATAAGATAAAGCCCGTCTTCAGGTATAGTTATATATTGACTTCCAGCGCCGTTATATAAATCATATGTATCCCATAACACACCAGTTATAGCTACAATAGACCATTGTCCACCAGGTATAGACTGCGTGCCGTTAAGGTACACATGGCAAGATTTAGGGTACGGTAGCTCATACACGGCAAAAGGCGGTAGCATCGTCAACCTCCATACAACACGTTAATAATATCGCTTGAAGTTAGCGGTTTTTTCGATATATCAGTATAACCTAGCCCAATTGATAATGTGTGATAATAGGTATCATCGTCACTATATGCCATACAGCGTATGAGGTACGGCTCGTCTACAATATCAACCCCAACAGGTATCCGTACGGTAAAACCGTCATACGATAGATCAACGTCACGGTTTAACGGTACGATACGTACATCATTATAGTAAATCGCTAGATGAACAAGCCCAAAACACCCATGAGGGAAACCTACGTCTATAAAGTCCAAATACACCTTACCTATGTTTACATCAAGTATTTGGACTTCAGACGATACACTAGAAGGCGGCACGGTTAACTGATAAAACTGATACATTAAACCATGCCCTCCTGTAGTGGCGATCTATACCCAAAAACTGATCCAATCCATGTACCAGTGTACCCTGTTTGACTTGAGAAAAACCGTATGTATGTGTTATCAGGAAGCCAGATAGGGTTAATAGGAAGTAGTAGTTGATTAGTACTAAGTGCGTCATCCTTATAGATCACGTAGTCTATCCCGCCAACACCAACGTAAATCCAAAAGGGCGAAGTGAGCGCCGCACTTGCTTTGAACATTATATGCTGAAGACAAAAAATCTCACCGTAGTTATGTACATTTACAACGTATTCAGGCGCATCAACACCGCTGAAGTCGCGGTAAATTCTAGCATAGAAAGGAATTTTCATTTTTAACCTCCAACGGC
>Ga0272448_1009374_pt1 | contig 10013 bp, 9 predicted proteins | sample YNPCB0191_FD_202220 | JGI IMG/M metagenome (GOLD analysis project Ga0272448, IMG submission 202220) | Hot spring sediment microbial communities from Yellowstone National Park, WY, United States - YNP-CB-019-1 | ecosystem: Environmental > Aquatic > Thermal springs > Hot (42-90C) > Sediment... | reverse complement strand
CATCCAAGGTCACCACCGCTTCCCCGGCGATGATGACCCAGTGCTCTGAACGACTCTTGTGACGCTGATAACTCAGGCGCTTGCCAGGATCGATCCAAAGCCTCTTCACCTTGTGGTCCGGTGCGTCTTCCAACACCAAGAACCCGCCCCACGGCCTTGTTTCCCTCTCTCGTTCCTGCATGGCTGCACCTGCACCGGCCGGCACAGAAGAAACACAAAAACTGCCTTTCGGGGCCTATTGTAGACCCCGAAAGGCAGCCTACTCGCGTTTCCCTACAAAGGTCGCTCAATAGCCTCCGCCGTAGCCCCCACCGGGCGGCATGTGCGGCATCTCTTTCTTTTCCTCGGGCAATTCTGCAACCATCGCCTCTGTCGTCAGCAAAATCGATCCCACGCTGGCCGCATTCTGGAGGGCGCATCGGACCACCTTGGTAGGATCGATGATGCCGGCCTTGAACATATCCACGAACTCCTCTTTGGCAGCATCGAACCCGTACGCATCCTTCCCTTCTTTGACCTTTTCCACGATGATCGAACCTTCCTTGCCGGCATTGGCCGCGATCTGGCGCAGAGGTTCTTCGAGGGCCTTTTTTACAATACCCACACCGATCTTTTGGTCCCCGTCGACCTTGAGGCTATCGAGTTTAGGGATGAGCCGGAGCAACGCAACCCCGCCCCCTGCCACGATGCCTTCTTCCACCGCAGCCTTGGTCGCATTGAGCGCATCCTCGACGCGGGCCTTCTTCTCCTTCATCTCGGTCTCTGTCGCCGCGCCCACCCTGAGGACGGCAACACCGCCAGCGAGTTTTGCCAGCCGCTCTTGGAGCTTCTCACGGTCGTAGTCCGATGTCGTTTCCTCGATCTGGGCACGAATTTGCTTGATCCGACCCTCGATGGCCTCGGCAGAGCCGGCACCCTCGATAATGGTCGTGTTGTCTTTATCGATCCGTACCTTCTTGCACGTGCCAAGATCCTCGATCTTGACGTTTTCCAGCTTGATGCCCAGTTCCTCGGCGACGACCTGTCCGCCCGTCAGGATGGCCATGTCTTGAAGCATGGCCTTCCTTCGGTCACCGAAGCCCGGTGCCTTCACCGCTGCGCATCGGAGGGTCCCCCGCAGCTTGTTCACCACCAGGGTGGCCAGCGCCTCGCCCTCAACGTCCTCAGCAACGATCAGGATCGGCTTGCCGGACTGGGCGACTTTCTCGAGCAGGGGGATCATGTCTTTCATGTTGCTGAGCTTCTTTTCATGAAAGAGAATGTAGGGTTCTTCGAGCACGACCTCCATCTTCTCCGGGTCGGTCACGAAGTACGGCGAGAGGTATCCTCGATCGAACTGCATCCCCTCGACAACCTCGAGAGTCGTCTCCATGGACTTGGCCTCTTCCACGGTGATGACACCTTCCTTGCCCACTTTGTCCATAGCCTCGGCAATAAGCTTCCCGATCGCCTCATCCCCATTCGCAGATATGGTGCCTACCTGGGCGATCTCGGTTCTGTCCTGGGTCGGCTTGGACATCTTTTTCAGCTCGGCGACACACACCTCGACGGCCTTGTCGATACCTCGCTTCACCTCCATTGGGTTGGCCCCGGAGGCCACGACCTTGGAGCCCTCGCGGAAAATGGCCTGGGCGAGAATGGTCGCTGTGGTGGTTCCGTCACCGGCCACATCGCTGGTCTTGGAGGCGACCTCTTTGACCATCTGCGCCCCCATGTTTTCGAACTTATCCTTGAGCTCGATTTCCTTGGCAACGGTGACTCCGTCCTTGGTCACGGTCGGAGACCCGAAGCTTTTCTCGAGAATCACGTTTCTTCCTTTTGGGCCCAGTGTCACTCGCACTGCGTCCGCAAGGGTGTTCACCCCTTTTATGATCTTCGCTCTCGCTTCCTCCGAGAATTTGATCGCCTTTCCAGCCATAGTTTATCGACCTCCTCTTCTTCCTAATGCCGTTGTTTTATTCGATGATTCCGAGCACATCGTCTTCACGGATGATGAGATGTTCATCGCCCATAATCTTCACCTCGGTGCCGGAGTATTTGCCGAACAGTACCCGGTCGCCGACCTTCACCTCCATAGGAATCAGTTTTCCGTCATCGCTCATCTTCCCCTTTCCGACCGCAATCACCTTTCCTTCCTGAGGCTTTTCCTTGGCTGTGTCGGGTATGATGATACCTCCTTTGGATCGCTCCTCCTCTTCGACTCGTTTGATGATGATTCGATCGCCCAACGGTCTGATCTTCATTGTTACACCTCCTTTTGTTCTGATGGGTTACCAACCCCTTCCGTCAAAAGAACAGGTGCGCGCCTCTTTGGGCCAAGGGGCACGTCTCCTTCCCTTTTCCCTGTTGGCTCGAACCACTCTCACACTCGAGCAGATCTTGAAGCATAGCGAAAGTCAAGGGGGGCGCAAAACAATAAAATGCTTTAAAATCGCTATGTTATTCGGAAATATTAGCATGCTCGCATCGAGTCTGCTACCATGAACGCTCATAGTTTAAGCATCACCTCGAATAAGTCAACACCCTTGCGTGATTTTTCTCGAGGAGGGCTCTCGTTCGGCAGAATGCCCGCCCAGGTGGGAAGGGAAGGGCAGGTGGTTCCTGGCAAGAGGGGTTACTGTCTCGACTCGAGCGATCTCCGGGGGAAGACGATCCGGTAGACCAGCAGAATAACGCCGACTGTGATGGCACTGTCGGCAACGTTGAATGCGGGCCAACGAAACCAGCGGTAATGAACCGAGACGAAATCGATGACCTCGCCCAGACGAATCCGGTCGACGAGGTTACCAATCGCGCCACCCAGGACGAGGGAAAGCGACAAGGAACTCATCCCCCCTGTGTCTTCCATTTTTTTTGCCAGATACAAAATTATGCCGATCGCCGCCACCGAAACGAGGACAAAAAAAGGTATCCGGAAAGAGGCGTGCGTTCCACTGAGAAATCCAAAGGCCGCACCCGTATTTCGAATGTAATGAAGGTCGAGAAAACCAGGGATCACCGTTCTCTGTTCGCCCAACCGGAAGTTCGAGTGGACCCATAGCTTCGTGCACTGATCGAGGAGCACTACCAAACCGGTAAGAAGGCCCAGCAGCGCGGATCTTCTCGGCCATTTCATGCTACCCCTCCCTTCCGGGTCAGCCGTCGCCGCGTTCTTTTGCTCGAGCCTCGAGCTCGGATACGCACCGCGCGCATATTCCAGGGTGTTCTCTGTTTTCCCCGACACTCCTCGAATACACCCAGCAACGAGCGCACTTCTCGCCCTGTGCGCGTTCCACGAGAACCCGCAGGCCCGGGATCTCTTTGCCCTCGGCGCCACCAGGCGCGTTTCCGCCTCGCGCGATGGTTATCACCGCCTCCGAGACGATAAATACGAGCCGAAGCTCGCACGGGAAAGAAACAAGGAACTCGTACCATTCGCCCGGAGCCTCGATCGTCACCCTCGCATCGAGCGAGTGGCCGATGACCTTGTTTTTTCTGGCGGCTTCCAAGGCCTTGGAGACAACGCTCCGCACCTTGAGGATCTTCGCCCACCTGTCTTCGAGGTCCCGGTCTTTTCTGGCAGCGTCGAGGGAGGGAAAAGCGCACAGATGGACGCTCTCGGCGGCGGCCGTGGCCCCGGGGATATGCCTCCAGATGTCCTCCGCGGTGAAGGAGAGAATCGGCGCGATCAAGCGGCTCAACGTATGGACGATCTCGTACAAGGTACTCTGGGCAGAGCGTCTCTTGAGCGATCGGGGGGAAGAGATGTAGAGAACCTCCTTGAGCACGTCGAGGTAGAAAGAGCTCAGATCGACGATGCAGAATTCGAGAAGGTGGTGATAGATCATGTGGAAATCATAGGCCCTGTAGGAGGCACTGACATCTTCTACGAGTTTTTCGAGGCGAAGGCACGCCCAGCGATCGATTTCCTCCCGCTCTGGAAAAGGGACCATATCCGAGTGCGGGTCGAAGTCGAAAAGGTTGCCCAGAAGAAACCTGCTCGTGTTTCTGATCTTGCGGTACGACTCGGAGAGTCTGGAGAGGATCTCGTCCGATATGCGGATATCGTCTCGATAATCTTCCGACGCCGCCCACATCCTGAGGATCTCGACACCGTACCTCTGTATGATGTCCATCGGATGGGTTATGTTGCCCAGAGACTTGGACATCTTTCGCCCCTCGCCGTCGACCACAAACCCATGGGTGAGCACCGAACGATACGGCGCCACCCCCCTCGTGGCCACCGCCGCCAACAGCGAAGAATGAAACCATCCCCTGTGCTGGTCGCTGCCTTCCAGGTAAAGATCGGCGGGAAAATGAAGATCGACGCGTTTCTCGAGTACCGAGGCAAAGCTCACGCCAGAGTCGAACCACACATCCAGGATGTTTCCGTCCTTGCGAAACGAGTCCCCGCCGCATCGCGCACAGGTGGCCCCGGCAGGAAGCAGCTCCGACGGACTGCTCGAAAACCAGACGTCCGCCCCTTCCTTTTCGAACCGGTCGGCAATGGAGTCGATCACGGACGTGTCCAACAAGACCTCGCCGCACTCGGTACAAAAGAACGCCACAATCGGGACCCCCCAAGCCCGCTGCCGCGAAATGCACCAGTCCGGCCGGTGCTTGATCATGTTGTATATCCGGTCCTTGCCCCATTTCGGTATCCACTCGACCTTTTCGATGTGACTCAGTGCTCGGGAGCGAAGATCGTTTACCTCCATGGAGATAAACCATTGTTCGGTGGCACGGAAGATGACCGGGTTCTTGCATCGCCAGCAATGTGGGTAGGAGTGAGTTATGGTTTCCTGCTTGAGCAGGGCCCCTCTCTCCCTGAGGAGCTTGTTGACCGCCTCGTTGGCATCGAACACAAACATGCCGTCAAAGGGTGCGGCCTCTCGAGTGAATCTGCCCTCGTCGTCCACAGGGGCGAACACCTCGAGTCCATAGCGAAGCCCCACCTCGTAGTCTTCCTGACCATGCCCGGGGGCTGTATGCACGCACCCCGTCCCCTGCTCCATGGTCACGTGAGTCCCCAGGATGAGCAACGACGCCCGATCGTACAGAGGGTGCCTGCACTGAAGCCCTTCCAGATCCTTGCCGAGACAGTCGGCGATTTTCTTGTAGCCCCCCAGGCTCAACTCTGCGGCGAGAAAGGGGAGCCTCTCATCCGCCACAATCAGATAGTCCCCCTGGGGCGTCTGGATCACTGTGTACAAAGAGTCAGGATGCAGGGCGATAGCGAGGTTGGCAGGTATCGTCCAAGGGGTCGTGGTCCATATGAGCACGGCAGCCTTCCCCATCGGAACGCCACCCAAGCACGCGGGCACTGGCGAGACGAGGGGGAACCGCACATAGATCGACGGAGAGCTATGATCGCTGTATTCGACCTCTGCCTCGGCAAGGGCCGTTCTACAAGAAGCGCACCAGTAGATGGGCTTTTTCCCGCGGTAGACACTGCCGCGCCGAACAAAGGCCCCGAACTCGCGCACGATCTGAGCCACGTAGCCCGGATGCATCGTGAGGTAGGGATTTTCCCAATCCGCGAGCACACCCAACCTCTTGAATTCCTCCCTCTGGACCTCGACGTACTTCTGGGCGTAACGGCGGCACTCCTCCCTGACGGCCACGATACCGAGCCCCTCTTTTCGGTCTCCGAGCATTTTGTCTACATTGTGCTCTATGGGGAGCCCGTGGCAATCCCAGCCGGGGACATACACACTGTCGTAGCCTTGCATGAACTTGGATTTCACAATAATGTCTTTGAGAATCTTGTTCAGGGCGGTCCCCAAGTGAATGTTCCCATTTGCGTACGGCGGACCGTCGTGAAGGATGAACTTCTCCCTCCCCTGGGCCTGCACGCGTTGCCTGCGGTAAAGACCCATCGCCTCCCACGTGGCCAAAATCTCCGGCTCGCGCTGACTGAGGTTAGCCTTCATCGGAAAAGATGTGACGGGGAGATTCAACGTGTTCTTGTAATCCTTGACGTCCTCCACTTCCCCCTCCTACCTCCTGAGCGGGCGTGACGCAGGCTCTCCTCGAGAGCACACCCATAGAAATCGCCCGAGAAAGCTGGTACCTTTTTAAAGCATTAAAGCATACCTCAGCATTGAGCACGAAGACAAGTAAGATTCTCAAAGAAAGGGTGTGGACCGCCACTTCCCGTGACCGCCGACCGCATATGTCGGGGGCCGACTAGAGGCTTCGGAGATGAGGATAGTACGTTTTCAGGCTCAGGGCTCTGCCCACTACGGAATCCTGGAAGACGATTCTTCCATTGCCAGACTCAGCGGACCGCCTTTCCACGGCACCCAGAGGACCCAAGAGCGCTTCCGCAGCGACGATGTCAGGCTACTGGCGCCGTGCGAGCCTTCCAAGATCGTGGGCGTAGGTCTCAACTACCGCGACCACGCCGAGGAGTTGGGCATGGAGCTGCCCCAGGAACCCCAGCTTTTCTTGAAACCAGAGACCTCGATTATCGGACCGTATCAACAGATACGATACCCATCGATGGCGAGGCGCGTCGACTTCGAGGCGGAGCTTGCAATCGTCATCGGTGCGTACGCCAAGAAGGTCCCTGTGGAAGATGCAGCTCGGGTGATTCTCGGGTACACCTGTTTCAACGATGTGACGGCGAGAGACCTGCAATTCAAGGACGTACAATACACGCGCGCGAAGGGGTTCGACACCTTTGCACCGATAGGACCGTGGATAGAAACAGACCTCGATCCGCTGGGGCTCACCATAGAATCCTACCTCAACGGCGAGCGTAAACAGCACTCCAGCACTGCTTGCCTTCTATTCGATCCCTGCGCGTTGGTGAGTTATATCTCGCACATCATGACCTTGAGGCCCGGCGACGTCATCGCCTCGGGGACTCCCGCCGGAGTGGGACCGATGAAACCGGGTGACAGGATCGAGGTACGAATCGAGCGTATTGGAAGCCTTGTAAACGAAGTGGTCGACGAAATGGAACATTCCCTGTGAGGACGAAGAAGGATGAACAAGCTCACACCTGCAGAGCGGATTCTCACCTTGCCCCCGTATCTCTTCGCGGAACTGGACCGCGCCAAATCCGAGCTTCTTGCCAAAGGCCAGGATGTCATCGACCTCGGAGTCGGCGACCCGGACCGACCGACGCCGGAGCCTCTTGTCGAGGCGCTCAAGAAGGCGGCAGCCGAACCGACGACTCACCGTTACCCGTCCTATGAAGGGCTTTTCGCTTTCAGGGAGGCTGTGGCCGACTGGTATCTCGACCGGTTCGGGGTGGAGTTGGACCCGGAGAAAGAGGTGGTCTCCTTGATAGGGTCCAAGGAGGGAATCGCCCATTTGCCGCTTGCCTACATCAACCCAGGGGACGTAGGGCTCTACACCAACCCCGGCTATCCGGTCTACCGTGTGGCGATATCGTTCGCCGGCGGGAGGCCCGAGCCGGTTCCTCTGCTCAAGGTCAACGACTTTCTGCCCGATCTGGAAGCGCTGCCCGAGGATATCGCAAGAGCGGCAAAGATCTTTTTCCTCAACTACCCCAACAATCCTACCTCGGCCACGGCAGATCTGGGGTACTTCGAGAAGGTGGCAGAGTTCGCGCGGCGCTACGAGATCCTCGTCTGTCACGACGCGGCGTATTCGGAAATATCCTTCGATGGGTATCGACCTCCGAGTTTTCTCCAGGTGCCTGGTGCGAAGCAAATAGGGATAGAGTTTCATTCCCTCTCGAAGACATTCAATATGACCGGCTGGAGGATAGGGTTCTGTGTGGGCAGACAGGAGGCGGTCGCCGCACTGGGGAAAGTGAAGACCAATATCGACTCGGGGGCCTTCCAGGCGATCCAGTACGCTGGTCTCGAGGCCCTCCGACACCACAGAGAATTTCCAAAGCGGATGAGTGCCCTCTACCAGCGCCGCAGAGACCTCGTGGTGCGAGCGCTCGAGAGATGCGGTATGGAGCCCTTTCCCTCGAAGGCGACCTTCTATGTCTGGTCTGCCGTACCCGGCGGGGAAGGTTCCAGGGAGTTCGCCGAGCGATTGCTCCTCAGTGCGGGTGTCGTGGTCACCCCTGGCGTGGGGTTCGGGGCATACGGTGAGGGCTACTTCCGGATCTCGCTCACCGCACCTGACGAGAGGCTGGAAGAGGCCATGGATCGCATCGAGAGATTCGCACATGCCTCCCGGAGGTGAACGGTGAGAAAGGGCTCGAACGGCTCTCGGCCGATGCATCTTGTCACCCTCGGTATGGGCTCGAATGTGGGGCCGCGCGAGTCCTTCATAAAGGGGGCGATCGAGGAGGTCGAGCGGGCCAGCGAAGGCGTGCTCGCGAGGTGTTCGTCTCTCTACGAGACCGAGCCGATCGGAAAGAAGGATCAAGAGTGGTTTTTGAACTGTGTGGTGCAGATAGAGACGCCGCAGGACGTGGATGCGTTTTTCTCGAGAGTTCGTGGGATCGAGGCGCGTTTTGGAAGAAAACGCCTGGAGAGATGGGGGCCACGGAACATCGATATCGACATCCTTTTTTTCGATAACGTCTTGATCTGGCGTCCCGATTTGCAGATCCCCCACCCGGGCATCGCTCACCGTCGATTCGTGTTGGAACCTCTCTGCGAAATCGCCCCTCACCTGGTCCACCCTGTTTTCGGCGTAGAGGTGCGTACCCTTCTCGAGGGGCTTAGCGACACCAGCACGGTCATCAGGCTCTCACCCATATTTTCCACGAGACCGTGAAAAATCTATAATTTTCTGTGTTGACAGCGCGGCGATTATAGCTTATATATAACGGCGTTAGTCATCCCTTGCGCCCTCGCTGGGATGCGGGTGCCCGCCAGTGAGGGCCGGTGGCATTCCAGGACGGGATCTCGAAACGAGGCGACATATTCATTCCGATCAAACCCACTTTTTGAAAAGGGGGAGTTATGGTAAAGCGCGATAAATCCAATTACATCATTCAGTCGGTCTCCCACGCATTGGATGTACTGGAGGAATTCAAAGGCGATGCAATCGAGTTGGGGGTTACCGAACTGAGCAAAAAGTTGAAGTTGCACAAGAACAATATATTCCGCCTGCTGGCCACGCTGGAGGCCAGAGGTTACATAGAACAGAATAAGTCCACCGAGAATTACCGACTGGGTCTCAAGAGCCTGGAACTCGGGCAGACGTTCGTCAGACAGATGGGCTTGCTCAGGCAAGCGAGGCCCACGCTGGAACGGCTGGCGAGTCGTGCCAATGAAACGACCTACCTGGCCGTAATGCGCAATGGAGACGTGATTTACCTCGACGTTGTCGAGGCCAACCAGACAGTTCGCGTAGCATCGAGGGTCGGTCTGCGCCTCCCTGTGCACTGCACTGCGGTCGGCAAGGTCCTCATTGCCTCCGACTCGGAGGAGGAGATCAAGAAACGGCTGCCGGATCACCTCGAGAAGAGAACGCCACGGACCATAACCGATCAGAAAGCCCTTGTCGACCACCTGCTCAAGGTCACCAAGCAGGGGTATGCCGTTGACGACGAGGAGTTCGAGGAAGGCGTTCGTTGCATCGCCGCCCCGGTACGGGATTATACCGGCAATGTCGTCGCCGCACTATCGATTTCCGGGCCCGCAATGCGCATGACGGACAAGAAGGTCATGGACGATCTGATCCAAGCTGTCAAGGACGCAGCAGAGGAATTGTCCAGGCGACTCGGGTACCAGGAAGCAGCAGAGGCCACCGTGTAGCCGGGCGCCGCATAGCGCGGCCCAGGCGAGGGCGCTGCCTCTTTTCCGTAAGAAGCATCGAGCCTCCGGCTGCCGGCCGGTCGATGCTCGCATCGCGTTCCCTCGCAGCGTGCGTCGTTGGGGGGTGCTCCTAGGTTCGAGAGGCCCCCGGGGCCCCGGAATTTCTCCCGCCTCTTCACAATTCCTTCGAGCAATCCCTGAATTTTCCCGGCCGCTATCCAAGAGCTCTTGCTGCTCATCGCTCGCGCTGTCACTTCCTGCATTCTCATGGTCGGCCCTCTGGCGGCCAGTGGATACAGTGCCATCGTTCACTCCTCCTCGGATACCCTCTTG
>Ga0272448_1009373_pt1 | contig 10013 bp, 11 predicted proteins | sample YNPCB0191_FD_202220 | JGI IMG/M metagenome (GOLD analysis project Ga0272448, IMG submission 202220) | Hot spring sediment microbial communities from Yellowstone National Park, WY, United States - YNP-CB-019-1 | ecosystem: Environmental > Aquatic > Thermal springs > Hot (42-90C) > Sediment... | reverse complement strand
AAAATTTCCCTTTAAAAAAATCTGGCTCAATTTTCGCCAAAACAAAAAAGCACTAATCAATAATAAAGCAATAAAAATAAAAATTTTAACAATCTTTATCTTATAATTATTCATAATTTAAATAACATCAACTCTCCCCATTTTCTATGTTTTGTTTTATTTGTTCTATTTCTTTCATTATTCTTTCAAATATATCAATTACTTCTTTTACCTTCTGGTAAATCTCGGTGTTAGGGTTAAATTGCTCTAAAAAAATATTTCTCAACTCTTCTACTTCATTTGGACTAGAAATAAAGATTGTTCTCTCTGGCGATAATTTTTCTTCATTGATTTCTAGTTCATTATTCTCTAAACCGGGTCGAATGTTTTCTGCTGAAACATCACTTCTTTTAATAATCTTGATTACCGGCCAATAGGCTAATCTGCTACCCTCGGAATTTGGGTCATAAAATATAAATTTCCTATTTTTTTGCTGCTCTTTTAAATCATTAAGGAAACGATGCTCAAGATAAAATACAACATTACAAAAATCTTCTGTCCACGATCTCCATTGAAGTGTTTTTTCTTTTCCCATACAACTCACTCGAAATAAGGCAACAACATCATTTCTCTCTGGATAGGTCCCATCTCTGGCCACTTGTTGGCCAACTAATTTTTTTGTTTCTTCTTTAGAAAATAAACTATTCCATTGTTCTCTAAGTTTTTTTTGTTCAATTTTATTCTGTTCTACCCCAACTTTTTGCCTCAATGAATTTTCTGGATTTTTCATAAAATCTTATGGTAATTTCAGAGTAATTTAATTGAATTACAACCAAATTGCTTTTTTGTTAAAAATTATATTAATATTTTTTACTTTTTTTCCTCATATTCCCCTTCTATCGGTCCTTCATCTTTTTTTGGTTGATCTTTATCTGTTTGTTGTTGGTTATTGGTTGTTTGCTGATTTGTTTGTTGTTTATATAATTCTGCACCAATTTTTTGAATGGCCTGAGAAAGTTCGTCCATTGCTTTTTTAATCAGTTCTATTTCATTGCCGGTAGTAACTTTTTTCAATTCAGCAATTTTTCCTTCAATTTCTTTTTTATCTTCTTCTTTAATTTTATCAGCAAAATCTCTTAAGGTTTTTTCTGCACTATAAATCAAAGCATCAGCCTGATTTTTTATTTCCACTAACTCTTTTCTCTTTCTATCTTCAGCCGCAAATCTTTCTGCTTCTTTTTTCATTCTTTCAATTTCTTCTTTAGATAGGGCTTTTGAATCACGAATAACAATATGCTGTTCTCGATTTGTGGCTTTATCTTTGGCTTTAACTGTCAAAATTCCATCAGCATCAATATCAAAAGTAACTTCAATTTGGGGAACGCCTCGTGGGGCCGGTGGAATACCATCTAAAACAAAGCGACCCAACGTTCGATTATCAGCTGCCATTGGTCTTTCACCTTGAAGAACATGAATTTCTACTGATGTCTGATTATCAGCCGCCGTAGAAAAAATCTGACTTTTAGAAGTAGGGATTGTCGTATTTCTTTCAATTAATGGCGTCATCACTCCACCTAAAGTTTCAATCCCTAAGGTTAAAGGCGTAACATCAAGGAGTTGTACTTCTTTAACTTCGGTGTCACCAGCCAAAACAGCCGCCTGAATCGCTGCCCCCATCGCTACACACTCCATTGGGTCAATTCCCCGTTCAATTTTTGGTCCAAAATAATCTTCTAAGAATTTTTGAACTGCTGGCATTCTAGTTGGTCCGCCAACTAAAATAATCTTTTCAATTTCCTGAGGTGTTAATTTTGCATCGGCTAAAGCCTGCTCAAGTGGCCCACGACATCTTTCAATCACTGGTTTAACTAAATTTTCTAATTTGGCTCGAGTAATTTTCATTAAAAGGTGTTTTGGGCCTTCGGATGTGGCAGTAATAAATGGCAAATTTATTTCCGTCTCTAAAACAGAAGAGAGTTCAATCTTTGCCTTTTCTGCTGCCTCGCGAATTCTCTGCATCGCCATTTTATCTTTTTTTAAATCGATATTTTCTGATTTCTTAAATTCGCTCACAATATAATCAACTAAAATATTATCCATATCTGTTCCACCAAGTTGGGTATCGCCGGAAGTTGCACGAACTTCAAAAACCCCACCGCCAAAATTCATAATTGTTACATCCAAAGTTCCGCCACCAAAATCAAAAACTAAAACCTGTTGATCTTTTTCTGAAACTTTATCAAGACCATAAGCTAAACAAGCAGCAGTCGGTTCATTAATAATTCTAATCACTTCTAAACCAGCAATGGCACCAGCATCTTTAGTTGCCTGACGTTGTGAATCATCAAAATAAGCCGGTACAGTAATAACTGCTTTCTCTATTTTATCGCCTAAATATAATTCAGCGTCCTTTTTAATTTTCTGTAAGATAAAAGCAGAAAGTTGTTGTGGGGTATACTCCTTACCAAAAACTTTATATTTAAAATCAGTTCCCATTTTCCTTTTAAAAGCAGTAAATGTTCCTTCAGGATTAGCCACTGCTTGACGCCTGGCTGGCTCGCCAACCAAAAGTTCACCGTCCTTGGTGAAAGCGACGTATGAAGGAAATGCCTTACCTCCAACTAAAGTCGTTCCTTCGGCGGAAGGAATCATTTTGGGTCTGCCAGCCTCAACATAAGCAGCGGCTGAATTAGATGTACCCAAATCAATACCTATAATTTTACTCATATATTTACCTCATTAACCTACATCTTACGAATTTTATTATATTCGTAATTAGTAGGATTATTTAATAAAATAATTAACTCGCCCCTGCTCTCTGCCTTATTGGCAGATGAGAGCAGTCCGCGAATCAATTATTTTTTCTTCGCGGTTTTAATTTTAATTTTAACTTTTTTCTCCTTGGTTTCTGGAGCCTTGGGAATTGTAATTTTCAATATCCCATCTTCATAAGTTGCTTCGGCTTTATCGCTTATTACTTTAGTTGGTAAACCAATTGCTCGATAAAAACTACCATAACGGATTTCCTTGCGATAATAATTTTTTTCTTCAAGTTCTGATTTTTTCTCACTTTTACCCTTTAGAATTAAGGTATTATTTTCAAAAGAAATATCAACTTTTTCTGGTTCAATCCCGGTAATCGGAGTTTCGACAATAACATTATTTCCTTTCTCGTAAACATCAACCGGTGGAACAAACTCAGCGCTTTTAATCTCTGGCCATTTTTCTTCAAATTCTTCAAATAACTTTTCAACCTCTTCCCAAGGTCGCCAAAGCCAAGGTCGCCAAGGAATTAGAGCCATAGTATTACCCTCTTTAATTTTTCTGACATTTCTGTCAGTTTTATTATTTTTAATTTTTTTTCGACCTTTGCCAAAATTATTAAAAATTTAGAGTGAAAACGAATAAATTTTTATTACAATTTTGAGCATCCCGCACTTATTTTTTATTTTATTACTACTTTTGCCACTTTAATAACCTTACCGTTTATTTTATAGCCAGGACTAACCTCTTCAACAATAATTCCGTCAGTATCAGTTGCTATTTGCTGTTTATCATTTGTTGGCTGTTGCCTGGCAACCACTTCGTGGAATTCCGGATTAAATTTTTCACCAATAGTTTTTATTTTTTCAACCCCTAATTTTTTAAATAAATCTTCAAATTGTTTTTTTATCTGTTCAAGACCCTTAATAAAATCTTCACTTTTGTCTTTGTGTTCTAGAGCCCGGATAAAATGTTCATAAATTGGCAAAATTTCTAAAATAAGGGTGGTGTTAGCAAATTCAAGCCATTCACTTCTTTGTCTTTCAATTTCTCTTTCCTGATTAATATAATCAGCTTTGGCTCTTTGCCAGCCGGCTAAATATTCTTTTGATTTCTTTTTTTCTTCTTCTAGTTCTTTTTTTAAACTATCTATCTCTTTTTTTAAATTATCAATATCTAAATCATTTTTTTTATCTGCGCTCATATAATCTTCTAATAAATTTAATTAATCCCAAGTTTCTATTATAATCCATTCTTATCGGCCCCAAAATACCAATAACAACTTTTTGATTGTCTATTTTAAGCCGATCAAAAATTACTGCTGATTTATTACCAAATGGACTTTCATCACCAATCAGAATTTTTGCTTCTTTTATTCTATCAAAAATATTCTTCATTGTCTCATCTAAATGATCAATAACTTCAGATATATTATGAATTAAAGAAATGTTTTTAAATTCTGGCTGACGAAATAGATAAGAAAGACCAGTATAATAGAAATCATCTTTTGAAAAAGCGACAACTACTGCCTCTTCTGAAATTTCAGCCAATCTTTTTGCTAATTCTTTAATTCTTTTTCTTTTTTCTATAAATCTCTCTTTGATATGAAGAAAAATATTTTTTTCAAGACGAGATGGTTTTTTCTCTTCTAAAAAATTATCCAGAAAAAACTTGAATCCACGAGACGTTGGAATTTTTCCAGCTGAAGTATGTGGTTGAAATAGAAAACCTTCATTAGTTAAATCCATCATTTCATTACGAATAGTTGCAGAACTTAATTTTGGAAAATCCTTTCTGACTAAAACACCCGAACTTACTGGCCTGGCTTTCTTAATATACTCTTCTACGACTTTCTTTAAAACTTTCTTTTTTCGTTTAGTAAGCATAGCCAAAGATTCGTAATTTCTAATTTGTATTGATTCGTATTTGGTAATTATATCAAAATTAGCACTCTCAAGTCAAGAGTGCTAACCTGTGGATAACTTTTTCTTAATTTGTTTTTATCTGTATCCTTTCGGATATTTTTGGTGAAAATTCCAGGCGGTTTTAATAATCGTTTCTAAATCAGAATATTTTGGTTGCCAGCCAAGTTCTTTTTTTATTTTGGCTGAAGAGGCAATTAAAACTGGAGGATCGCCTACTCGGCGTGGTGCGATTCTTACCGGAATTATTTTTTTTGTTATTAAAATACATTTTTCTAAAACTTCTTTCACTGAAAATCCTTTTTCGCTGCCGAGATTATAAATTTTACTTTGCTTTTTTTTAATTAAAGATTTTAAAGCTAAAATATGGGCATGAGCTAAATCAGTTACATGAATGAAATCTCTAATACAACTTCCATCTTTCGTCGAATAATTATCGCCATAAATTTCAAAATATTTTTTCTGGCCCAAAGCAACTTTTAAAACGTTGGGAATAAGATGTGTTTCTGGGCGATGATCCTCACCTATTTCTCCGGATAAATCTGCCCCAGCTGCATTAAAATAACGGAGTGAAATATATTTTAAACTATATTTTTTATCAAAATATCTTAAAATTTCTTCAAAAACATATTTTGTTTGACCATAAATATTAATCGGCTTCAAAGGATGATTTTCTTCAATGGGAATTTTTTTGGGTTGACCATAAACTGCAGCCGAAGAAGAAAAAATAACAAATTTAATTTTGTTTTCAACCATGGCTTCTAATAAATTTAAACCATTTAAAACATTGTTCTGAAAATATTTTTCTGGTTTTTCCATTGATTCGCCTGCTTCAATAAAAGAAGCCAAATGAATCACAACTTTTGGCTTATATTTTTTCAAAACTTGATTAAGTTTATTTTTATCAGCCAAGTCTCCCTCAATTAATAAGGGCACAGATTGACGCTGACTTAAAACAGATTGACGCAGATTTAAAATGGCCTGGCGATGACCTTTAACTAAATTATCATAAATAAAAACTTGATGCTTTTTTTCTAAAAGTTCTTTTACAATATGAGAGCCAATATAACCAGCCCCGCCAGTAATTAAAATTTTCATAGTTATTCATTATTATTTTTTATGCCATTTATTTTTTTATCCGCCACGAGTAACAAATTTTGGCCAAGAAAATGAAATATCTCTGTCGTTCCAAAACGCCCGATATTCATCCGGCCTTTTATAGTTATAAGTTTTGGTCGGCACATTTAAAACCTTTGAACCGTTTTTTGTTAAAGCCGTAAAGCCGTGATAAACACCCTTGGGAATTTTTAATAGAATATGTCTTCCTTTTTCTTCTGGTGCGGCTAAAACAAATCTGGCTTTTTGGCTAAAAGTTTTAGACCTCTTTCTAGCATCATAAAGTCCAACTAATGTTTTCCCCTGCAAACAAACAAAATAATCATCCTGTAATTTATGATAATGCCATGCCTTTGCCACTCCATATTTACAGAAAGTTATGTAAACCTGACCGAATTTCTGAAAAATTTTATCATCAGCTCGCATTATCTCCATTAAAAAACCGCGATCATCTTTAATCACTTTTAATTTTTTTATTTTTACGCCTTGAATCATAGAAATTTTTTAATCTTTATAAAAAGATAAATGATAAAATATTTTTTGTCAATTAATTTTTTGCCAAATTATTGTTTTTAATTGCTCTAGGCTATGGAAAACAAAATCTAGATTAGCCTCAGACTGTCATTGTTTTGAAGGCCCCAAGCAACAGCTATGGTTTGTAATTTTACTCCTCTTCCCTGATTCAATTTATTCAATTCCATAAGCATTATTTCCAACAAAAACAGCTTTTCTGAGTTTAAAGTTATTTTTCGTAAGTATTTATTTTAAATCTTTAGTCTTATATAAATAATTATAATTTGAAAAGATAATTACCATTTAATATTATTTTAATATTATTTTCTTTCAATTTTTATAAGTCCAATTTTTATAAGTTGATTAATCCAAAATATATGTTTGATGGGTGTTTATGTTTAGATAAAGATTTTTAAAGCTTCACTATAAACTGCTATTGCCTATTCTAATGTTAAGTTTAGTAGATATTTATTATAAAAATCATAAATGGCTGTTTCTATTTTTTCCTCCTTTCTTTTCGGGCAATTTTTTAGCGCCAAGGTTTTTAAAAACCATTAATAATAGGGTAAAATGAGCTTCCGAAGCTTCTTTTATTATCCTTCAATCGAATATAATATTTCTTATCATATTTTTTAAAAAATTTTTATCCACTCAAAAAGAACCTTCTTAAATTTCTTGTTTTTTACTAATGCCAAACATCTTAAAGATTCCTCTAGTAAAATTTTTGACCTATTTCTGGCGTCCGAAATTGCTTTATATTTCTCTAACAAAACAATGATTTTTTTCTTGTCTTTTGCTTCAAGATTATTATTGCCCCAATATTTTTTTAAAAAATATCTGACGTCTTGTTTATTTGACCTTTCGAAAAATAAAGATAAGGGATAGTTAACGCACTTTGAACGAATGTCTTTAAATGACGTTTCGTAATCGCCAGCTTCTTGAAAATCATCGAGATCATTTTTTATTTGTGCAACAACTGATAATAATTGATTTAAAATTATAAGTATTGATTTTTCCTGTTGACTTAAATAACGATGCCTTCTAATGATAGCCTCTATGCCCCATCTACCCAAAGCTGTCTTCCACAAATAATTGTTTAAAACTCGATTACTAGAAGTAGAACTATTAAAATTATTTTGTTCAATCTGGGCTATAATAGTTTTAAAAGTAGCTTTTTGGAATAGAAAAAGAGAATCATAAAGTTGGTTATCTTTAAGTATAAACTCAGCAATTTGAATGGCCATCAATGCAGAGTGAGAAGATTTTAGTAAACCATATTTTTTCCAAATTGAAATTTTCCCGCGTCTTTTTTCTGAAAGATCTCCGATATCGTCTAAAATAACAATGCCCGCCCAAGATATCTCGGCCGCAGAACCAATTATGATTCCTTCTTCTTCTTTTTCAGATAATAAATAAGAAAGAGCTGCGCGAAACTTATTATCTCCTGAATTAATAAAATTCTTTAGGAAAGATGGGGCTCTATACAAAGATAAATAAAAAGATATTTTTTTATTAAATTTTTTATTAAAAATATTCTTAAATTTCTTTAAAACATTCTTTTTATATTTTATATCTTTCATAATTTTTTATTACCATTTTTATATGTCGACGCAGCTTTAATTTTTTTATCTTCTGCGGGGATAGCCATTGAAAATTTATCCGATTATTGACCTTTATCTTCTCTTTAGGAAAACTTTTAGAAAAAAAACTTACACCCAATAAGTAATCGTTTTTTATAAATCTGTTTCTAATAAAAAATAAACCTCCAATATCAAAATCAAAAAAATTTTTAATGCCAGTTTCTTCTTTAAGTTCTCTTAGGGCAGCTGATATAATACTTTCATTTGTTTCTGCCTTCCCACCTGGAAGAGTCCATTTTCCCTTACTTTTTTCATAGCTTTTATTAAATTTCTCTTTCAATAAAAGAACTTTTTTATTTTTCTCAATAATTGTAATAACTACTCTTTGATTACTCATAAGTTATTTTTTAAAAAATTTTTTAAAAAATAAAGAGGGAAAATCGGCCTTCCCTCTTACTGATCTTCTTCTGCTGTGGTTAGACGACCTTTACGAGAATGGTGTCCCCAGCCAGCTTTCTTTACTCGCTCGATAAATCTCTCTGCTTCTTCAGCAACCTCCTCTTTTGTTAAAAAGCCAGTTCCCATAGATGGTGTTGAGGGATCGAGGTCTAGACCAACATTTTCTGAAAGTAGTCCTTGTTTTCGCGCAATCATTTCAATTCTCGTTCCGGGAAAGGGGGTGGTTAGGAAAAGTGCGATGTCATCCACTTCCAATGTGGAAGCGAATTTAATTGTCTCTTCAATGTCTTGCTTTGTCTCTCCGGGAATCCCGATCTGAAAGGAAACCTTGGTTCTGATACCAAGTTTTCTGGCTAAGCTGATCATCTCTCGAGCATGATTCAGATTAATATTCTTATTTAACACACGCTGCATACGAGATGAAGCCGTCTCAAGACCTGTGAACCAGCGATCTAAACCTCTTTCTTTCAGTGTTCGCAGAATTTCCGGCGTAACCAATTCCTCTGATGCTTGACATTCCCAAGGAACATGCGTCTCTTCCAAATACTGACTAATGGGCTGCCATATGTCAGAGCTCAGGAGAAAATTATCATCCAGAAGCCTGATATAGTCCACCCCATACAAATGGCGAGCTTGAGCGATGGTTTCAATGATCGTTGCTGGGGGTTTAAAACGAACATTACCACCCCAAAATCGAAACTGTGAACAAAAAGAACATCCGCGGTTGCAACCTCGACTACAAGAAACGGTAAAAACTCTTCTTCCCTCCTTCCGAGGATATTCATTAAGATCAAGAAGAGTTAGGTCGAGAGGGGGTAGATTTCGAAGATCTAGTTGAGAATGAGAATATTGAATCTTCAGCTGACCATCATCTTGACGATAGGCAATACCATCGATTTTTTCTAGCTCTTTTTCTTTGCTAGAAAGAAAATTCATCAACCGAAGAGCGGGTAGTTCTCCTTCTCCCAAAACAACAAAATCTACATCTGGAATGGTCCGCAGAGAATGAAAGGGCATAAATGTTGGGTAATAACCACCCAGGATAACTTTGCAATCTGATCTTCTCTTGATGATTTCCACAACCCTCTGAGCCTGTCTAATAAGACCAAAGAGTACTGAAACTCCCGCTACTTTTGGTTGCAAAGAAAGTGATCGTTCAAGCCGCTCCCACCCTAAAGAAAGATCTGTGACCATAACGCGATAACCGCCTCTCTCTAGAAAACTCGCCAGTTCTATTAGTCCCATCGGCGGATATGGTGAACTGAGGTCGCCGGGATTAATCAAAAGTATATCTGGACTCATTTTTCCTCCTTTAAATCCAGTATAATATCTTTATTGATTTTGTCAAGATTTTTATTTACTATAGTTTATTAGCGTGTAAACAATATCCCCCTTTTAATTCTTTTATAATCAAAGACATTTATATATAATCTGTAACTTCTCTCGGTTCTATCTCAATCCAAAAATTTGTGCGAATAAAGCGAGGGCGACGAAATCAATCATCCGCTGAGGTTTTAACAAGAATGGACGCTAACTAAATCATCAACTATTTTGTAAATATCCCCTGCTCCCATGATTAAAAGTATATCATTATTTTTTAAATTTGCCAAAATAATTTTTTTTGTTTCATTTAGGTCTCGAGCATAAAAAACATTCTTTTTCTTTTCAATTTTTTTTATTG
>Ga0272448_1009372_pt1 | contig 10013 bp, 3 predicted proteins | sample YNPCB0191_FD_202220 | JGI IMG/M metagenome (GOLD analysis project Ga0272448, IMG submission 202220) | Hot spring sediment microbial communities from Yellowstone National Park, WY, United States - YNP-CB-019-1 | ecosystem: Environmental > Aquatic > Thermal springs > Hot (42-90C) > Sediment... | reverse complement strand
GATCGCATGGAGCCGGTCCCCGTCGGCCCAGAGGGTGCATCGGCCGTCGACGCGCTGCTGGTCTTTGCCGTCCACGACAACCGTGTTGTGGGCCGCCGTCATCGTGTACCACACGGCCCGCGGCGAGCTCCAGCCGCCGTACTGGACGGGCGGATAGCCGAAGTCGGGCATCAGGTCGAGTCCCTTGGCAAAGAGGCCGAGGTTCATCCCGTCGGCGTGACTGTGCCCGCCGCTCGCGTCGTAATCGAGCCAGGCGGCGCGGGCGGCATCGTCGGGCCCGGACCGCAGAATGCCCAGGTGCCAGTGAGCTTTGTTCACGCTGCGAAGCCGGATCGTCGGTCCTTCGCTTGCGATGATCTCGCGGACGGCCTTCTGCATCGCCTCGGGGGCGGACGCGAAGAGGTCATACGGCAGCCCATCGACCGTGCGGCCGTTGGCGTCGAACAGGATCTGGACGAACGCTGCATCCCCCGTGGCCTCATACAGACGCCAGAGGAAGCTGAACATCGAGGGATTGACGTCGAGCTGCTTCGACAGCGTGACGCCCATGTAGTGCGGCACGGGGGTCGCGAACGAGCCGCAGTCGCCGGAGAGCGGATAGTAGCTCTGCGCGCACCACGTATCGATGTGGAAGCGGTACATGTCGTAGACCTTCGGATGTCGCTTCAGCAGGTTCCGGAGAAATGCCGGGTCCAGCCGCGCATACTGCTCGAGCAGGACCGCTACGCCCTGGATCGTGTAGGATGTGTAGCCGGCCAGCCCCTTCTCGCCGGTGACGCCGTCCACGGCGGTGGCCCGCGTGAGCATCGCATCGAGGATCGCGTTGGAGCGTTCGCGGCTTGCCGGATTGCCGAGCACGCTTTCAATCACGGCGGCGGTCACCTCCGTCCGCGGGTAGTTCGAGGTGATCTTCGGGCGCTGCGCGAGCGGGTCGCGCAGGATGCGATCCTCGATGTTCCGCTGGATGTCGGCGAACGTGCTCTTGGGGGTGCCGAGCTTGAACTGCTCGGCCTTGCGGGCAAGGAAAGCAACGAGCTTCCGGTCGTTGCGGAGGGCATCAAACACCTTGTCATACGCGAGGACCAGCTCGCGTGTCTCTTCGCAGGCATCGTGCCAGACGGAGACGTATCCGGCGGCGTGCGACGGCCGGTCGTAGATCACGCCCTGCTGGAGGAAGTCGAACGTCGGATAGAGGTCGGCGACGCGATCGAGCAACACGCCGGCCTTGTGCGCATAGGCCGGATCGCCGGTGACCACATACGCATCGGCCAGGGCCCGGATGCCGCCCACCACCGCCTGCTTCCACTGCCCGTAGATCAGATACGCTCCGATGAATCGCCACGTGTGCCGTCCGTCGGAGAAGCCTTCGCCGTCATCCACGCCGAACGTGCGGAGCGGATCGTCGGCGCGGGGATGTTCGGTATTGAAGAGGAGCGAGCGGTCGGCCCGCTTCGGGTCGAAGATGCCGTGTTCGTCCAGCCCCGATCGGTAGAACTTCGCGAAATCGTTCTTGGGGAAGTACTCCCTGCAGTGTGGGCAGCGAACCTTCCATGGGCGGTTGAGCGCGTCGATCTGCCAGTTGTACATCGGCACGCCCTTTCTGCAGGCGGGGCAATAGCCGCTGGACCAGACCATCCACGACCGCTTGATCGTGTTGCCGAACATCAGGTCCCAGAGCCGGTCGTCCGACATGGCCATCCACGGCCGGGCGGCTGCGATAAGCCGGCGGCGCGTGTCGGCGGCCCAGCGATACCGCGCGATGTTTTCCCGCGCCCGCGCCGTCAGCTCCGGCGGGTAGAAGAAGCCGGCGGTCTTGCTTCCCGGCGGGCGCGACTCGACGCCGGGTGCGGCGGCTGCCCGGGTGATAATGGCCAGTGCCAGGAGAGGGCCCAGCCGGCGGTGCGACGCGAGCGCTGCAAAATGCATGCGACGATCAAGCCTCCGTGATGCGGGGTGGCCGGGCCCAGAATATGCGGGCATGACCGATCGTGCAACGGAAGTGCGCCTCCGGTGCGCGGAGGCCTTGCCGAGGCGTCGCGTCTGCGGTTCGCGCGTTTCGGAACTCGCCGAGGCCGTCGTCCAGCCGCCGCATTGCCCCGGCGGCCGGCTTGTAATCGCCGCCGATCTCCCGTTTACTGGTCTGCGGGCCCGAATGCCGGCAGACGGCCGCGAGCGCCCGGCGCAGGCGAGGGCCCGAAACAGGCAACGATATCCAGATGCGGAGGTCCTCCATGATGAAGAATAATGATACGAAACCCATCGCCCGTCGTGAGTTCCTCGCCGGTGCTGCCGCGGCGGCAACGGCCTTTGCCGTGGTCAAGCCGTCGTCGGTCCGCGGCACCGAGGCCAACTCGACCATCGAGATCGGGTTGCTCGGCTGCGGCGGTCGCGGGAACTGGATCGTCGATCTCTTCCACAAGCATGGCAAGTACAGGCTCGTCGCCTGCGCCGATTACTATCAGGACCACGTGGACAAGACCGGCGAAAAGTGGAAGATCCCCCCTTCCCGGCGCTACACGACGCTTTCGGCATACAAGAAACTCGTGGACGACAAGCTCGACGCCGTCGTGATTGAGACGCCGCCCTACTTTCACCCGATTCACTGCGCGGCCGCCGTCGAGGCCGGCAAACACGTCTACGTCGCCAAGCCGATCGCCGTGGATGTGCCGGGCTGTCTGTCGATCGGTGAATCGGGCCGGAAGGCGACCGCGAAGAAGCTCGTCTTCCTTGTGGACTTCCAGACCCGGGCGAACGAGTACTATCGCGAGGCGGTCCGGCGCGTCCACCGCGGCGACATCGGCAGGCTCGTGACCGGCTGGGCGATGTATCCGTGGGGCGTGGGCCACTTTCCCGGCCCCGAGACGCCGGAGGACCGGCTTCGCCGCTGGTACTGCATCCGCGAGCTGTCGGGGGATTTTATCGTCGAGCAGAACATCCATACGCTCGATGTGGCGACGTGGATCCTCAACGCCGATCCGATCAAGGCGATCGGGGGCGGAGGCAGCCGCGGCCTGCGGGCGTACGGCAATATCTATGACTACTTCAACGTGAACCTCTGGTTCCCGAACGATTTCATCCTGAGTTATGTGGGCAACCAGTGTTCGCCGGGCGCGCCGACGGAGATCGCCTGCCGTATCTACGGATCGGTCGGCATGATCGACACCGATTACTACACCCACGTGAAGATCGACGGCATGCCGGAGTGCCGCTACGAGGGCGGCACGTGGAAGCACGGCGCCCTGTACGAATCCGGCACGGTGGTGAACATCAAGGAGTTCTACGAGTTCGTCACGAAGGGCGACTACTCCAATGGTACCGTCGCGCCGTCCGTGCGAAGCAACCTGACGTGTATCCTGGCCCGCACGGCGGCGTACAGGAACGAGCCGGTGACGTGGAAGGAAATGCTCGCCGCAAACGAAAAGTGGGAGCCGGACCTGAAAGGTCTGAAGGCCTGAGATCGCGCCGCGCCGTTCGTCGCGGGACAGGGTTGCGCGGCCGGGGTGTGGAGTGCGGTCTCTCCGGGGCCGCGAGGTTTCGGGGAGACCGTACTTCCCATGTGCGGCCTCAGAAGGGTCGCATTCCATATGGGGCCGGCCGACGCATGACCGAAGGAGATCTCCTGGCCCGGGAAGAAGGGGGTTCTTTCCTGCAGGCGTCTCTCGATGTCAGACAAGTGGTCGCGGCCGTTGCCGCGCCGAAAAGCCCGCGAAAGCCGCGTCGGGTCAGATTGCACTGCCCCATGTGCGGCGTCGTCGTGACGCAGGGCGGCGCCCGCCTGTTCGCGACCGGATGGCAACGGGGCGGCGGAGGCGCCGCCGCAGCTACTTCGCGGTCGGCGCGGCCGGCGGCGGGGTGATGCCCAGTTCCTTGAGCAGATCGGCAGCCAGCTTGATGTTGTCGGTCTCTTTTTTCTGCACCGCCAGGTCGTAGGCGCGTTTCGCATCGTTCCTGGCGGCCTCGGCCAGCTTCTCCGCATCGCCCTTGCCGGCCTCGCTCAGTTTCCTGTAGGCGATCGCCCGATGGTAGCGGGCGAGGGTATTCTCGCTTTCGAGATCGATCGCGATGCTCAGCGGGCCGATGGCCTCGGCGGGCTTGCCGAGCAGGCAGAGATTCCAGCCGTACGTATCAAGCACGTTGGCGTTGGTCGGCGCCAGGGCGGCTGCCCGCTTCGCGTACTCGTGCGCCTCCTTGGGTTTGCCGAGATCCGTCATGAGCAGGTACGCGAGGTTGTTGAGGGTGACCACGTCATTGGGCGCGGCCTCCACGATCTGCATGCTGAGCTTGCAGGATTCGTCAAACTGTTTGCGGCTGTAGAGGAACTGGGCGAGGGCTCGCATCATGTTGAGCCGATCGTCCTGGTTTGCGGCGGCGGCGAGCGCCTCCCGCAGATTCTTCTCCGCCTCTGCATACGCGGTCTTGGCGGCCTCGGGTCGGTTCTGCCTCTCTGCCGCCTCCGCGTTGCGGGCCTGAAGGATGGCGAGCATGTACTTGCCGGTCCAGTTGCCGGCGGCAGCCGCGTGCTCCCGGGCCCACTTCATGGCGGGCTCCAGGCCGAGGGTGAGCGGCAGGCTCTCCGCGACGACGCGCAGGCCCAGGGGCGATCCGTTCGCCGCCTTGGCGGCCTCGTCAAACTCCCGGGCGACCTGCTCGGGCGATCCTTTCTTCGCGTAGGCGTTGGCGAGAAGGATCCGGTGCTCGAACGTTCGCTTGTCGGGCGGCAGCGTCCGCGTGACGTAGTTGATCGCCTCATCGCTCTGGCCGGTGACCAGCAGGGTCTTGAGATACTGCGCGACCGCATCGGGCGCGAACTTGCTGGCTTCCGCGGCGGATCGGTAGTACTGGCCCGCCGTCCGGAGGAGTTCGGCCCGGCGGACGGGATCGTTCGTGCGGCGTGCCCGCTCCTCGGTGAGCTGTCCCAGGCGGAAGGGCCAGAAGGGGCTGTTGGGGAACTGCTGGCGGAACGCGAGGGCCCTGGTTTCGGCCTGGTCGAACCGCTGGAGGGTGACGTAGAGGCCGATGAGCTGCCGGGCCACGCCTTCCGCGTGGGGGTCTTCGCGAATAATGCTCTCGACTTCCGTGACGGCGGCGTCGGGCTGCTCCTTCTTGAGCAGGCAGTTCGCCAGGAGGATGCGGTGCTCGTAATCGAACCCGGCGGGACTGAGCGTCTTGGCCTTCTGGAGGTCGCTGATCGCCGCATCCCACTTCTCCTGCCGGCCCCAGAGGTATCCGCGGCGGTAGTACGCCAGGGCGCCGTTGGGGTCCTTCTCGATGTACCGCGAGTAGGCGCCAAGGGCCTCGCTCTCGCGGCCGGTCAGGATGTAGTGCTGCCCCTGGAACAGGAACCCGCTCGGGTCCTCCGGGTACCGTTTGAGGTAGTCGGCAATGAGGGCGTCCACTTCGTCGCGACGTTCCGGGTCCCGGTTCTGCACCAGGGTGTCGATCAGATAGCGCCGCGCGACCTGCTCGCGATTGCGCCCCTCGGCGTCGGTACCGGCCTTCTCGATGGCCCGGCGGTAGAACTCTTCCGCGCGCGCGATGCGCTGGCTCTGGCGGTACCACGTGCCGGTTCCCATCAACACCTCGAAGGAATCCGAGACTCTGACGGCGGCGTCATAGGCGGCGTCAATGTCGGCCCGGCTGGGGGCCTTGGGTAACCCGAGCTGGGCCCACGCCTGCATGTGCTGCGCGATGAGAAGCTCGACGGCGGCCTTGGCATCCTTGTCTTTCAGGGCGTCCGCGTAGGTCTTGAGGACCTGCCTGCCGCGCTCCGGGTCGGGCTTGTCGCCTCGCTCCCGCAGGAACGTGGCATAGAGCCAGGGCACGGTGCGGCTCTGGAGACGCTCGTTCTTGAGGACCTTCTCCAGGGCCTCCTTGTAGAGGGCCTCGGCCTTTTCGTACTGCGGCGGTTTGGTCGCGGCATACAGGGCGGCCAGTCGAAGGAGATTCGCGATGTGCGGGGGCTCGAGCTTCTCGGGGTCGGACGGCATCGCGGCCCGCTGCTTCTCGCGGGCGGCGATCGCCTGCTCGGGGTTCTCGCTTTCCTGCTCCTCCGCGATCTTCTGCTGCACCCACGGGTCGTTCGGGGCGAATTCCTTGGCCTTGGCCAGATACTCGGGGGCCTCGGGCAGATTCCGGAACTCGGCCAGTTGGGCCATGCCCAGGATCGCCAGCGGGCTGTTCGGGTTGATGTCGAGGGCCTTCTTGAGCGCGTCCTGGGCCTCATCATAGCGGCCGGCGGCCAGGAACGCCCGGCCGAGCAGGGCCTGCCCGTAGGAGTTTGTGCCCGAGATGTCGAGGGCGGCGCGCAACTCCTGGATGGCGCGGGACGCATCGTTCGTGGCGAGGGCGTAGCGGGCGTTGTAGAAGCGACCCTGCGCGCCGTCCAGGTTGTACTCGGCCGCCCGCTGGGCCGTCTGCTTCGCCAGCTCCAGGTCCTTGTTCGAGAGGGCCAGACGGAAGAGCACGTCGGTGAGGGTCGCATCCTTGGGATTGAGCGTGGAGGCCTTCTTCGCGTGCTCGAGGGCCTGTTTGTAGTCGGCCGTGCGGAGATAGAACTGCACGAAGTCCATCTCGCGATCCAGCTCGGTCGTGTACTCGCCTTTGCGGATCAGTTCCTCGGTGGCCCTGGCGATCTGCTCCGGGGTCTTGTCGGGCGAGACGGAGACGCTCAGCAACTGGATACTCTGCTCCAGCTCCTTTCGGTTCTTGTCCGTGGAGCGACGGGCGGCCTCCAGCGCCTGGTTGAGCCGGTTGGTGAGTTCCTCCTTCTCTTTGTCCCGCGCGAGGAGCTGAACGAGCGGGCTGAGGGCCCGGAGATTCGTCGGGTCCTTCTCCACGATCTGCCGGAAGATGCGCTTCGCCTCCTCGGTCTTGCTGCGATCCCGGACTTCGCCGGCGTTCGCCTCGATAAGCAGTTGCCGCGCCTGGGTCAGCAGCGCCGCTTCGCTGAATTCGCCCCCTTCGGCATGCAGCCGTTTCTGGATCTCCCGGGCCTTTTCCCAGTTCTTGTCCCGGGTATAGACCTCCAGCATCACGCCGAGCGCGATGCGGTTGTCCGGGTTGATGCGCAGGGCCTGCTCGGCGGCCTGCACGCCGCGGGGATTCCGATTGGCATAGAGCACGCTGGCGAGCCGCGCCCACGCCTCGTCGTTGCCCGGAAGCTCGGTTACGACCTGCTGGAGGGCGCGTTCGGCGGCGCCGGTCTCGCCGACCCGTGTGTAGAGGTCGCCCAGGGCGAAGCGGATCTCGGGCAGCGCGGGATGGTTCGTCGGCAGACGCTTCTCGGCGAGTTCGAGGGCCCTGATCGCCTCGCGGGGATTGCCGCGCACGGCTTCGAGGCGTCCCTTCATCGTCAGCGCGGCGGGATCGCCTTCGCCGGCCTGGGTCTCGGCCACGGCCTTGCGGTAATAGCTTTCGGCCTTGGCGATCAGGGCATCGTCGGCCGCCTTGTCCTCGGGACGGCCCGTGAGCTGCTGCATGGCGGTCCGGAACGCCTGATCCAGCAGAACAAGCTTGTAGTGGCGATCCTGCCACCGCATGAAGCTGACGCGGACGACCGTGCGATCGAGGCGCTGGTCATACACGGCCAGCGCGCGCTTCGGCTCGCCGCGCGCGTTGTAGAGCATGCCGAGAGCAAGGTAGTTCGTGTATTCGTTCGGAGCGACCTCGACGGCCTTGACAAGCGCCGCCTCGGCCTTTCTGAAGTTTTCCTCGAGGATCCCCCGGGTAGTCGTGACGGGCCGGCTGGCGGCACCGGCGATCCGGCGTTCGGCCTCCTGCCGCTGGATCCAGTAGTTGCCCAGCGCGACGTAGCCGTCCATGTCCCGCGGGGCGAGCTCGACGGCCTTGGTGATCTCGACGAGGCCCTGGTCGAGGCAGCTCTTGCGCCGGTCTTCGGCAATGGTGTCGTCGACGAGCGCGCGGCGCAGGAGGAAGGTGCCGTAGTTGCGGCGGGCCGTGGCGGCCCTGACCACGGGGGTCTCGGCAGACGGGCGCGACGCGGCCGGCTCCTGCGCGGCGGCGGCGTTGCGGGCGGCTACCTCGACCGCGTTGTGGTAGATGCGGTCGGCCTCCTCGAAGTTGCGGTCGGCCTCTTCGCGGGCCCGGCGGGCGACGTCTCGCTTGTTCGCGGCCGCCTCGCGCTGGCCCAGGGCTTCGAACTGCTGCGCCTCGGCGGTCGCCTTGTCGGCGTCCGCCCTGTGACGGCTGGCAAGCTCCTCGTAATACTGCGCCAGGCTGTCGGCGTATGTGGGGTTTTCGGGGGCGAGTTTCTGCGCCTCCAGCAGATCGTCGAGGCCCTGTTTCTCATAGGTGTCCTTCACGCTTCGGAGTCCGAGCTTCGCCAGGCCGCGGGCGTAGAGCCCCAGACTGTTCCTTGGATTGACTTTCAGCAGCGCCTCCGCCGCCGTGTTCACCTGTTCCCATGTGGCCACGGCCCGGGCGAGCTTCGCGATGTCGAGGTTCAACTGGACGAGTTTCTGGTGGGCGCCTTCCAGCTTGGGGTTGCTCCTGATGGCGTCCGTCCACATCTTGCGGGCCAGGGGGGCGTCGCCCGCCTGGAGCGCCTCCTCGCCGCACTCGATCAGGTAGCGCGGATCATTCGAGACCCGCCAGGCGCGCGCGTAGAGCTTGGAGGCCTTGGCGTGTTGTTCCTCCCGGACGGCCTGCTCCGCCTGCTTCACGTAGTACTGGGGGTCCTTCTCGGGAAGCGTCGCCACCATGACGATGCCGGCTACCGTGGTCAGGACCATCCCGCCGATGGTCAAACCTATCACAAGCTTCTTATTGAGTTGCTTCGCCATGGATTGCACCCTGTCTGCCTGCAGGAAACATCGGGGTACCGGTTCCCGCACGCGCGGGACGCGGAAAGAATAACCCGTACGAGAGCACCGCCGGCTGCGAGGCCGAAGCGGGCTTCTCGTGGAGCGCCTTCCAGTCGGGCCAGTGGTTCTCCGCCAGAAGGGGGATCAGCTTTCGGAAGAGCTTTGCCGTGGCGGCCATCGCCTCGGGGCGGCTCGGCGCCACGCCCGCGGGGCTCTGAAACCGTGCCTCCACCTTGGAGAAATACGCATAGGCTTCCCACGGGGCGCCGATCACCGTGCGGACCTCGTTGCGGTCCACCGCGAAACGGCCGTTGACCCCGAACGTGTACGTCACGACGGGGCGCTCCGTGCCGAGCTTTCCCTTCTTCTCGAGCTCCAGCGCCCGGGCCGGGATCTGTCGGCCGAGCGCGGGAATGTCGATGTTCCAGTCCTCCGAGGCGCTGACCAGATAGCCGGCGCCCAGATAACAGTTCTCCGGAATGTGCGGTACGGGATCGGGCTGTCCGGTGTAGTAGGTAACGAAGAGGATAACGGTTTTCACCGGGCTGGCATCATCCTTGACGTCGTCATCCACCAGAAGCCACTGGATATACTGATCCGTGCCGAGCGTGTCGATCGTCTCGGGATTGATCTGAAAGACATCGACGCAGCGATACGGCCGGAGGGCGGCCTTGTCGAGCGTTCCGAGCGGCGCCCGCAGATCGGCCCGAAGCTTCCGCAGCCGCAGGTTCCACGTGGTGCCGTAGAAGACGGCCGTGAGCAGAACCAGCGCCGCCACACACAGAACGAAGCTCGGTTGGCGCACAGAGGCCGAAACGGCGGCCCGGACGCCGTGGCTACGCTTTGATGCATCCATTACAGACATACCGGTCTCCCTGCCGCCGCTCCCTCGAACATGAACGCCCAGCCATACCCGTCAAGATCGGCAGAGAGGCCCTCATGCTAGCGTCCAACTATCGACCGGTCAACGTGTTGAGACAGCCGGCACCGGTCCGGACGCAGGCCCCGCCCCGCCACGGCCGCCGCCGGCCCGCCGTCGCACGCGGGCAATTCTCAGTACTGCTGCGCGGCACACCCCGGCGGAATGTTGATACGCCCGCGACGCAAAATAGTTCAGACCTCCCCCGTCTTGTCCGATAAACGGTTGAGGGTGCGGGGCCGACCCGCACGCGGAGCTTCCGGTGGATGCCA
>Ga0272448_1009368_pt1 | contig 10015 bp, 12 predicted proteins | sample YNPCB0191_FD_202220 | JGI IMG/M metagenome (GOLD analysis project Ga0272448, IMG submission 202220) | Hot spring sediment microbial communities from Yellowstone National Park, WY, United States - YNP-CB-019-1 | ecosystem: Environmental > Aquatic > Thermal springs > Hot (42-90C) > Sediment... | reverse complement strand
CGCAGGTCCTCGGGGTCCAGGGGGAGCACGGGATAGAGAGAAGCACCTTTCCACCCTCCCCGGGGGAGAAGGTCTCGGTGGCGGAGCCAGAACTGCTGTGGCGCTTTCTGGGGCTGAGGCCGAGCGGCGGGATTGAGGTGGGAAAGCTGAGGCATCATGAGCTGCCGGTCCAGCTCGATCTCAACAGGCTGCTGCGCAAGCACCTGGCGGTTCTGGCGATGAGCGGCGCGGGGAAATGCCTCGCCCCAGAAACCGCGGTGCACCTTTCCACGGGTGAGCTGGTTCCCATCGGGGAACTGGTCGATGGGGCGCTGGCGCGGGGAAAAGAGGTGGAAGGGGGCGTGGAGTTCACCAGGGAAAACCCTGATCGCCTGTCAGTTTTCACCCTGGGCAATGGATTCAGGTTGCGGAGGGCGGCCATCAAAGCCTTCGCGCGGAGAAATTTTTCCGGAAGGCTTCTGAAAATCAGGCTCGGGTCAGGCAGCTGGATTTCCCTCACCTCCAACCACCCCCTGCTCAGGCTCAACGGAAAGACCCGCTGGGTGGCCGCGGGGGAACTCAGGTCGGGTGACGAGATCGCTGCGCCGGGTTGGACTGACTTTGGAAAAGGTGCTGCGGCCCCAGCGCCGGATGTCGACCTCGGGCACCGGTTCTCCCGGCTGAGCCCCGACCTCCTGGCCGATGAGATCGTCAGGGTGGACCCCGTGGAGTATTCGGGTTATGTCTACGACCTGGCGGTGGAGGCTTCCGATAATTTTGTGGCGAACGACCTGGTCGTCCACAACTCAAATTTTGCCGCGGTCATCGTTGAGGAAATTCTGTCCCGCTCCCCCGAGCAGGGCCGACCGGCGACGGTGATAATGGACGTGCACGGCGAATACACCGGCTTAGCCGAAGATCCCGGATTTTCGGACCGGGTGGTCGTGCTTAAAGGAGATGAGTTCAGGATCGGTGTCCCCAACGTCAGCCTGGCCCAGTTCCGGGAGTTCCTGCCCGAGATGTCCGGGGTGCAGGCGCGCGAGCTGCAGCGCGTGCTGGAAACGCTGCACGCGGAGTCCAGAAGCGGCAGGGGCCCCTTTGACTTGGACGACGTCATCGCCAGGGTGGAGGGTGGAGACGGCGTCAACAAGCAGCTTCAGCAGGCCCTCGTCAGCTGGCTGAACGACCTTCAGTCGCTCGGGATCTTTGACCGCGCCGACAACCCCAACTGGGAGCGGGTGGTTCTTCCCGGAAGGGCTCTGGTGGTGGATCTGAGCGACATGACGAGCCTGCGCAAGAAACAGGTGCTCGTGGCCTACGCGGCCCGGAGGCTGTTTCATTCCCGGAAGCGAAACCGCGTGCCGCCTTTTTTGCTCTGTCTGGAGGAGGCCCACCAGTTCTGTCCCGCGGGGGAGTCCAAGGAGGCGGCGATTTCGCGGTCGGTGCTGGAGATGATCGCCAGGGAGGGCCGCAAATTCTGCGCCTCGCTGATGCTCATTTCCCAGCGGCCGGTGAGACTTTCGACGACGGTTCTTTCCCAGGCCAACACCAATGTGATTCTGCGGATAACCAACCCCTATGACCTGGAGCACATCAAGCAATCCTCCGAGGCCATAACCAGTGAGGTCGCTGCCATGATCTCATCTTTGCCCGTCGGCGAGGCGCTGATCATCGGCGAGGCGGTGAACTACCCCATCTTCGTCAAGGTCAGGCAGAGGCGATCGCGGGGCCCCTCAAGCGAGATAGATTTGGAGGAGGCCGCAAGGGAGTTTGAGAGAAGAGGCTCCAGGGAAGAGGATGACGCCAGGGCCTTTCTCTGATCAGGCGCCGCAGCTGCCCTTGCCGGGCCGCGTTTGCTCTGTAATCTCCCTATATCTTTTCAAAGGCTGATTTGTCGGCCCCGCAGATGGGGCAGGTCCAGCTGTCGGGGAGCTCCTCAAACGGGGTGCCCGGCTTGATGCCGGAGTCAGGGTCGCCTTTTTCAGGGTCGTAGATGTAGCCGCAGACGGTGCACTTGTATTTCTGGCTCACGACGGCTTGGGCCGGCTTTTCCTCTTTCAGGTAGGTCGGGGCCGTTGGCGGGGAGACGCCCCTCTTTATCTCGTGGTAGTAGGCATAGGTCATCGGTTCAGCATCCCTGATCAGCTGGGCATCCACCACTTTGCCGACGAAGATGGTGTGGGTCCCCACGTCCAGGCTGTTGATGACCTCCGCCTCCAAGTATCCCACGGCATTTTCCAGGACAACGGGGGCTCCGGTGACACCAATCTTGTACTTGACCTCTTTGAACTTGTCCGTCTCCCTTCCCGACTTGAAGCCGAAGTCCCCGATGAACTTCATCGGCGTGTCCTTGGCCAAGATCGACACCGCGAAGACCCTGCTCTTCTGAATGATCTCGTGGGTGAGATTTTTCTTGTTCAGGCAGATGGACACCGTCGGGGGCTCGGAGGTGGTCTGGAAAACGGTGTTGGCGATCTGTCCGTTTAATTTCTCACCCGCTTTAGAGCTGACGAGATACAGCCCGTAGCCGATCTTGTGAAGGGTTTTCAGGTCCATATAACCACCTCAACTTGGTTTCGGGATATATATTCTTTATTTTCGTGCCGGAATCCAGCATCGCAACCTTCCCGGGCTGCGGTGATTTTCTTTTCATTAATATGTCTCGCGGGTTTCGGGATAGCGTTGGCCCTGCTCCCTGGCGGCATCGCGTTCAGGTTGCCGTCTCTTGCTTGAGAGGTGGTCACGATGCTGAGTCCTTCCCTCCTGTGAATTCTGGGCGGGAAAAAAGAGGTTTTAAATATTGTGTGCATAAGAACATAATCTGATGAAACCATGCTAGCAGAAACCCCGATTGACCTGAAAAGGATAAAGAAGGGAGATCTGGACCGGGAGATACTCAGGGTCGGGATGATCGCCGAACTGGATGCCATAAATCTCTACGAGCAGCTGGCGGCCATGACGGATAATGAGAGCATCAGAGCGGTCCTTTTGGACATAGCAAAAGAAGAGAAGACGCACGTGGGTGAATTTCAAGCGCTGCTGTTGAAAGAGGACAAAGAACAGGAGAAAGAGCTAGAAAAGGGTAAAAAGGAAATTGAAGAGCTGACGGAGAGATAATTGCCCTTCAAAAACAAAACAAAAGTTGACCAGCATGCGAAGAAGATGGTGCCGTCGGTGGTCCGGCCCGGGCAGACCCATGAAGCCTAGGTTAGTGCAGATGCTGCCGGGTACCATACAATTTGGCCCGATAAATCCGGCCGGTTTGCCCATGGCCTCAGGTGAGCCGATTTACATGACTTATGACGAGTTCGAAGCTTTCCGCCTCATTTACTATGAAGGGCTTAAGCAGGAGGAAGCCGCCGAAAGGATGCAAATCTCCCGGGGAACGGTGTGGCGCTGCTTGGAGAGCGCCAGGGGCAAGGTCGCCCGTATGCTGGTCGAACGCCGCCCCCTTGTGATCACGCCCGAGCCTCCCCCGCCTCGGGAGGAGCCGGGCACTTGAGCCGACGGGGTAAGTTTGTCAGTTAATTGGGCCTCGGACGCGATGAAGATGAAACTGAAAATCGTCTACGATAACGAGGCGAAGCAGGGGTTTGAAAAGGGTTGGGGCTTCTCCTGTCTGATTGAACTTGAGGACGAGAAGATGTTGTTTGACACGGGCTGGGATGGGAACGTGTTGCTCTCAAACCTGAAGAAACTTAGCGTCCGGCCGGAGGAGATAAAGAGAGCAGTCATTTCCCACGCCCACTGGGATCACCTCGGGGGCTTGACTCACATACGGAGGCGGGATTTGCAAGTCTACGTTCCCCAATCTTTTTCGAGGCGGCTGAGGGAAGAGTTGGCCTCACGCTTCGAGCTGCACGAGGTGACGGACGCCCAGCGGACACGGGAAGGAGTTTGGAGCACGGGGGAGCTCGGGAAGGGGGTCAAAGAGCAATCCCTCGTCTTGGGAGCGAGTAGGGGGCTGGTGGTTATCGTCGGGTGCTCCCATCCCGGGGTACAAAATATTTTCGCGGTGGCTTCAAAGTTTGGAGAGATATCAGGTGTTGTGGGTGGAATGCACGGATTCAAAGATTATGCATTGTTGGAGGGGTTGGATTAATTCTGCCTGCTCACCGCACCGCCAATAAGAGAAAAATTGCGGAGCTATTCCCTGAGGCTTTTGTGGAAGGAAAAGCTAGTTTGGAGATAGTTGTCTGATCACGATATCCGGGGATGCCCTGTTTGTTTTGGAAGAGCAGCAGCAGGCAGGAGGGCCGTGATAATCAAAACTTATGTCGGCGAGCCGATCATCTCCGAAAGGCTTTTATATAATTATGTGCAATAACACAAAACAGGTGATGACTGATGTGGTGGCCAGCTTTCGGTTGGGGTGTGCGCCGGGGTGGCTGGTCAGGACCTTGGCCAGGCAGGGGACCCTTCAGCTACTTGCCTCCGTGGCAGCGGCCGGGTTGGATGTTTGGGTTCGGGAGAGGATTCGGCTGGTGGGGGAACCCTTGGGTCTGCGCTAGATTCCCCTGGCTTCCGAGATGGTGGTGGGCTTACCCAGGCATTTACGGATACCCCTACGCGACTTATCCACAGTACTCCCGTCCGGCTACTGGTGAGCAAACAAGAGGAGGTTAAACTATGTGGTGGCACAGACGCTGGAGATGCTGGTGGTACATGAACCCCTACATAATATACCCACCTTATCCACCCTACGTGCAGGTGCCGCAGCAACCCTCTCCACCTGAGCAGCAGCCCTCAGCAGCGCCTTACTATCCGCTTCCTCCCTTCATGCCTCCTCCACCCTCGCCTGAGCAGGAGATCGAAGCGCTGGAGGCGTACCGAGCAGAACTGGAAGAGGAGCTCAGGAGCGTTGAGGCCAGGATAAAGGAGCTGAGGGAGTCCTTGTCAAAGGGTGGCGGGGCTGGAAAGTGATGACTTGAAGCAAGTTACAGTGGCTACTGAGGGGTCCAAAGGCTTAAGAGCTGAGGAACCAGGCTTTTTCAGAATAACTAGGACTTTCACGATCGTGGAGGTTGAAGAGGGCCAGATCAAGGGGGCAAAAGTTGTGAACAACCCTGCCGCCTCGCCTGAACATGGCGCGGGTCCGATAGTCGCCGAGAAGTTGGCTGAAGAAAAGGCAACTGTCGCGATTGCCGGGGAATTCGGTCCCAAGGCGTTAGCTCTTTTGAAAGCGAAAATCATCCGCGCGGTCACGGCCAAAGTTGGGACCAACGTCTGCCGAGCCGTAGACAATGTTATTAAAGAGCGAATGCCGAAGTGTTTGCCATGAAAGTAGCCATACCTTCCAATGCTCCGGGTGGACTGGAGGCAACGATCTCACCACACTTCGGTCGTTGCGATGTTTTCACGATAGTCGAGATTGCAGACGGTAAAATAGTGAACACAAGAACCATCGACAACCGTGGAACCCATTTTGGTTATGAGAAGACTCCAGCGGAGATCTTGGCATCCAGCGGTGTGGACGCGATATTAACGCAGGGAATGGGACCCAAGGCGATGCAACTCTTTGCCCAGAGCGGCATCGCAGTTTACCTGACTTCGGCCAAGACCGTCCGGGAGGCTGTGCAGGAGCTGACAGAGGATAAAGCTAAGTTGGCTTCTTTGGAGGATGCCTGCAAAGAATCCAGAGAGTCAGCTCAGTTCCCGCCCCCCGTTATGCCTCCCCTCGGTCCGGGGATGGGGATGGGCCGGGGAATGGGAAGAGGAATGGGACTTGGCCCTTACGGGCCCGCTTACCCGCCGATGGCTCCGGTAACGCCCTATCCTCCCCAGCAAACGCCGAAGCCCTCTCCTCCGCCGGCAGGCCACTTCAAGGTGGGTGTCGCAAGCCAAGGACCGGGAGGGCTCGAGGACATGGTCTCTCCGATGTTCGGCAGGTGCCCAAGCATTACCCTTGTAGAGGTCGAGGGCAGGGCGATCAAGGGCGTGAAGGTCTTACCCAACCAGCACGTTTCCGCCCCCAGCGGAGTCGGGATTGCTGTGGTTCAGGCGCTCGCTAATGAGGGCGTGAGGTACATCATGGCCGGGAGATTCGGCCCCCACGTATCTGCTGTGGCCGGTCAGTTCGGGATTCAGATGATAATGGTTCCACCCGGCGTGACGGTTAAAGATGCCATAAACCACTACTTAATCGGCTCACGCTAGGGTGTGGCTGTTGAAAGAGATAGTTGTGGCGAGCGGCAAGGGAGGTACAGGAAAGACCACCGTTGCCTCATCGCTCGCCGTTTATCTGGTCAGGAAGGGGCTAAAAGTTTTCACGGCAGATGCAGATGTGGATGCCCCCGACCTACTGCTGGCTCTCGGCGGCGGGAAGACTGTTTTTTCTGTGAACATCAGGGCTTCGGAGAAGGCCACAGTTGATGGAGACAAATGCGTTTCCTGCGGCAAGTGCTTTGAGGTTTGCCCCTTCGGAGCGATGGTCATGCCTGAGGGCGGCCGCGCGATGGTGATGAAACTCATGTGTGAGGGTTGTGGTGTTTGCAAGCTCGTCTGTCCTACTGATGCGATTGAGGTAGGTCAGGCAGACACGGGCACAATCAGCGTTGAGGAGACTAAATACGGGTTTGGCTGTGCAACCGGGAAGTTAAAACTTGGTGAACACAACTCCGGGCACCTCGTGGCGAGCATAAGGAATATCGCGCGAAGGAAGGCGCAGGACGAAGGGAGCGATGTGCTCATAGTTGACGCTGCGCCCGGCATCGGTTGTCCTGTCATAGCCTCCATCACCGGGGCGGACTACGTCATCGCTGTCACGGAGCCGACGCCCGCCGCAAAGAGGAATCTCAAGCGCCTGTCTCAGATCATAAAGCACTTCGACATCCCCGCTGGTGTGGTGATAAACAAGGGCGGTTATTCTGGGGATTTCGAGACCACCCTGAGGGACTGGGTCTTGAATGAGCTCAGATTTCAGTTTTTGGGTGAAATTCCTGTTGACTACGAGGTCGTCAGGGCACAGGTGCAAATGAAGCCGGTCATCGACTTCAATCCCGACGCGAAAGCCTCCAAAGCTCTGGCGGTGATAGCAAACGAGGTGGGGGAAATTTTGTGGTGACCTTCAGGAGGAAAAAAGTGAATGTGCCGATGATCGCGGTGACAGGTGGTAAGGGGGGGACGGGAAAGACCACGGTTGCCGTGAACTTAGCCGTGGGCCTGAACCTTGAGGGCTTGAAGGTCATGCTGGTCGATGTCGATGTCGACGGCCCCTGCTGCGCCGCGCTTTTGGGAGCAGAGCTTGGCGTTGGAGAAGAGGTAAAGACATTCAGACCATTGATCGACGAAACGAAATGTGTCGGGTGCAGAAGATGCGTGGAGGTTTGTCGCGAACACGCGTTATTTAGTCTCCAAGGACAAACGCCAATACTTTTTGAGGAACTCTGCTCCGGGTGTAAAGCCTGCCAATTGGTTTGCCAATATGGGGCCATAAAAGACGGCTGGAAAATAATTGGGACCATCTACACCACGGACGCCAACGGGATCAGGCTCGTGGTGGGCGAGCTGAGGCCCACGGAGCCGAGATCTCCTATGGTGGCGCGCGCGACGGTTCTCCGCGCCGTGAGTGAACTACAGAGCGGCGGGTATGATGTGGCGATAATCGACACCGCCCCTGGAGTCCACAACGCAGTGGCTCAGCCCCTCTGGGTAGCGGACTTCGCGCTGGTGGTGACGGAACCGACACCCTTGGGTGCCCACGATCTTAGATTTATTCTGGACCTCGCCAGGGAATTAGAACTGCCGGCCGAAATTGTCTTGAATAAAGCCGATGTTCCCGGAGGGTCAAAAGACGAGCTTCTGAGCATCAGCAGCGAGCGGGGGATCGGGATAGCAGCTGAAATCCCCATGGACGATGAACTGTTGCGCTCCTACCTCTCGGGTGAACCACTCGTGAAGAGGACCTCATGTAGTCCTGCCGCAAAGGCGTTGTTATCCCTAGTCCGACGTGTTGCTAAGAGGTTAAAGGGGGTGGAATCTGATGGCACAACCGCCTAGTCCGCTGCCCCCGTCTAAAAAATTTCGATGTTTTGCTTGCGGGAACATCGTGGAGGTTCCCCGAGGCATGCCAAAACCAGCTGTTTGCTCCAGGTGTGGCGCCCCGGCCCAGATGATTCACCGCATTGACAGGGGGCCGCCAAGTGGAGGGGGCACAGGAAGGCATGGAGCCGGCGGGGGACGAGGGCCCCGGCAAGCCTAGCCTTTTCAACGTTTGAAGTCTATAGAGTACCAACAGGCAAAGTAAAATTGTTGCGGATAGGAAGTCTTGGATAGTCCGGTGAATAAAAATGAAAACCTGTTTAGATTGTATCCCGTGCTTCGCGAGGCAGGCTTTAGAGGCGGCCAAGATGGCCACGGATGATAAAACAAAACAGGAAAAGGCGTTGAAAAAAGTTTTGTCGGAACTCCGAAAAACTTCGTTGGAGGGCAAAATACCATCTGACATTTCTCACAAAGTTCATCACATCGTTAGGGAAGTGACGGGAAATAACGACCCTTACAAAAAATTGAAAGACGAGTACAACAGGAAAGCGCTGAGGATGTACCCAACCCTCAAACAAAAGGTCGCTGAATCCGAGGACAGATTGCTAACGGCGACAAAACTTGCCATCGCCGGAAACGTCATAGATTTTGGCCCCGGTTACAAGTTCAATCTGGAGAAAACAATCGCGGAAGTTCTGGTTCAGGATTTCGCCATAGACCATTTCAGTCGGTTTAGAAAAGCGTTGCAAAGGTCTGAAAAGATAATATACTTGGGGGACAATGCCGGTGAAATTGTTTTTGACCGCATTCTCTTAGAAGAACTGAAGGATAAGGAGATCAAGTTTGTTGTCAAGGGAGGACCCATCATTAATGATGCAACGGTCGAAGATGCTAAATTCGCCGGCATAGAAAAGATCGCCGAGATCAAAACGGTGAGCAACGGGGAGCCGGGCACGGGGCCGAAGAGAAATTCCAAGAAATTTATAGATTTCTTAAAAAGCGCCGATGTGGTGGTTAGCAAAGGGCAGGGAAATTATGAAGCTCTGAGCGAGGTGAACGCGAACATCTTTTTCTTACTCCAGGTGAAGTGCCAGGTAATCGCTGATGATATGGGTGTGAAAGTGGGTAGCCCGGTGATGAAATAACCGGGGTTTATTTATGATCCTAGAAAAATTAGATTGGTGTTTGAATGCAAGCCGAGGTTCAACACGTCAGAGGTTTGACCTTTGTGGGAAAGGGTAAGACAAACCACTGGGTGGTGATGGACGGCCCGTCTGAGCTTGGAGGCTCCGAAGCGGGGACGAGGCCCATGGAACTCGTGCTCGTCGCCCTTGGCGGTTGCACGGGAATGGACGTGGTCTCCATTCTGGGAAAAATGAAAGTTAAATTTACGGATTTTAAAATAAGCATCACCGCCGAGGAGAAGGAAGAGTACCCCAAGATTTTCAAAAAAATCCACATAAAATACTTAATCTACGGGGATGTTCCCGAGGACAAAGTTAAAAAAGCGATAGAACTCTCGCAAACGAGATATTGCTCTGTTTCGGGGATTCTCCGGAAATCAGCCGAGGTCACCTACGAGTACGAGATTCTCCGAGAATAGCTCCTGTACCGATACCGTGAACAGCTGATCAGGTTTCACAGAATTTTTTGGACATTGTGTTCCCCAAGAAACCTTTATAGAAGAGATGAAGGTGGCCTGGTATCTGGTGAAGCAAGGGTTTGATTTCCTGCCAGAGCACTCTTTCACCATTTTTCAAAAATAAAATATCTGCCGGGCGCTAAACTCTGGTCCCCTTGACGACATACAGGGCCGCCAGATTTCTGTCGTGAGTGTCGAGGACCTCTTGATCTCGTATCCCCAGAAAATACTCGCCGGTTGCGGTGAATAACTTTGAGATATATTTCTCCATCTCCTTTGGGTCAGCGTGTTTTATTCTCCTGAAGTACGAACCCGGTCTCAAAATATGGGATTTAAAGTATTCCGATTCAGGATTTAACATCATAGCAACGAATTTGCCAGATGGTTCCAGAACTCTGGCTACCTCATCCA
>Ga0272448_1009366_pt1 | contig 10018 bp, 11 predicted proteins | sample YNPCB0191_FD_202220 | JGI IMG/M metagenome (GOLD analysis project Ga0272448, IMG submission 202220) | Hot spring sediment microbial communities from Yellowstone National Park, WY, United States - YNP-CB-019-1 | ecosystem: Environmental > Aquatic > Thermal springs > Hot (42-90C) > Sediment... | reverse complement strand
GCCTAACTTTGAAACTACTATTATAAGACCTGTATTTCTTGATTGGTATATTAGTCTTCCTTTTTGTTCATTTTTTGCAATAAGGACGGCATCATATTTATCAAGAGTTTTCTTTACTGCATTAGGATTATTATACTGCTCTGACTTTACTATATCGGACATAGTTTAATCCTTCTTTGTAAGAAAATATACTGCACCAAGACCTACTATTCCAGCACCACCTATCAGCAACCATTTACCTATACCGCTCTCCTGTTGAGGCATACCTGTATCCATAGGCATTGGCATTGGAGCACCACCACCAAATACACCGCCAAGAAGTTTTCCAGCAATACCACCTACATTTTTAGCAACCCAACCTACACCATCAAAAGTTTTCTTACCTACCCACTGAACTGCTTTAATCGGTGCTTTTACTATGTTCCCGAGAGTATCCCAGAAACCTTCAAAATCATCAATATCATCTATACCTTCGAGAGTCATATTCTCTGCACCAGATTCACTAAATTCATTCTCACCACCAAATATAGACTCTGCTTTCTTCTCCTCAACATTAACTTCATTTTCAAATGTGTCTATATTTTCTTTTTGCTCTGAAATCTCTTCTTTTATATCTGTCGCTTCATTCATATATTCAGGCTCACCTGTTTCCTGTGCAAGTTTTTCAAGACTCATAGCCTCTTGCTCTTTAATCTGTATATCTCTCTTTGCCTTATCAAGTTCATCTTGTTTCTTTGCAAGATTTTCAACATTCTTAAACTGCTCTGAATACTTGCCAATTATAGTAGCACCAGCAATATTCTGAACTACATCTTCGGTCTTACCTTCATTTGCATTTTTGATTGCATAGTTAAGAAATATATTTGCCTTATCATAAAGTTTATATCTTGTTAGTTTATTTGCCCTTACCTTTGCAACATTTGTCAATTCTGCCATCTTTTCATTAAGAACTTTTTTCTCTTGTGGAGTAGATACTGTTTTCTCTGCCTGTTTAACCCAATTGTATAAATCCCTGAATTTTGCATTCAGTTGATTTATTTCATCCCTCAAAGTCAATTGATTTTTCTTAATTTGTTTCTGGTTTTCCTTTATCTTTGCTATAACAGGCTTAAAGTTTGCAACACTTTTCTTGCCAGAGACAAGCATTTTCTGTATGTTATTGAGATGATTTAGAAATTCATTAAAATTTTTATCGAAATGAATTCTATAAGACCTGTCATTTTTACCAATAACTTTTATATAAAAATCTCTCATATTATTGAGTGCTATTTCGAATAAGAATTTTCTATACTGATATCCTTGTCTTCTGAATTCTACAAAGAATGAATAAAACTTATTTCTGAGATTATCTATTTCAGCAAGATTTATTCCATTATCTCTATGCCACTTTACCAAATTCATTAATTCAAAAAGCCATTTTTTTAGACCTTCTACACCACCAGCACCAACATAAGCAGGAGCTTGTGTAAATTTTGGAGCATATCCTTTCGCTTCAGCAGGAGCAGATGTAAATTTTGGAGCATAACTCTTTGCTTCCGCAGGAGCAGAGTAAAATCTACTACTTGCCTTTGCAGGAGCAGAGTAAAATCTACTACTTGCCTTTGCAGGGGCAGATACAAAGTTTGCTCCAAAATCTTCAAAACCTTCAATCGTCATAATCATATCACCAATACCATTTATTTCCTCAATAGCCATAGTTCTACCTCCTATATTTATTTCTTAACCTAACAACTAAAAACAAACCTATTACACCAGCCAAACCAATACCTCCATATAACATATACCTCTTTTTTTTCTCATTTTCAAGCATTTGTTGTTGTATAGCCTGTTGTATCTGTTGCTGTGATATTTTCTCGGCTTGCTTTGCTTGAAATACACCACCTACCGCACTTAATACTTGCAATCCTGTCCCTATTGCGGAAGTAATTGGAGTTGGAATAGAAGAAATCAAAGAACCCGCCTGTGCCATCTTTCCTGTATCTATTTGACCAAAATTATTCATCTTTTTGCTACCCTACTAATTACAAATAAACCTACCAAACCTACTCCTATATATGGTAAGTATTTCATAAACCCACTACCACCGCTCTCTGGCTGGTTAAACTGTGCCTGTGGAGGCTGACCTCCCCCACCACTGCCCAATAACTTCTTTTTTATATCCTCTGGAACTTTTATACCCATCTTTTCAAGAAGCTTTATAGCAACAGGCGGTCCAAATTGCTGTGCAAGACTCATTAGAACCTGTTGAAATTGATTAGGATCTTTTGAGGCTTCCTTTATTTGTTTCTTATCCTCACTGCTCATTGAAGAGTATAATTGACTTGTTTGTGCGTCTTCTGGAGTTGCTCTCTCTCTATACTCTTTCTCGCTCTTCGGTGGCTTGAATGGAACATCAAGTCTCTTTACTATTTTATCTGCATCGCTTTTCCCATACTTTTTTACCAATTCTTTATAAGCATCCATTGAGGCTGTTTCATCACCAGATAATCTTTCTCTCAATACCTCTTTATCTGCTTCAGATATTGAATCCATAATTTTATCTATACGCTCTTTCTCTGCCTTCTCCTTCTCCTTACGCCTCTTTTCGTCTCTGTCTTGTTTTTCTTTTAGTCTTATTGCAACTTCAGAAGCACCACCTGTTTGAATAGCAAGATACCCTCTACCCACTACTTGACCTACTTTCTTTAACTTGCCTATAAAACTACCAAACTCTTCTAATTCGTTAAACTCATTGAGAGGAACTACATCTGTATTTGAAATCTCACCAAGAGGATTTTTTAACTCTTTTATCTCCATAAAAACTACCTCCTAACTAACCTTTGAATTTCTTGTAAACTCTATACCCTGCAAATCCTACTGCTACCATTAGAGCAATCCAGAGAGGATTAAAACTGATACCACCTCCTGAAGAAGCAACTTTTGATAATTCTTGAATTGATTTTGTTATAACGGCTATCTGTTTATCTTTTTCCTCTTTTGGAAGATTAGATTTTTGTATCCTCAATATTTCATCATTGAGTTTATCCATCTGTCTAATTGTCTCTAAATTTTTCAATTCATTTGCCGATAGATATTTTGTAGCAAGAACTGCCCCTACTGTCAATGTTATAACAACAAGACTTCCCACTGTAAGAGTAATTGGGTCAAATCCTAATTCTGCCAATTCGGATATTTGCTCAAATGTGTAATAATCTGATACTTCACCGAGAACCAAAGGCTCATAACCAGCGAGATGTTTGGTAGCCCCTGAACATATACCAGACCTTACAATCCCTTTTTTTGTTAACTTTTCACAAATGTTTTCCAGAGGCTTTATAAAAAATCTACCCCAATATGGATATGTCTCATCTCTCGTTAATGGTTTTGAAATATATCCCTGCTTTATCAATTCATTTGAAAATGCCTTTGAGAAATTATTAAAAGCCTCATCATCGCCCGCTACTTTATTTCTTAAAGATATAGACAAATCAACAAGTGCATTATACTCACCAAGTATTCCAATTCTTAATGGCTCTGGAACTGATTTTGGCAAATTATCAATCTTTGCGTTAAGTCTATCTATATATGCCTGATATTCTTTCATAGCATCATATACAGAAAATTTCTGACCTACTATTGCATTAACCGAGTCCTTTATTTGCCCAAAAAGATAATCTAAATCTAAACCACTCATTTTATTACCTCTTCTAAACTTGTTATTCTAAATTGGTAATTAACAATAGATACAGCACCAACACCCATTAAATTATTTATAACAAGTCTTTCTCCAGCCAATATAACTAATTCACCTTCAGTAGGAATATTATTTAATAAGTGTATTCTTAATCCCTGTTTTGTGTCATTCTTATCATTAGTCAATATAATATCTGAATTTGGTAAGTTAACTTCCACAAGATTAAAATGAACATAAGTAATCTGATTTGCAGTATAGATAATATTAGATTGAGAACTACTCACACTACCCTCTATATATTGAGTAGGTCTCCATATCCGTCTCCTCCCTATCTCAATCAGTGCAAGTATCTTCTCTGGACTTACCGATGGTTTCATATTTGGAGGAAGATTTATATTTATCTTTGTGTTAACATCAGGATTCATACTACATCTTCCTTATTTTATGGAAGTAGTAAGATATATAAGAAGGAGCAATATAATCTCCTATCACATATATTCGTATGCCATACGCCTTTGTATTTGTGGCTGTTAGATTAAGGTTAGCCCTTACATTTGCACCCTGTTTTATAAGCAATCCACTGAACTCTTCTCCAGAAATTTTATTATTGAGTCCATTGGAAGTCATAAACAAACTTATTGGCAAAGGCTGATTGAAAACATTATATCCTCTTCCTGTATCTTGTAAATTAAATCTGATTTTACTCAAATCAGTAAGAATAGGTGAGGAGTTATCATCTGGAGTTGCCTCTGCGATTATCGACCTTACAAAAAACCAATAATTGACCGCTACATTAAATAATTCCTGTGGCTGGGAATCTATTGCTGATGCCGTAGCGTGTCCTTCAAACAATGCAACTTCTGGTCTTAATACTTCCTGAATAGGATAAATAGTTTTAAGAATTTGACCAATCTTTGCCTCTACTTGCTCAACCCTCTGCACTAATTTGTTTAATTCACTCATTTTTGACCTCCTACCAGAACAGGTGTTTAGGACACCTGAAAGTTAAAATGCAGGGAAGTCATATCTGGTAGATTATGACTTCCCTGAAAAATCAAGAAATAAATAATACAAATAAATAATTCATCTTCTTCCTGACTATCTATTAAGATAGGGTCTGGGCTCTTTTCACTCTGCCGTGCAAGAATATCCTAAATGCGTATGTTCCTGCTGGGATTGTAGGCATAGAGTTATTGAGAGTCTCAAATGTCAAGGTTGCCCTCAAATCATAGTTATTTGTTATATACTTAATCTCTGAAAGATTAGGTATAGAAGCGGGAGAAGGCATCCCTATTGAAACTACACCCTGACCATTCTCAACTGTCTGCCCGTGCAAACCGAAACCAATTCCATACTTGTAAAGTGGACCTTGTGTGATAAGAGTCCTATTGATATAGAACTCAAATCTGGTGTGGTATGCAATCTTCTTGAAAACTTCTGGTGCTGGAACTGTATCACCACAAGCCATTTCAATAGAAAGACCTATCTTTGTCAGATAAAGAACCTCACCGCTGTCCAGCCTTCTCGGAGTGGTGAAATTGGTTTCAAGGATTGTCTTACTCTGGAGATCCCTGAAAAATTCAAGTGTTCTTCCAGATGGGAGAGAACCAGAAGAATTCATAATAAGATACACAGTATCATACTTATCGTCCTCTGATACCTCCGCAATGTTCAGCATTTTCCAACCCTTATCTGTTAGGATTCCGAAAACGCCAGGCTTCCCCTTAACGGGTCTCAAAAGTTTATTACTCATCGTTAACCTCCTTGCTCTCCACGAGCATAAATTAAATTAAAAAGCCATTACAGGCTGTGCTTCCTCATCATCTTCTGACAGGACAGCTTCTTCTTCATCGTCTCCCTGACCAAGAAGAGGTCTTTCCTCTGTGATAGCCGTTGCGAATGTCTTCTCTTCCTCTACTCCCTCCGTTGGGACTATATCATAGTCATCGCCTGCGGAAAGACTATAAATCTCTTCTCTTGCTGGAAGGTCATAAAGACCCTGTGTTCCTGCGGGAGGCTGTGCTCCTGCGTTAGGCTTTGCCCCACCTAACAAACCAAAATCCTTTGCAATATCTGTGATACCGCCACCTATCAATGCACCACCAATACCATAAGCAAGTGGCTTATTGACATTGCGGAGGAAATAAGCACCAAGCAATCCTACACCCAACTTTATCAGGGCTTTGATTTTAGGATTCTGGATTTTGTCGCCTATTACCTTGTCTTCAATAAGACCATAGCCAATCCCTGCAACGGCTGAACCACCACCTACCATCGCAAACTCTTTTACAAATTCCATATCGAAATCTTCAAGACCGAGAATATCCTCTATATCAGATACTTCTTCGAGTTCATTGAGGATCGATATGTCATTGTAATCACCAACATCACTCAATTTCCTTCTCATAACTTGACCTCCTTTGTCAATGCTTATAAATGTGTTGCCTACCTTAATTGGCAATTTCTTCTCAATACATAATTCTTGAAAAGATTTTTGACCTTCCTGTGGAGTGCCATATTTTGCACACTTGCAGTAGCCATTCTTGTTTGCCTCTACTTGCAAGCACGCTCTCATTTTAGCCATAGCGAACTCCCTTCTTTCTTTAATATCTACTTGCTCTTGCTCTTTTTCTTCTTGCTCTTGTAAAGTTTTCTCAACTTATCATTAACAACATATTGCCCCTTGTAGAAATACCTATACGGCTTCTTCAGTTTGCTTCTGTTGTCTGCACTCCAATCTACCCACTTATCAGACTCATTTACAACTCCTGCTTTGTTGGAAGGCATAAATACAGCACATCTGTGAACCATTTTGTTTCTTCCATCCTTTACAGTCTTGTATGCAACACACTGCGTTACAGGACCACCAACTTCATCCGCAAGGTCAAATGCGTTTAGAGAAAGATCCAAACCTTTCAAACCTTTTCTCCTCGACTTTTTCTTTGCCATTGTAAAAACCTCCTAAAAAAATTAAAATCTCATCATAAACACAAGTTTATGAACAACACACCTATTAAAATAGCAAAATTGATAAATATTGTCAAGAAAATATTTTTACACATTCAAAAACCTTGTTAAATCATAATCTTTTTTCTTAACAATCATATTACTTGGTGCTTCCCAGCCTACATATTTATCCACAGAAGCATCAAATGGAACATAGATATATTTTTTGTATCTTCTCCCTGTTTCCTTATCAATAATAATAACTTCCTTTGGCGGAATTGCAACAAGAATATAGATATGATTAAAATCTTTTGCTTTCTTTGTCTGAATGACTCTCAATTTGACAGGATATCCTATTGACAACAATAAAGCACTTGCATAGGCACTATAATCATCACAATCACCACCACCAAACTCGTGAGTTCGGATTGGGTTTTGGTATGTATCAATGCCAAAAATATCTTTTACATATCTGACTCTATCCCTGATATACTTATATACAGCCTCAACTTCTTTCTGATAATCTCTCTCTTTTATACACCACTTGCTACCACATTTTTTACTAACAATACTAACTGCTATTTTTCTTATTCTTGGATCTTTAATGCCTTTCTCTACCATATCAGTAATTTTTTTAATTCTATCATCTATCGTTTTTATCTTAAATATAGTTCCTTTAAGACCATCACCATTACTTTCTTTTAATTCTTGATTGTAGAAAACATCATTAAGCATTTTTGCTTCGGCATTATACTTGACTTGTTTTCTCTTATTTACACCATCTGTAATAATTCTCAAACCTCCGAGTATGTAAGCACTGCCGAGATATAAATCTAAAAGACTCATATAACCTCCTATTATCCAAAAGGACAAATATATTTTATCTAATTGTGTAAATTAGTCAAGAATTTTTTATTGTAGTAATATCTTAATTAACTTTCTTTCGTAGTCTTATTTATAACTTCAAAGAGATTGTTAAGTTTATTTTTATCTATGCCTTCAATCTTTTCGACAATTGGCTTTGCAAAGTTAATTATAGCAATAAATTTCTCCTGATTGGAATTTGTTTGAATTCCTGAATTACTCATATAGGTATCAATCACTCCCATATTACTTTGGATTACTGATAATATATACTGCAAAGCGGTTTCATAATTTTCAGTATTGACTGCATTGATAAATTGTTCATTATTAAACTTTGAGTAAATAGCATTTTCTACAATGTTATTTACAACCTTTTTCTTCCTACCTATTTTTTTTGGCTCTGGGGCTGATGTAGGGGCTGGGGCTGGTATATTTGTCTCCGTGTTGTTTGTGTTAATGGTTTGTTCGGTTTGTTCGGGCTGTTGTGCTTGCTCTTTTGTATTTCCTACCACTATTTTACCTGTTCCCTCTTCTGGTTCTGCTTTTGGCTTTTTTGTCTTTGCTGGGAGTTTCTTTTGCTCCTTCATCTTCATAATGTATTTCTTCAATTCAATATTCTGCTTATACAATTTACCCATTTGCTCTCTTGCCTTTTCGATAGAGGCGTCATTTGGATTTGCTGATACGCTTTTAAGAGAGTCTATAATATTTGGTAATTTCTCCATAATATCTGATAGGAATCCCATAAATTCTTCTTTACCACTACTACCACCATTAGAATTTCCAGCAAACATTTTTGAAGAAAATTCTTTTAATCTATCATAGACATTGATTATCTCTTCAATAGACCCGAGTGCATTGTTTGATGTAGGCTTACTTGATAAGTCCATAATTTTCTTATTGAGTTCGTCAATCTTGTTTTCGAGTTCTTTCTTCTCATTTGCGATTAACTGCTCTTTAAGACTACTTATCTGCTCCTCTAATCGCTTTACTTTATCGTCGTCTGTATGTGTCAAGTCTTCAAGACCAGAATTCTTGTTTTCTATGCTATCTATTTTTTCAACTATTGGTTTCATTGCCTTCTCGAGTGCTTCTGATAAATTGAAACTCTCTTGTGGCTTGTTATTATTTCTCATCATCTCAATCATTACATTCATATTTGCTTGATTTTGTTGCATAATCAAGCCTATAAGGGCGGTTAAATCATTACCTTTGTTCTTATTGGTATCCTCATCTTCTTTTTTAGCAAACAAAAGATTTGATATTGTTTCTTGCTGTTGCTTAATCATATTGGTAATTCTATCATACTTTTCTTCACTCTCCCGTCTTACCTGCTCTGTTCTATTCATAACAGTTTCAAAAATATCTCTCATTTGTGAAATTACACCAGATACACTATCATTATTGTTGCTAATAGGTTGCCTTATATCTTCTTCGTCCATTGGCTTTGCAAACTTAATCGAGCCTCCTATTATAGGGTCTTTTCCTGCTTTTATTGTCATAGGCACATACTCACCATAACCATATCTTTTGATTAAAAACTTTCTTATTATATCCTGCAAACTCATACTTGATAACATTTCTCTTGTTATCTCTACATCACATAATTCAAGTTCACCATTATCGTTTCTCTTGTAAATCTCAATCTTTTCTGCTGGTGGCATTTTAGACTCCAAAGGTTTTTTACTATCCACATAACTTTTTGCCTTTGTAATAATTGGTGATGGTGAGGGAGGTGGTGTAGAATTGATTTGTAGAATATCCTTGTTGCTTTCATCTGTGTTTTCAATGACTCCATCATTAAGAATATTTATATCCTCACCAATGTCTTTCAATGTTGTTGTTTTGTCATTACCCATAATATATCCTCCTTGTTAATCATCCTTAAATTTTCCATTAATCCTATTTATCATCTCTTGAATTGTTGGTCTATCATAAATTGCTGTTGTTGTAGGTGATGAATGCCCGAGTATCTTCATAATAGTAATCGTATCCATACCTGCACTTATAAGTCTTGTTGCAAAGGTTGAGCGTAAAGTATGCACTCTGATTTTAAATCCAAGTTTACTACTGATTTTCCACATTAACCTATCAATGTAAAGTTCATTGAGTCTCTTAAATCTCTTCGTTGCAAATAAGTAATCACTATCCAAAGTGTAAGCATAGTAATCTGATTTTATAAACTCTCTTAATATGTTGACTCCCTCTGGAAGCAAAGGAACAATTCTCTCTTTATTTCCTTTGCCTATAACATCAAATAATATGTGCTTCTTCCCATCAACATCTTCTATTATAACATTGCTCTTTTTGAGATTTATCAATTCGCTTATTCTTAATCCACAAAAAGGTAGTATCATAAATGCAGACTTATAAGGCTCGTTAATATTATTGCTTACTTCACTAATAAACTGATTTACTTGTTCCTTTGATAATCCTCTCTTTAATCTTATCGATTTCTTTGGCAGGGTGAATGAATTGACCTCCACATTCATACCTTTACTTTTAAGAAATTTATAAAAGTTGACTATGCCATAA
>Ga0272448_1009364_pt1 | contig 10018 bp, 6 predicted proteins | sample YNPCB0191_FD_202220 | JGI IMG/M metagenome (GOLD analysis project Ga0272448, IMG submission 202220) | Hot spring sediment microbial communities from Yellowstone National Park, WY, United States - YNP-CB-019-1 | ecosystem: Environmental > Aquatic > Thermal springs > Hot (42-90C) > Sediment... | reverse complement strand
CTTCGAGCTTCCAGGCGCGCTTTGTCTAAACCATAAACAATTTTGCTTTTATCATACAAAAGAGTGTTTGGGGTATTGATGTATTTGGCCACATCTTCTGTGCCAAAAATTCTTCCGCCAAAACCAACGACCTGAGAATTCAAATCAAAAACTGGAAAGATAATTCGTGAACGAAAACGATCGATTAAATGACCGTTTTTTCCTTCGAAAGTCAAACCCGCATCGATGATGTCTTTTTTTGGGAATTTTCGAGAAAGCAAAAAATCGCTCAAAGAAGAAAAAGTGTTTGGCGCCCAGCCCAAACGCCATTTCCTTATCGATTCTTCGTTAAATTTTCTTTCCAACAAATATTCTTTTGCTTTTTTGCCTTGGGTGCTCTTTTCCAGTTGCGCCTGATAAAAAAGACAGGCCTTTTCTAAAATTTCTTCTAATTTTTTCCTTCGTGTAAAAAATTCTTTGGGTAAAGATTTTAATTCAACGCCGGCTCTCTTTGCCAAAATCCTCAAAGCATCTCCAAACTCAACTCCTTCAATTTCCATTACAAATTTAAAAACATCGCCGCCTTTCGAACATCCAAAACAATGCCAGATCTGACGAACGGGCGAAACAAAAAAAGAAGGTTTTTTTTCTGAATGAAAAGGGCAAAGAGCCCGAAAATTGACTCCCGCTTTCTGAAGTTTAATATAAGAACCAATAACCTCAACAATATCTAACCGATTCTTGATTTCCTCGATCTGATTCTCCATCAATTAAATTTTAACAGAAAATTTTTTATTTAACCATTAAGTAATTCCATTAACATCTAAGAAAAGCTCCTTTTAAAATTTTTCGAATTTACCTTATTTCTTAAGAAGGTTTTTCTGCTGATTCAGGTGACTGAGATGATGTCTTATTTTTCTTTTCTCTCTGTTGATGCTTTTTAGCGGTTGCCGACGCTCCCATCAGTTTTGTTCTTTTTTTTCCTGCTGTTTATCGTCCTTTGGGCTTGTCTCTCTGGGATGCTTCTGCTCTTCTGCTCATGTTGTCCTTTTTACTGTTCCTTTTTATCATTTATTCTCCTTCAATACCAAATACTGACGCTATTTTTTGTAAGAAATTCTGAATTTTCTCATTATAACACCATCCCAGAATCCCAGAAAACGCGACAACCCCTCCTAATAGCACCAACGAAGATGGAATTCCAAACATTAGAAGAATTAATACGACTATTTCACCTATTGCCACGGTCATTCCTGCTGTTATGGATTTTGATATTAGTTCTTTTTTTATTTTTATACGCCCAAATTCAACCCACTCATTCCTCGGCTCTTGGGGAAGATTTTCCCCCTGCTCTTGGGGAGGATTTTCCCCCTGCTCTTGGGGAGGATTTTCTACTTTTTGTGCTGGCGCTGATTCTTGTGGCTCTTTTTTGCCGGTTTCCACTGATTCTTGTGGCTCTATTTTTTTCCTTTCGTTTGTTTCTTGTGGGGGTTTTGTTTGAGTTATTTTAGAAAACTTATTTTCAACGTCTCCTACTGCCCTCTTCCACATTTCATTCCATTTGTCTTTAACAAATTTAAGAAAACCTTCTCCTTCAGTACTTCCTGTCCAACCTCTATTTTCTAATTCTTGTGGTGATAGTCCTCTATAATAGCCCAAAAACCTTTGGAATTCTTCTTGATTGTGTTTCTCGCGCTCTTGTTTTTCTTCCTCTGTTTCCCCTCTTTTAGGCAATTTATAACAAAATATTGGGACCTCTCTTTGTTCTTCTGCTTGTTCTTTTCTTGCTTTGTTTATTCGTTCTGCTCTATCTCTTACTTCCTCATTGTGTCTTCTAATGGCTTCTTTCCATTTTCTTAATTCTTCTTCTAATTTATTTAATCTTTCTTGCAAACTCTTTATTTCTGCTTCCTCCGCTTGATTTTTGTTTTCTGTTAATTTTTCAATTTGTTCTTCTAGTATCATTAAATTTCTTTCTAACCGCTGTAATGAAGGCGCACGATAATGTGTCTCGTTAATTTCAATTTCAATAGGTTTTGGTTCTGATATCGTAAGGATCTCTGGTCCTTTCGCTTTTGGTTCTGGGTTTGATTCTGCGCCAAATCCCTTTTCTAGATTCTCTGGCTTCATAATCATATTTTAAATTTATTTTTTTATTGGTAAAATTGCCAAATAAGACCTTTTTAAAAAATTCCTTTATTATATTTAATATTAAGTTAAAATTTAATTCTTTTCAAGTTAATTTTGTTTTATCAATATTAAATAATTAAGCGGTACCTTTTGGACAAAATCCGAACCTACTTTAAACAAAATCCTGACGCCGACTTTTAATTGTCGCCCTGCGGGCGACAATCCCGCCCAACGTTTCCGCCCGCCGAACTTCGGCTCAGGTAGTTTAGCCCCTGCTGTTATTTGTCTTGAAACTTTATTCTTCGTAGCCGTAACGGCAGATAATTCCATTGCAGACAGTCAGACCAGTTGAATAACTTTTGGCAATAAGAGTTGGGTTATCGGCAAAATGTTTTCTTCTAAATTCTTCTGCCTCTTCAGTATTTACTCCAGCCAGACTCCAGGCAACATAGTCCTTGTTAGCTCCTTCTTTTAATAATCTTTCTCTTAATGCCATGGCTTCTTTTGTACCTACTCCAGCCAGACCCTGGGCAACATAGTCCTTACTAGCTCTTTTTTCTAATAATCTTTCTCTTAATGCCATGGCTTCTTTTGTACCTACTCCAGCCAGACCCAGGGCAACATAGTCCTTACTAGCTCTTTTTTCTAATAATCTTTCTCTTAATGCCATGGCTTCTTTTGTACCTACTCCAGCCAGACCCCAGGCAACATAGTCCTTGTCAGCTCCTTCTTTTAATAATCTTTCTCTTAATTCCATTGCTTCTTTTGTGCCCACTCCAGCCAGACCCAGGGCAACATCGTTCTTGTTAGCTCCTTCTTTTAATAATCTTTCTCTTAATGCCATAGCTTCTTTTGTGCCCACTCCAGCCAGACCCAGGGTAACATAGTGCTTGTCAGCTCCTTCTTTTAATAATCTTTCTCTTAATGCCATAGCTTCTTTTGTACCTACTCCAGCCAGACCCAGGGCAACATAGTTCTTGTTAGCTCCTTCTTTTAATAATCTTTCTCTTAATTCCATTGCTTCTTTTGTGCCCACTCCAGCCAGACCATAGGCAACATCGTTCTTGTCAGCTCCTTCTTTTAATAATCTTTCTCTTAATTCCATTGCTTCTTTTGTGCCCACTCCAGCCAGACCCCGGGCAACATAGTCCTTGTTAGCTCCTTCTTTTAATGCTTTTTCAAGATTAGCAACAATTGTCTTGACTTCAGCTTCAAAATCTCTTTCTTTTCCTTCATACAGCTTTTTTATTTCCTGAGCTAGTTTAGTGATTCTTTGATAACCTTCAGTTGTCTTTCTTTCTTCTTCCATTCTTTTTTGGATTTCTTTAATCTCTCTTACCAATGCTAAACCCTCCTCCTCTTTAATTTTTTCAAGAGATTTTGGACCTTCTGGTTGTTTAGGAAAATGTTGTTCAAAGGATTCTGGCATAGGATAAATTATTCTTTTAAAAATTTCCCTTAGGGATTCTTTAATATGCTTTGGAATTTTTGGATGGCGCAAAAGAGAATCTATTGCGTCTTGAGCATCAAATTGAGCTTGTTTTAATTTTCTTTCTTCCTCTCTCTTTTTTTCTTCTTCCAATCTTTTTTTCTCTTTTTTTGTCATTGAGGCGCGTTCAACTAAAATATCAAGAAGTTCTTTGCGAGATACGATTTTGCCTTCAAAAATTACTGCGCCTGGCGGTAAGCTTTTGCCTTTGGCTTCTAATATCTCTTCTGGTCCTCTAATCGCCTCCATATTTTTTGGTTCTAATAATTCCTGCAAAAATTCTCGCATTCTCTCCCGAGCCTCCTTGCTCACCAAACGACCTATATAGTATAATTCAAAAGCATTCTTCAAGGTTTGAACAAAATCAATTCTTCCTGTTTTAGGATTTCTTACTTGAAAATGATCAAGATAATCAAAAACTCGTAGAGAATTTCTTACTGAAAACTCAAACTGTTGAGTTCTTCCCCCGCCTTCTTTAGTGATTTTATCGCCAACTTCTTGATAAATTTTGACAAATTCCTCATCAAATAGATAAACAATTTCGCCAATTTGTTCCCCAAGTTGTTCATTTAGTACCTTATCCCAGGCCAATCCTTTCTCAACAGGAACAGAAACAATTTCTGGAACAAGTGGGGTAGTTTCTTTATGCCTTCCACCTAAAGATATTATTACGACCCTTTTCTTTTCCTCAACTTCTTCGGGAGTAATTGTTATCCAAACTAAACGGTCTGTCATTGGAGCCACTACCTCACTTCTTCCTGGAGTTTTTTCCGGATAATTAGAGGCAAAACAAATCCAAGTATCTTTACCGCGCGCATAACGAGTTTTGCCAGTATTACCCCAGAAGCTAATTGAGTCAGAAAGAGCACCCCTTTCTCCGCCAATCTGTAAAAAGATCTGCTGGTAATTGGAAGGAATGAGATTGAATTCATCTACAATTAGAATATACCCTCGACCTTCTCTTCCTGAATAAGCCTGTAAAAGAGCGCCTTCTTTAAATTCCCACTCCACCTTCTTCTCAGTCAGAGTTATTCTTTGCATTAGAGATTGTAATTCAGAAGCATATCTCTCTTGAAGAGGTTTAGACCATTTCAATAATTCTTCAAGTCGTTTATTCGCTTCTTCTTGGGTTATTTTTCCCTCTTTTATTTCATCGTTAATTTTCCTATATTGAGTATCAAACTCATCATTTACTTTTTGATATTCTGCTTCTAATTTGTTATACCGCTGAATTGCATCTTGGACAACAGGATCTTCTGACTTCCTCTCTTTACTGGCTGGTGCCCAATGGCCTAAGATTTCAAGTTCTGAAGTTCGAGGAGTGCCAACTATTTCTAAAATTGGCGCGTCTTTACCATGAATCAGCTGAACAAACTTTTTCATTAAAAAAGTTTTTCCTGTTCCAGGATCACCTTCAAGCAAAAGAGGTTGACGAAGCTTGTAGCATTCGGCAATTGTCCTTAACATTTTTTGGTCTGTTTCTGAAAGCACAATCTCTTCTTTTATTGCCTCGATATCTTCTTCTGAGGCATAAGTTTCAACTTCTACTCCCAAGATATTGATAAACTTCTTTATTTCTTTTGTTTCGGGATCAACTCCCTCTCTATACAAAATTCCCTTCGCTCCTTTAAGGGCTTCAAAAGTTTGTCGTTCTCTTTTTTCTTCTGGTGATGGAAATCTTATTTTTTCTGCCATAGTTTTATATTAAATTCTTATTACTGGACCAAAAATGTTCATAAAGAATGGATAAGTAATTTCTTTTTCCAGAAAATCTGAATCAATACAAAAAATAATTCGAGTTTTAGGATTAAGGTCCATTCTAAAGAGCTCTTGGCCTTCAAAATGAGAAACAGTAAAAGCATTATCTTCGCTTATTTGTTTTAATACAGTAATAATGGTTGGTGATGGGTCAGCTTGGCAATCAACCAAAAACCACTGGCCTTCCCTATTGGCAATTACCAATTCTTTTAAGAAACTTTCATATTCGTGTTTATCATTCAATAAAAACAACCGGGCTTTTCCGGGAGGAAATAAGCTATAAATATCATTTGCTCTTAAAGAAGAATTTGGTTCAAAAATAATTAAGCCTAAATCATAAATCATTCTTCGCGAACGAGGATCAGAAGGAGCAGCTACTTTTCCTATAACTTCGAAAAATTGATTTAATTCTTTTTGGTTTTCGGAAGACAATTCTGTTGCCATAAAGTTTGGATTTATTTAATATTAATACTTTTCTGGATTTTTTACAATATCTTCTAAAAGTTCAGCTAAGGCCTCACTAAAATTTTTACCTTTTTCTGGCCTCACTGCTGGCATTACTAATCCAAAATCATAACCATATTCTTTTACCAATTCTTGAAGCTTTTCCTGATCTTCTTCTTCTCCTAACCAGATTAATCCTACCTTGATTTTTAATCTCTCTCGCTCTTCTTTGCTTTCTTTTAATAATTTTTTTAATTTATCGCGAATATCGTAATTCGGTTCGCCATCAGAGAAAGTTAACAAGAAATTTCCTGTTTCACCCCGAACTTGCTTTAAAGCCTCCAAAGCAAAAATGGTGGCTGAGTAAGTATTGGTTCCGGCATCCCTATCATAAGTTCTCTCAGGCATTCCAGAAAGTTTGTCTTCGACTTGTTTAGTGAATCGCTCGTTTGGCTCTTTAAAAGGGAAAATTTTATTATGAAACCCTGTAATTCCTTGGCGGATGTTTAGGGTGTCAGAATTGAGGTTTTCTAGTCGGTCAATAGCTTCTCCAACTACAATAAAACCTTTAAAGGTCTCTTCAATTTTCTCTCCTGCCATAGAACTTGAAAGATCAACAAGATGCCAGAAACGATAGTCCTTCCTTTCCGGAGCAGTTTCTCGAATCCAGAGTTTCTGTTTTTGTAAAATATCTTTTTCTGCTTGCATTGCCCGAGTAATATCAAGTTTTTGGCCAGTCGGATATCCAGCCTCTTCACCACCATATTCTTCAGGTTTTAAAATGCGGCGCAAACGATAATATAAATCATCAATTAACCCCACTACCTCTGTTCTTGCTCTCTCATAAGGCGTCATTTTTTCTCTTCTCATTTTTTCTAATTCTTTTTCAATTCTTTCTCTCTCTATCCTTGCTTCTTCACTCTTTTTGGCTGCTTCTCTCTCTGCCTTCTCTCTTTTTCTTCTTTCCTTATGACTTTCTGGTTTATCTTCATTAAGTTTTCCTTCTAATTCTTTGTTTATTTCATCCTCAAAATCCTCTAATTGTTCTTTTGCTTTATTTTCTAATTCCTCTCGTTTTTGACGAGGGAGTTTATTAAATAATTGTTCTAATTCTTGCTTTGTTTTCTCTGAAAGTTTATCTTCTGGATAAGGCATTTCCTGATCAGATTGGATATCATCTAAGGTATCTTGAATGTCTTTCAAATCTTTTTCTGCTTGTTTTTGCTTCATTTCTTGAGCTAACTTTTTAGCTTTTTTTTCCTGAACTTGTTTTTCTAATTCCTTTTTTTCTCTTTCTAGTGATGATTTAGCTTTTTTTTCTAAATCTTGGATTTCTTTATCTAACTGCTCCTGCTGTTGTTTCGCTTCTTCAATCTGTTTTTGTTTTTCTTCAATTTCTTTATTTAATTTTTCAGCTGCTTCTTGAATTGCCTTATCAATTTGTTCTTGAAGCTCTTTTTTAACATCTTCAGGCAAACTATTAAATGGATCCAATTCTTTCTCTAATCTTTCAATTTCTGTTTGAAGTTCTTCTTGTTTTTGTTTATTGCCTTCTTTTTGGGCTTGCTCCATTTCTTTTCTTTTTTGATCTAATTCTTTTTGTTTTTGTCTAAAATCTTTAGCCATTTGCCTTTGTTCTTCGGTGCGCAAATCCATTTCCACTAATTTTTTCACCTCTGGCCAGATATATTCTGTGTTTATCTCAAATCTTTCTTGAGCTGTTCGAATAATTTCTTTTCTCTCTGACTTTTCAGGATTTGGAATGGTAGATCGACTTTTTCTAGCGTCCTCAATTGTTCTTTGTAATGCTTTTTCCACTGCCGGATCAAGTTCTTGACTAAATCTTCCTTGATGCCAATCGCGGATTATCTCTGAGCCGTACTGAGCAAACTTTGGCCAATAACCAAGTTGAAGAGTAATTCTTTGCACTTCGGGACTGCTTAAAACTGCATTTTCTTCTTTTAATAGTTCGTCATAGGCTTCCTTGGCATATTTTTTAAGCCCGGGAAATCTTTTCGTCATCCAATCATTTACCGCTGGATCTTCTATTGCATTTTGAGTATAACTAAAACCAATTTGAGAATAAAGTCCTTTAATTTCTTCTTGAGAAAGCCCTAATTCTTTAGGATGAAGACTAATCGCCCGATGACTGCCTTCATGACCAGCAATAAACTTTGCTTGATCAGGATTTTCTCTAATATGTAAAGGATCAAAGGTAATGGAACCATCCTTGGGATTAAAAAAACTTCCACCTCCAGGTTCTCCTAACTTTACCTCCATCCTAAAATCGCCACCAACTCTTTGGCTAATAATTTTTAGGGTTTGTAAGTCTTCTTCAGGAATCTCTATTTTCCCAAAACCTTCTTCTGTTGATTTTTCTTCTTCTGAAAAATATTGTTTTGCTTCAATTTTTTCCATATTCATTTGTCATTTTAACAAATTTTTTGTTAAAATGTAAAGATGTAAAGAAATTATAATACAATTTTATTATGCCAGAATCCTTTGAACAACATTTTCCTAAACAACCAGAAGGTCCAAAATCTCCTGAAAAAATTAAAGAGGAGGAGGGTTTAGCATTGGTAAGAGAGATTAAAGAAATCCAAAAAAGAATGGAAAAAGAAGGAAAGACAATTGAAGGTTATCAAAGAATCACTAAACTAGCTCAGGAAATAAAAAAGCTGTATGAAGGAAAAGAAAGAGATTTTGAAGCTGAAGTCAAGACAATTGTTGCTAATCTTGAAAAAGCATTAAAAGAAGGAGTTGACAAGAACTATGTTGCCCGGGGTCTGGCTGGAGTGGGCACAAAAGAAGCAATGGAATTAAGAGAAAGATTATTAAAAGAAGGAGCTAACAAGGACTATGTTGCCTGGAGTCTGGTTGGAGTGGGCACAAAAGAAGCTATGGAATTAAGAGAAAGATTATTAGAAGAAGGAGCTGACAAGAACTATGTTGCCCAAGGTCTGGCTGGAGTAGGTACAAAAGAAGCCATGGCATTAAGAGAAAGATTATTAGAAGAAGGAGCTGGCAAGAACTATGTTGCCTGGAGTCTGGCTGGAGTGGGCACAAAAGAAGCAATGGAATTAAGAGAAAGATTATTAAAAGAAGGAGCTAACAAGAACGATGTTGCCTATGGTCTGGCTGGAGTGGGCACAAAAGAAGCAATGGAATTAAGAGAAAGATTATTAGAAGAAGGAGCTGACAAGAACTATGTTGCCCTGGGTCTGGCTGGAGTGGGCACAAAAGAAGCAATGGAATTAAGAGAAAGATTATTAAAAGAAGGAGCTAACAAGAACGATGTTGCCTATGGTCTGGCTGGAGTGGGCACAAAAGAAGCAATGGAATTAAGAGAAAGATTATTAAAAGAAGGAGCTGGCAAGAACTATGTTGCCTATGGTCTGGCTGGAGTGGGCACAAAAGAAGCAATGGATTTAAGAGAAAGATTATTAAAAGAAGGAGCTGACAAGGACTATGTTGCCTTGAGTCTGGCTGGAGTAAATACTAAAGAGGCAGAAGAATTTAGAAGAAAACATTTTGCCGATAACCCAACTCTTTTTGCCACAAGTTATTCAACTGGTTGGATTGTCTACAATGGAATTATCTGCCGTTACGGCTACGAAGAATAAAGTTTCAAGACAAATAACAGCAGGGGCTAAACTGCCTGAGCCGAAGTTCGGCGGGCGGAAACGTTGGGCGGGATTGTCGCCCGCAGGGCGACAATTAAAAGTCGGCGTTAGGATTTTCTTCAAAATAGGTTCGGATTTTGTCCAAAGGGTACCGCCAATTTTCAGAATTAGGATTTTGGGCGAATGTTGCCTCGCCCCGCCAACGGCGGGGCTCGGTTTCGGCAAACCGGACTTCCATTTGAGCGGGCAGAAATTGTTTTTGGATTTCAAAAATCAGTTCAAAATTGTTATTTTTGCCGAGCCCGAGCCCCGCACCAGAATAAGTTCGGTACGCGATGAACTCCGCGAGGGCGAGGCAATACCTTCTCAAAACTCCAAAATCGTAAAATGGCGGAGGGGGTGGGACTCGAACCCACAAACTCCAAAAGGAGTCCACGCTCTCCAGGCGTGTGCCTTGCCAATTCGGCACACCCCTCCTTTTTTAATTTAAAACGAAACTTTTTTTAATTCCTCGATTCTCTTTTCAATAGGCGGGTGAGTTGAAAAAAGATTAAAAAACCAATTTTTTTCTTTAAAAGGGTTGCAAATATAAAGC
>Ga0272448_1009363_pt1 | contig 10018 bp, 10 predicted proteins | sample YNPCB0191_FD_202220 | JGI IMG/M metagenome (GOLD analysis project Ga0272448, IMG submission 202220) | Hot spring sediment microbial communities from Yellowstone National Park, WY, United States - YNP-CB-019-1 | ecosystem: Environmental > Aquatic > Thermal springs > Hot (42-90C) > Sediment... | reverse complement strand
AATTTTTCAACTACAAAATCGCCTATTTCCTCCACTGTTTTTCCCCTTACCTTAACCAATAGATCCCATTCACCGGCTATTATATGTACTTCCTCAACATTTTTCATAACAGAAATCTTTTTTGCCACAGCCCTCTGTGAAACCTTAAATGATGGAGAAAAACCCACAAGAACAAACGCCGTTACATTAAGACCAAAGCTCTTATAATTTAATAATGGTATTATCTTCTTTATTATATTATCTTTGAAAAGCTTCTGTAATCTATTATAAACAGTAATTCTTGGAATATTTGTTTCTTTGGAGATCTCACTTATTTGAGCCCTTCCATTCTTTGATAACACCCTTAAAATTTCTATGTCTTTTTTGTCAATTTCCATATGTTTTCTTTAAAGAGTTTTAATTTTTAAGTTTTTCTATTGATTGATTATGTGTTTATTTTATAAATTAAATTTTAACATTTTGTTAATTTTTTAAAGAAAATTATTATAAAATAATATTTTTTAACCTTAAATATGGAACAAAAACCCCTTAAAAATGAGTATGTATACATTAAAAATAAGGAGAGGATTGTAAATTTACAATCTCTTATATTGCAAAAACTCTCAAATTATTTTCTCGAAGAAGGTTTTAAATGGATTTTACCAGTCATTACGTCTAAGGTAACCGATCCTCTTTGGCCAGATCCGGGTGCTTCAATAGAAAAAAGACTGGAGTTTGAAATTTATGGGGAAAAGGTAAGGATCACTCAAAGTATGATTGTGCATAAAATAATTGCTGTATCCCTTTTCACCGATAAAATTTTTACATTTTCACCGAATTTAAGGATTGAAAAGCCTGAAAGAAAAAATACTGGAAAACATCTATATGAATTCACACAGCTTGATTTTGAAGTCCGATATGCAAAATCCCAAGATATAATTTCTTTTGTTGAAAGAATTTTGAAAAAATTATTTATTGATTTAATGGAAAATGGAATCTATAGAAAAGAAATGGAATGTATAAAAGAAAAATGGGAAACTTATGATTCCATGGATATTGAATCTATTTATGGAAGGGAATGGGAGCAAATACTGGCAAATAAAATAGAATGTCCTGTATGGATAAAAAATATACCCCGAGAGTTTTATGATTATCAGGATCCATTAACTGGAAAATGGGATAACTATGATTTATATCTCCCAGGTATTGGTGAGGTTCTTTCAGGCTCAAAAAGAGAAATATTGTATGATAGAATCCTTGAAAAGATGGTAAGAGATAGGATAAATAAGGAGAATTTTATGGTACTATTAGATCTATCGAAGAATGGAGAATTAAAGGATTGTGCAGGTGCGGGGATTGGAATTGAAAGGCTTTTGGCATGGATAGCTGGAGAAAAAAATGTGGCGAACGTTCAGCTTTTCCCCAGGATCCCCGGCGTGGTTGATTATTTATAATAATTTTCAAGAAATAACAGGAATCAAATTCAAATATTTAATAAACTTTTTACTTTGTTTAGACTAATTGGTTTCTTTAATGTATCTTTTTTTAACACCTTTGGAACACATTGCTTTTAATAGGCTTGGATATAATGGATAGAATAATATTTTATCTCCTACCTTGTAATTATTTTGGCTATCCGTTACATCAACGATAATATGATCACTGCTACCACCTAATATCTCCAGACCTCCCTCAGTTGGTATGAGTGATTCAATGTCAACATCCTGCCTTCCAAGGGCCAGTATTGCCCTCTTTCTTTTTCCTTTATCTATATGATGGGGGATATTTCCAAATGCATCCCTTCCAATAACACCGTATGGAATTGATGGCTTTTCCTTAAGCTCTATTATCTCTGCTTCTATTGTGAAGGTATCATGCCTCAGGTATTCTATTCTCCTGTTTCCCGTAGTATCATTACCTAAAAGTATTGCCTCACCTATCCTTAGTTGATTTATGCCTGGAATAATTTCCTTTTCAAACAATGAAATTGTATCAGTGGCTCCACCAGAAACTATTTTGATATCAATCCCGTGCGATTCTAGAGTTTCCTTTATTTTCAAAAGATCCTCCATCTTTTCTTTTGTAGGAACTACACCGCCAAAACAACCAAGGTTTGTTCCTATTCCAAGAATCTCTGCCCCGTAATTCCTGGATTCATTTATAAAATTCAAAACATCCTCGGGCATTACACCTTCCCTTAAATCCCCAAGTTCCACCATCACAATAATTCCTATTTTTTTACCAATTAACCTTGAATATTCAGCAATTGCCTTAGCTATACTAATTTCTGAAATAAACACTCCATCTGTATATTTTACTGTTTTTCTTATTTCCGATAACTGGGGTGATCTAATCTGGAATATCTTTGATTCGATTCCTTTCCTCCTCATTTTTATTATATTTTCAATCCTTGAATCCCCAATGTAATCCACGCCACCCTTTAGCATCTCTTTTGCAATAAATGGATCGCCGCATACACCCTTGGTAACACCCATTATTTCAATTGTATTTAATATTCCCTTTAATTTCTTTGCATTTTGATATATTCTATCCAAATAAATATTGATTCTTGGAAACATCTTAATAAATATTTTTGAGGGATTTTTCTATTATCTCTAATGCTTTGTTTACCTCTTCTATTCCTACTATCAATGGTGGTCTAAACCTTATTCCCTTTTCACCTGTTTTGAGCATTAGAAGACCATTCTTGTATATTTCATCAAATGCCTTATCCCTTGTTGATGTATCCTTGAGATCAAAAGCATCCATTAAACCTCTACCTCTTACGTTGAAAATCAAGTTAGGCAATCTTTCCTCCATTTCCATAAGACCTTTTATAAATTGCTCACCCATCCTTGTGGCATTATCAAGTAGCCTTTCCTCGTGTATTATCTCAAGAACCTTCTTTGATTTCACCATGTCTACAAGATTTCCACCCCATGTTGAGTTTATCCTGCTTGATACCTTGAAAACATTGTCCTCTATTTCATCAACCCTAGGACCCACCATTATTCCACATACCTGTGACTTTTTACCAAAGGCAATAATATCGGGCTGAACATCAAAATGTTCGTGTGCCCACCATTTCCCTGTTATACCCATACCACTCTGGACCTCATCAACAATGAACATAATTTCATTCTTTTTTGTTATTTTTTCTACCTCTTTGAAATACTCCTTCCTGAAGTGATTATCACCACCTTCTCCCTGAATTGGCTCCATGATGAATGCAGCTATATCATCAGGGTTTTCCCTAATTGCCATTTCCATCTCTTCCAGGCTTTTTTTCTCCAGCTCTTCCACCTTCTTTTTATTTTCCTGGTTAAGAGGAAATGTAATCTTTGGATTTGTAATCCTGGGCCAGTTAAACTTTGGGAAGTACTGTGTTTTCCTTGGATCAAATGTATTTGTTAATGAGAGTGTATATCCAGACCTTCCATGAAATGCCTCTTTGAGATGTATAACTTTATAGCCTCTTTCCTCTTTATATCCCTTTCTGAAATTTTTTCTTACCTTCCAATCAAAGGCGGTTTTAAGTGCATTCTCAACGGCAAGAGCACCACCATCAATAAAAAAGAAATATTTCATATATGGAGGTGTGGCTATATTTGATAATGTTTCAACAAACTCAGCCATTTCAACAGTATAAACATCACTATTTGTTGGCTTATTAATTGCAGCTCTTTCAATCTTCTTTAAAAATTCAGGTTCGAACATCTTTGGATGATTCATACCAACTGCATTTGTTGCAAAGAATCCAAAAAAGTCCAAAAATTTTCTGTCATACCTAGAGTCATAAATCCATGCACCTTTACTCCTTTCCAGGTCAAGTACCATATCAAAACCATCAGCAAGTATCCTTTTCCCCAATACCTGATGAACTTCTTTTGGTGTAATCATATTATACGTAATAGCATCAATGGATATAATCTTTATTTAATCTTCATTTTCAAGTTCTATACCTAGATATTTTGATATCTCTTTGTATCTGTTTCTGATTGTTACCTCTGTAACGCCAGCCACCTCAGCTATCTCCTTTTGTGTTCTTACCTGATTTTTTAATGTGGAGGCAATATAAATAGCAGCGGCGGCCACACCAGTAGGTCCCTTACCAGAAATTATTCCCATTTCCCCTGCCTTCCTTATTATTTTCTCTGCCTCGTCCTGTACAGTTTTATCAAGGTTAAGCCTACTACAGAATTGATTTATATAGGATGTTGGAAGTGTAGGTCTAAGATTCAATTTCAATTCTTTCGTTAAATGTCTGTAGGATCTACCTATCTTTTTCTTGCTAATTTCTGCTGCCTTTGCCACCTCATCCAGTGTCCTAGGCATATTTACCTGCCTGCAGGCGGCATAAATGCTTGCAGCTACTATACTTTCTATACTTCTTCCCCTAATTAAATTCTTTTCCACAGCCTTCCTATAAATTACAGCAGCCGTTTCCCTTATATCCTTTGGTATACCCATTTTACTAGAAATTGCATTTAATTCTTGTAAAGCTATTGAAAGGTTTCTTTCAGCTGAATTGCTTACCCTGATCCTCTGGTGCCATTTCCTTACCCTATATATCTGGGCCCTGTTTCTATGTGGTATCCTTTTTCCATATGAATCCTTATTTGACCATGATATCTCTGTGGCAAGACCCTTATCATGACTTAAATATGTCATTGGTGCACCTGTTCGGGCCCTTCTTTCCTCCTGCTCACTATCAAAGGCCCTCCATTCGGGGCCTTGGTCAATAAATGAATCCTCAATTACAAAACCACAATTTTGACAAATCATTTCTCCCCTTTCATAATCAATTATAAAATGTGTTGATCCACATTCAGGGCACTTAATTATCTGGTCCTCATCTAATTTTTTATTCATCGGAACCACCTGAAATTTTAATTTCATACATAGGATTCCTTATATTAATTTTTCTATTTCCCTCAATTCATCTGGATCTGTTGTAATAAAAATATTTTCTTCTGGGGTTGAAACTACCTTAAGTGGAAACCTAAGAGGATGTGAAATGAAATATGCCTGTGAAAATTTTCCTGTTTTTGGTTTTTCTGCATTAATGATATATTCCTCTTCCTTTGAATTTAATTTGTAGAAATGCCTTACACTCTCATTTATTGATGGATGCTTAAAAATTATATGAAAGAGTGAGTTATTGGCCATAGATCTACCGTAGGGATTTTCTAAAAAATCATCAGCCTTCTGGGATATTACATTCATTCCGCATTTCCATCTTCTAACATGTCTGAACATTGAATCAATAAAAATTGCAGAATATTCATTTTTTAATAATTTCCATGCTTCATCAACCACTACAAGCTTCTTTTCATAGTCCATGGATACTTTACCATATATGTGATCAAGAATTATAGCCATATAAAGTGTTAAATATTCATCACTTAAATTTGAAAGATCAAATGAAATTATTTTTCTGTTTAAATTTACCCTTGTTTCAGAATTAAGGTTCTTTAAAGACCCGGTAAATAATCTCTCCATTGAATAATAGAGGTCCCCTCCCTGTTCTTCCTTAAGTAAATCCAAAAGGTCGGATATCTTTGGATCTCCATTTTTTATATATAGTGAGGTCAGAATGGAATCTAATATTGCCTTTTCATTCTTATTGAGATTCAAAATTATTGAGAATATATTCCTTAGCCTTGATACCTTTTCCCTGAAGTTCCTATTCCCCTGCAGATCCAAAAGATTTATTTCACTTCCCTTTTCACCAACCTTTACATTTGTGCCCCCTAATAGCTTTACAAGTGATGAATATTCGCCCATGGGATCTATTATGAATATTCTCAAGGAAGGGTCATTGATCACCTCTCTTAATATCATTAGTTTTACAAAATATGATTTACCAAAGCCAGTAGTGCCTGTAATTATATAATGAGAAGATGGAAAAATCCATCTGTTTAAAAACACTGGAGAACCATTCCTTTCATTAATACCATAAAATATTCCACCCTCCATCTCAATATAATCTGAAAGAAAAGGAAAAAATGCTGATAAGCCATGAGTATGCAAATAGTGCGGTTTTTCTGGGATATGTTCACCCGTTGGTAAAAGATTCTTTAATGCTATTTCTTGCCTATAGTATGGCCTATAAAATTTAAAAATAAACCTTTTCATTTCATGTGAAATTTCATTATACACAATTTCACTTTGATTAAAATTACTTCCTTTTGGAAATAAAAATAATGAAAATTCATAAATGTGCCCTTTGCCTGATATTATATAATCTTGAATTTCTTTCAGACTTTCAAGCTTTCTTATTATTTTTCTGTATCTTGATGAAAGTATTTTTCCCTCTGAAATCTCTGCATTTAGTCTTTCATTGTCAGAATCAAGTATCTTCATTATTACGTCATCTTCCAAAGGGGAAATGTGAATCGACAAATCAACCCATTTATCCGATCTTATAAATTTCTCCATTAATCCAAATTTAACAGTCTTTGGAAGTTCTTCAACAAAAATAGGCATATAGATATATTTTTTTGTAACAAAATGCCTTTTACCAAATATTATTGAATACATTCTTTTTCCCCCTTATTAAAAATATAATAAATAAAAGGGTTGATTCCAGTAGAATAAAAAATATGTTCTTTGAAAATATATAAATTAATATAAAAGGTATAGACCATGTAAGGATCCAGTTGTATTCCTTTATACTTATTAAGTAATATATAAATGCAATTATATTTATTATGGCCCAACCCCAGAGATCAGGACTAAAATATAGAATCAATGTAGAAACAATGAATGAGGATAAGAGTACCCATAGGAAATCATTTTCTTTCATAGAATTTCACCAATTATTTTTTCTAATTCGTTAGGTTTCAACCTTTTACAATTCAACCCCATATCTCTAAGGCTATCTTCCACATAATTTATTCTATCTTCAAGTATTTTTTCATGTTGTACATTTAGCACACCTACCTCATAATATTTCAGAGATATCAAAACTAAGAATTTTTTTCTTGATATATTCTTTAAAATTTCTTTAATAAGCTTATTTTGACTTGCCACAATCCTTGAAAGCGTATTACTGGTATCAAAATCAATTTCACTTGTTTCATTCTCTATGGAATAGATATAAATTGATATAGGGAAATCAAGACCGTTTAAGAATTCATTATATTTATTATAGATAAAATTCTTCGATTCCTCATCATAGAACTCTATTCCAATTCCATCTACCTCTATTGCACCCAGATAACCCTCCATCCAGGACAAAAATTTACCCTCAATTTTTGTTGATATTTTATTTTTTATCTCATCTGGGCTATATACCTTTTTTGAAAATCTCCACTTGATATATTTGAAAAGAAATAGGTCTGGGTCTAAACCATATAACTTTATTTTCATAATAAAATATGGAAGAGGTAAAATCAAAAAAAGGTATGGAGAAAAAATAAGTGCAAAATATACTAAAGGTATGCTGTATATTATTATTCTGCTTAGCTGTGAAAAGGATAGGTTAAAAAGGTAACTATCAAAACTAAGAGGCTCAGGAAGATCAACAGTAATAGTCATCCTCCACCACCCGACTTTGGAAGTAAATCAATACCTGTACCTCCCGTTACAGCTTTTTTTGATGCATCAACAATCTTTTCACCTATGAGAATTCTTGGTAAATAATTTCTTATGGAAACTGTACCTGTTACCCTAGGTGAAATCGCCATAAATCTTGAAACAAAAGATGCAACAAGAAATATTGCTGTCCAAAAAAGGGGGTCCATAATAAAGCCAAGAAATAGTATAACAATTCCCATAAACACTATTTCAAAAGTTTTGTCAATAAAAGATAGCCATATTGATTTTCCTAAATTCTCAGTTTGGGGAAGCATTAAAAATAAAGATGCTAATGGAAGTATAATTATTAGAAAATAAATCCACACAATTCTCATCACTAGAAGAATTGTAAAAATGAGCATTGATGATAACAATCCAAGCAATATGATAAACTCCAATAATCCATTTGTTCCATATGTTGAAAGATTAAAATTTAAGAAATAGTTCCATGGCCAATATTGGAGAGATGAAATACCTTGATATGGTGAAGGATTTCCATTCCATACAATATTTAATCCAGAATATATAAAAAAATATATTGTTCTTGAAATGTAGAAAAATGCATCAACAATGAATATGGATAAATAGGCAAGTACAATTCCTAAGAAAATCCTTGGAATATAATCCCTAAATTTCTCAATACCAAAGAATGTATGCTTAAAAAGATATGTAAATGCAGCAATTATTAAAAAAATGGAAAAGAATGGGGCAACAATATAATTTAAGAAAATCACGCTAATATTTACTGAAAAATCCATACCAATTTGAGCGTAGGTCTGATAACCAGGTAAAAAATTTCCAGGTATCCATACAGGCTTTAATGATGGTATGTCTCCATTTTCAAGAGGGTATGGAAATGAAAAATTGGGATTTAAAAAAGGGAATATGAAGAATTGCCATAATATTCCTATACCAGAAATTAAAAGTAAATTCAATGAAAATAAAAGTTGCGTAAGTACGGCATTAATAATCTGACCTATATCAAACAAATTTTCACCCGTGCGCTATGTATCCGATAATGTTTACTATTATGGATGCACCAAGTATAATTACAGATGCAATTATCATTGTTGGAAGATCATGCTTAAATTTAAGCATCCCCTCTCTGTCATCCTTATGTAAGAATAGGAAAACTCCCTCCCATATCCACATTATGGAAAGTATTGATATTGCGATAGAATTAACTACAAATGTTAGCCTTGAAAGCATGTTTTTCAGATCCTGTGTTGCATTTGTAAAGTTTTGGTGAATAGTAAATGTCCCCATATTTGCAGTCACTGTATTGGTTGTGCCAAATAGAATCATTTGACTGATAAAAATCAATATCAATAATCTCATTCTATCACCCATTTATGTAATTATTTTCTAATATATAATTTTTATTTTATAAAAATTATAATTTTTATAAATTTTATAACTATTGCAAAAAATAAGAATTAAATTTTTAAAAAAATGCTGTAAAATTCATATACATCATATATATTGCTACTAAAATAATTATAATAGCAAAAATCTTTGTCAATGTCCTCTTAGATACCTTGGTTGCAAAGTGCGCCCCCATCCAACCACCTAATATACCTCCAGCAATATATAAAGACGTAATTAATAAATTTAAATCACCATTCAAAGAATATCGAAGTGCTGTAACTAAACCAAATAAACCTACTGAAATTAGAGAGGTCCCTACAGCCTGAATTATATTCAAACCAGCTGAATATATTAATCCTGGGACAATAAGAAAACCACCCCCTATACCGAAATATCCGGATGCAAAACCAACAATAAAACCAATAACTAGAAGCTTTGGATAAGATTCTTTTAATGTTGGATTTTCTGACTCATTTGTATATTTTCTTTTTAGCATGTAAATTGCTATTATAATCATTAATATTGCAAATATGAAGAGCAATTTTTTGCCAGGTGTTAGTAGGCCTAGCTCAGCACCAACTAGCACTCCAAATATTCCTGGAATACTAAATATTATTCCCTTTTTAAATATCACATGTTTTTTTCTTGCATGAGGAATTAGATTCAAAAATGCGTTTATACTAACAGCTAAAGCCGTAGTTCCAATTACAATGTGAGGATGATCATAACCAACAAAATATATTAGTAAAGGAATTGCGAGAATTGATCCACCACCCCCAATTAAACCAAGTGAAAAACCAACTATTAAACCAGAAATAATGGAAAGAACCATCTGCAAATATGTTATTTCAAACATATTCCATCAGAAGGATATAACTGTAAAACCCTCTTCAATTTTTTTATTTGTTTCCACATTACCCAGAACATAATCTCTGGGGATATATATTCAGATGTTAATCCTTAATTTTTTAACCGTAAATCCTCAATTTTTAGGTAATATTTAATTTGTTTGTATTATTTTTATCGTTTCTAATTATTTCTGTGCATATTTTATTTTAAAGGAAAATTTTATATATTATATTACCTATTA
>Ga0272448_1009362_pt1 | contig 10019 bp, 6 predicted proteins | sample YNPCB0191_FD_202220 | JGI IMG/M metagenome (GOLD analysis project Ga0272448, IMG submission 202220) | Hot spring sediment microbial communities from Yellowstone National Park, WY, United States - YNP-CB-019-1 | ecosystem: Environmental > Aquatic > Thermal springs > Hot (42-90C) > Sediment... | reverse complement strand
GGGAACCCGGAGCGGGTTTTGCTGATTGGGGGAGGACTTACGCCCGCGGCCCGGGAGATTCTGAAGCATCCGGTGAAGGAACTGGTCTATGTTCAGCTCGACCCGGAATTGACCAGGCTGGAAGAAAAATATCTCCCGGGATTTGAGGAGTTCAAGCGCGACCATCGGGTGAAAATCGTGCACCGTGACGCGCGGATTTTTCTCAAGGAGAACGGGGAGCGGTTCGACGCGGTGCTCGTGAACCTGCCCGGGCCGGAGACCGCGAATCTCAACCGATACTACACGCGGGAATTTTTCAGCCTGGCGCGGGCCAATTTACAGAAGAACGGCGTGCTGGGCTTGAGCGCGGGCAGCTCCGGCAACTACCTGTCGGACGGCCAGGCCGCGCTTCTTTCCAACTCTCTGCTCACCCTGGGCGCGGTCTTCCGGCAAGTGGTGGTCTTGCCGCTGGGCTGGAATTTTCTGGTGGCGGGCGATGCCGGTGCGCATTTGACCACAAACCCCGAGTTGATTGTGGGCCGGCTCAAGGATGCCGGGGTTTCGACCAGGTTCGTTCGCGAGTATTATCTGCGGGACAACCTTAACCCGGAGCGGCTGGCGTCGGTCCAGGAGCGGGCGGCGAGGTTCAATGCCCAGCCCTTGAACCAGGACCTGCGGCCGCGCGGTTATTATCTGGCGAACCTTCTCTGGCTGGAGCAGGCCAGCCCGGGTTGGCGCGGTTTTATCACGCGTTTTCTGCAGGTGGGGGTTCGGCCTCTGGTTTGGTCGCTTTTAATGTTTCTGGCGCTGGCCCTGGCCCTGGTTTTCATCGGCCGGAAGAAAGCGTTTGCGAATCTGGCGATTTTCGCCGTGGGTTTTGCAAGCATGGCCGCGGAACTGGTCCTGATTCTGGCTTTCCAGGTCGGGTACGGCTATGTCTTTTACCTGGTGGGTGCGCTGCTCTCGGCGTTCATGGCCGGACTCGCCTTCGGCGCGTATCTATACGAGAAGTTGCAAGCGCGGATTGAGAGGCGGCCGCTCCCGAGCCTGAACCTGGTTATGGCCGGAGAAGCCTTGGCGCTTCTGCTCGCGGTTCCGGGGGTGTCAATGGCGGTTCAGGGGAACTCCGCTCCGGTGTTGACCCTGGGATTGATTTTTTCGCTGCTGGTTCTGGCGGCGATTTTTTCCGGGCTGGCCTTCCCGCTTTGCGCGCATCTTTACAGGTCGGAAAGCGGTTCAGGCATGGGCATGACCGCGGGATGGGTCAACGCCTCGGACCATTTCGGCGCCTGTCTCGGAGCGTTCGCAATGGCGGCGTTGCTGGTGCCGCTTTTCGGGCTTCAGTCGGGATTGATTTTCTCGCTGCTGCTGGCCGGGGCTGCGCTCGCTTCAGGGATTGCGCTTGCCCGCGCCGTATGAGCGTTTTTTGTCGGGGGGGAGGATGTTGCGGGTGAGCATCAGAGCGGGTATTGGTTGGGGCAGTAAGAGTAGCAGCCAGAGGAGCAGGGTTCTTAAGGCCCAGGGCCGGAAGCGGAAAGCTTCAAGCAGGTATTTTCTGGCGTCGGCCTTTTGGCCATTTTCCAGAGATACCCTTGCCAGCAGGCGGTCGGTGATGGGGATGCTCTGGCGGAGCAGGCGGTGGAATTTACCGGTTCTCCTCCAGCTTGAAAGCTGAAGCTCTCGGACCAGGGGAAAGGAACGGCGCACATCCTGGGCCAGGCCGGTGGCCAGGTTCCGCTTGACGGCCAGCGGTTTGGCGATGAACCCGAACTCGATGCCGGCTTCCAATCCGCGCAGCAGCAAGTCCGCGTCCTCGTGAATCTCAAGCCCGGGCGAAAAAAACCCGGCCTGCTCAAAGAAGCTCCGGCGCAGAACCATGAACGAAGTAACGATGGCGGTTTTAAACATATTTTCAGCAGCGCTTTTTCCCGCAGGCGGAGGGTAGAGGGAATAGTGGGATGGGAGGCTTGAGATATTTTCAGGGATTTCTTTTTTCCAGAGCATCCAGCCGTCGGAGAAGGCAAGGCCGCAGCCGGGATGAGCGTCAAGAAAGGCCGCCTGCTCGGCCAGGTATTGAGGAAGCCAGAGGTCGTCGGCATCGAGAAAAGCGAGATAGCGGCCACGGGCAAAAGACAAGCCGCGGTTGCGGGCCTGGGCAATTCCATGATTTTCGGTGCGGATGATTTGGGCGCGGTCTTGATATCGGGCGAGGATTTCGGGTGTCTGGTCTGTGGAGCCGTCGTCGATGATGAGTAGCTCGTAATCCGCGAATTTCTGATTGAGCGCGGATTCCACGGCCTCCTTGACCAGCGGCTGGTTATAGACGCAGATGATGGCGCTGATTTTGGGCACGGCTATATTTTAAGGTTGGTTTGACTCGAGGGCAAAGAGCTTATCGGACATAGCCCAGGGACTTGAGCAGCTTCTGCTCTTCTGCGGCCGCCTTGGGGCCGGCTGGGGGAATTTTGCGCAGGGATTTTTCGATTGCAAGCATTTCCTGCAAGCGAGCCGCAGCGCTATCCGGGAATCGGGTCGCGAGGTCGGTCATTTCCCGGGGGTCGTTTACCAGGTCATACAGTTCGAGTTTTTGGGAAGGAGAATTATAGATGAGTTTGAATTTTTGGGTGTCAAGCGCCTTGAGATATAGTTTGGGATTCAGGAAGGGCCGAAGCTCGGCAAAGGCCGGAAGGGTATTCATCTGGCCGCGGTTGAGGAGCAAAGGTTTGAGAGTTCTTCCCTGGATTTCCTGGGGTGGGCTGATTCCTGCGAAGTCGAGGATGGTTGGCAGGCAATCGATGGTTCTCACCATTTGTTCAATTTTTCGGCCCGGTTCTGAAATTGCTGGATGGTAGAAGATAAAAGGCACGGCAAGCACCTCGCGGTAGAGAGTGCGGGAATGGCCGAAGCCATGATGTTCAAGGAATTCCTCTCCGTGGTCGGCGGTGAGGACCAGGAGGGAATTATCGAGCAGGCCGCGGGCGCTGATTTGGTCCAGCAGCTCGCCGAGGAAATGGTCGACATAAGCCACTTCGCTGTCAAACTGGCTTTTGACGAATTCGAGTTCGGTGGCGGAGAGCGAGCTTTTGAGTTTGGAGATTCTCACCGGCTTTTGCTTGAGCATTTGGTCCGGCCAGAGTTTTTTGCCGGTCGAGTCTTTCTGGAAGAGCGCGTCATAAGGCGGAGGCGCCTCATAGGGCTGGTGAGGGTCAAAATACATAACATAAAGGAAAAAGGGCTGTTCCTGATAATGAGCTGAAAGCCAGGGGATAAGCAGCTGGTTCAGGGCATGGGCGTGTGGGGAGTTTATGAGGAAGAAGTTTTGAAATCCTTGTCCGAACCCGAACTCCGGGCTGACAAAGGGGCTGGCGGAGAAACAGGCGGTGCGGTATCCGTTATCAGCAAGGATTTCGGCGAGGGTGAGATTTGAGGGTGCAAGGGTCATCTGGTCCTTGCCGATGGCGCCGTGCTCGCTCGGGTAAAGTGAGGTGAAGAGGCTTGCCACCGAGGGCACGGTGAAGGACGAGGCGGAAACCGTGTTGGTGAAGATGAGCGCGGTTTTGGCGAAGCGGTCGATGTTGGGGGTTGTGTTCCGGCTGTAGCCGTAAATGCCCATATGGTCTGCCCGCATGGTGTCCACGCTGATGATGATGATGTTGGGGCGGGAGGAAGGAGTGGAGCTTATCAGTCGCGAGTCAGCCACTGCCAGCCGGATTCGGGGTTGGGATTGAGCACTCTGAATGGCAAAGGACAGACGCAGTTTGCAGAGTTGCCGGCTTGGTCCCTGGAGCCTTAGGCGGTATTCTGTCCATTGCGAAGCGGTTTTTGAGAGATTTGTATCAAGCAGGATTTGCGAATGCCTTGCCTTTCCGGAAATTATTTCCATCTCGGCCAGTGCCCGGTCTGCAGAGGATTGGAACAGCTTTTTGTCGCCGGTGAGCAGGGCGAGCGAGAGGGCGAGTTCAGTTCCGCAAGCTGCTTCAGCCTCCAGTCGGTCGTTGGGGGCTAAAATCCAGGCGTCCTGGTAATGGTCTGCGATTTTGACTTTTTTACCGGGCAGACTGAATCCCGGGCCGGGATTCAGGAGCTGGGAAGTGTCCTTGTCCGGAAGGGCATTGAGCCAGGCATCGAATGAAGGTTTTTTTTCTACGCAGGCCAAGCCGAGGGACAGAGCAAGAAGCAGGGATAGAAAAGCGGCCGGGAATTTTGGCAAGCTCTTACCATCCGCCCTGGTTGAGCAGGACATTGAATTCTCCGGGCTTCTTGGCGCTTTCCTGGTTGGAATAGACCAGAATGATGTCGTCTTTCTTGTCGGAGTTGAGGTCGTCGGTGACCGGGAAAATCGCCACCGGCACGGAGATGATTTCCTGCCGGTCAGTGCGCTTGCCGGTGCGGTCTTTAATCACCACCGCCAGTTCCTGCTCGCTCTTGCCGAAGATAAGGTCATCGATGCCGTCGCCGTTGAAGTCCGCGAAGATTTGCGGGAATCCGCCGAGCATTTTTCCCTGGGAAAGGTCAATGCTCAAGGTGACGGTGTCAGTATTGGTGGGGAGGGCGGGCAGGAGGTGGTTCTGGGGCTGGTAATATCTGATTTCCAGGGGGATATCATGGACCACCATGACCTTGACCGCCTGGAAGAATCCGGAGGCGATGATTGGCACCACCATCAGCCGGTCGCGGGCGCCGGGGATTTTTCTGAAGAAGGGACCAATCAGCCAGCCGTCAAAAGTGGAGTTCCAGTCGGGCTTGGGATTTCGGTCCCCGGTTTGCGCCCAGTTGGACTTGCCGAGGAAGAGTTTTAGTTCAGACTTTTGATTGAGGAAACTGCCTTTCTGGCTGGAAACCACCAGGTCGGCGCGGTTGTCCCCGTCAAAATCCGTGACCTGGATGTTGAGCTGGCCGCGGCGTCTGTCCCTCTGCTCGATTTCCACCACTTTAGGCGCAAGCTTGAAGGCCGGCCTGGCCCCGTAAACTCCTTCGGCATCGAGCTTGTAAATCCAGACTTTGTTGCCGGAGACCGCGAACAGCTCCAGCTTATTATCCGCGTCCAGGTCTTCCAGGTAGAGGTTAGGCGTTCGGTAATTAACATTGACCTCGGAATGCGGAAAAATTGAGCGGAGCGAAGGCATTGAGAAGTAGCTGACTTCCACCGGCAACTCCATCTCGGTCTTGCGCCACGAGCCTTCCCGATAATAAAACATCTCGGCTTCGCCTATGCCCATGGTGAAAAGTTCGTTGACGCCGTCCCCGTTCCAATCAAAGAAGCAGTCGTAGTTGAGCATCCGGTTGGAATCGGCAAGTTGAATCAACTGGTTTCCGAAGCTGACCAGCCGGGTAGGGCCTTCCAGCTTATGGTCGGTCCAGCGGTAGTATTCGGCTGAATTTTTACTAAGGAAAAGCACCACCTCTTCCTTATCCCCGGGCAGGGCGCCGAAATCGTAAATGCTGTATCTCCCGGGTATCTCCATGGTATAGGTATTGGCTGTGCTGTAAGAACATTTGCTGTCCGGCCAGAAGATGGTCATGAATCTCCGGGCTGAATCCGTGGAATCAATATGGTGGATAACGACCAGCTCTTTCAGGCCGTCCCGGTCAAGGTCCTGGGCGACCACCTCCTGGATTTCGCCTTTAACATTCAGCGGGATTATCCGGAAATGGCTCTGGCCGAAAAGGGCCAAAGGTACAAGCGCAATCAAGACCGCCATAATTTTTCTCATTGACAGCACCTCTCTTCGGAAACAATCTAGCATCTGGCGGCCAGGCAATCAACCGGAGCGAAGATTCAGCCTTCAGGTTCTTGACTTTTATCCAATTCCGGCTATTTTGAGCAAAATATCCGTCAAGGAGTTGGATGATGGAAGTCATAGCCAAGGCGTTGCGGGGAAAAAGGAAGAGCCTGACTGAATTCGAGTCCAAACAGGTTATTGCTTCCTACGGTGTCCCGGTCACTCGGGAATATCTGGTCAGGAACGCGAAGGAGGCGGTGGCCCGGGCCGAGGAGATGGGGTATCCGGTGGTTCTCAAGGGTTCGGGGCCGGAGCTTTTGCACAAGACCGAGTTGGACATCGTTCGTCTGAACCTGAAGAGCGCAAAGGAGGTCAGGCAGGCGTTCAAGGAAATCAAGGTGCGCGCGGGCAAGAAGCTCAAGGGATGTCTGATTCAGGAGATGGTGAAGGGTCAGCGGGAACTGGTGATGGGTCTGGTTCGGGACCCGCAGTTCGGCCCGTGCGTGATGTTCGGCCTGGGCGGAATTTACACCGAGGTCTTAAGGGATGTGAGCTTCCGGGTGGCTCCGCTCACCGAGCAGGACGCCCTGGAGATGATGGATGAGATACGGGGCAGGAAGATTCTGGATGCTTTCCGAGGCATGCCTGAAGCGGACAGGAAGATGCTGGCGCAGGCGCTGGTGGGCCTGGGGCGGCTGGGGGTTGAGAACGAGCGGGTGAAAGAGGTTGACATCAATCCTTTGCTGCTGACCAAAGAAGGCAAGCCGGTGGCGGTTGACGCTTTGGTGATTCTGGAGTGAGTGAGGGGGCGCGGCGTGGGCGATAAGATGGCTGGTCTCCGGAGGATGTTTTATCCGGAGTCGGTGGCGGTGATTGGGGCGTCGGCCAATCCGCAGAAATGGGGATTCGGCATCCTTCATAACCTTATCCAGGGCGGTTTTGCGGGCAGGATATATCCCATCAATCTGAACCGGGAAGAAATTCTGGGGGTTCGATGCTATAAAAGCTTGACTGAAGTGCCCGGGCCGGTTGACCTGGTGGTGGTTGTGGTTCCGCCCGAGAACCTGGAGCAGGCGATTGCCGACTGCGTGAAGAAGAAGCCCGCGGGCGTGGTGATGATTACCGCGGGCATGGGCGAGGTTGACGAGGCGGGCAAGCGGAAGGAATCGGAGATAGCCAGTCGTCTCCGGGCTGCGGGAATCGAGGGCCTGGGCCCGAACTGCCAGGGCATGATGTGCGTTCAGTCCAGGCTCTATGCCCAGTATGTATGGCTTTATGGGAAGCCGGGCAGAATTTCACTCCTGGCCCAGAGCGGCAATGTGGGGTCCAGCATCCTGGGACGGGGGATTTGGCATGGAATCGGCTTCAGCAAGTTCATCAATTACGGCAACGAGGCGTTCACGCCGGTGCACGAGCTTCTGGATTTTCTGACCGAGGACCCGGACACCGGGGTGATAGCCATTTACATCGAAGGGCCGAGGGATGGAAGGGCCTTTCTCAAGTCGCTGTCTTGGGCGGCGGCGAGAAAGCCGGTGGTGATTTTGAAGGGCGGGGTCAACGAGGCCGGGACGCGCGCGGTCTCATCTCACACCGGGGCCATGGCCGGCAGCAACCAGGTGTTTCTGGCCGCGGCCAGACAGGCAGGCGCGGTGGTGGTCTCGGACCTCGATGATTTCTATTATGCGGTTGTGAGTTTTGCCGGCCAGCCTCTTCCAAAAGGCAACAAGATAGGGATTGTCACCTGGGGAGGCGGCTGGGGAGTGCTGGCCGCGGATGAATGCGGACGGCTCGGACTCGAGCTTCCGCCCCTGCCCGAGCAGCTGGCGAGGGAGCTGGGGGAAATGCTTTCCTACCGCTGGAGCCGGAACAATCCTGTGGACCTGGCCACCAGCGGCGGCAACCGGGGATTGATTAAGTCGCTGGAGTTTGTGGCCCGCAACCCGGCGTTTGACGGCGTCATCCATATCGGCATCGGCATGCATCTGGGGGCGCTGAAGATGGCGGAGGAATCTTTTTACATGAAGCAGCCGGAGCAGGAGGGTCTGCGCAAGCTCTGGCTGGAAGGGTCCAAGAAGGCGGACGAAATCATAGCGCGCAAGGCCTTGGAGATAAGCGTGGAATTGAACAAGCCGGTGCTGGTGGCGAGCGACATGGCCGCGTCGCCGGGTCCGGGCAACATCGGCTGGGAGGTGCTGAACGAGAGCGGCCGGTTAATCTATCCCACCCCCAATGTAGCGGCTCGGGCCATGAGCTGTCTGGTCAGATACCGGGCGTTTTTAGACCGGGGAAAAACGGACTAAACTGTTTCCGGAGCCGGGATTGAGCCGGCTATCAGGGAATCGCTGAATGCCGCAGACTTCAGTTTTCAAAGACCGCTGGTTCTGGTTTTCGCTTATTATCGGAGGCATTATTCTCTGTTCCACTCTCTGGTATGGCCTGGGCATGGACCAGGCGATTTACTGCTACTCGGCCTGGTTATGGAGAGACTATGGGCTGCCGCCCTATGTCAACCAATGGAGTGGAGATTTCCCCGGAATCTTTATTCTCCACCGGCTGGTTCTGGCGCTTTTCGGGGACAGCTCTCTGGGGTTTCGGATTTTTGACTGTCTCGTACAAGGGAGCTGTCTGGCGATGATTTTTTGGCTGGCCCGGCTTTTTTCAGGAAACGGGGTTTCCGGATTTTTGGCGTCGATTTTTTATGCTGTTTATTATTGCGGCTTGCGGATGTTGACCGCGGAGCGTGACGGCTATGGTTTATGGCTGATACTGGTCAGTGTGGTGTTGAGTATTTTTCTGGAGCAGAGGTTCCGGCTGCGGGCTTTTGTGGTCGGGTTGTTTCTGGGTTTTGTTTTTCTGCTCAAGCCTACGCTTGGTTTTTCATGGCTGGTTTTCGGAATATGGTTTCTGGTTGAGGGGAGGAATCGGAGCCGCCGCAGTTTATTTTTGGAGATGGTTGTTTTCGTGCTGGGATGTTTCGCTCCGTCGGCGGCGGTTGTTCTCTGGTATTGGCAGGCGGGTAATTTGAGGGAGCTTTATTATGGTCCGCTGTTCTTCAGCTGGATTTATTCGCAGCAGGCGGGCTTCGGCTTTTGGGGAATGTTCAAGATTTGGCTGTTTCTTTTGTGGACGCTGATGCAGGAGATGCCGGTGGTTCTGGCGGGAGCGCTTCTGGGAATGATGGTCCCGCTTGTCAAATGGAGGGAGAGCGAGGGTCGGAGGATATATCTAATTTTTTTAGGCCTGCTTACAGCTTGTGCCGGGTCTTTTTTTCTGCAAGTCAAGAATATCCCCTACCATCGGACACCGCTCTGGGGGATTTTAATGGTGTTCAGCGGTTTCGGCTGGTCGTGGGCGGGCAAGCAGCTTAAGGGATTGCGCCGGGGATTGCCCGGAGAGTTTGCCGCGGGAATTTTTTATCTGATGATTCTGCTCATTGTTTTTTGCGGTCAGGACACCGGCCGGGTCAAGTTCTGCCTGGAGCATTATGGGCGCGGTTTTGATAAGGCCTATTTGGATGCGCCTGATTCGGTGGGGGATGCATACCGGGCCGCAAACTATTTGCAGCCCTTGCTCAAGCCGGAGGATGGGCTGGTGATGTTCGGTCAAGCACCGCTTCTGCCCTATTTGCTCAAGAAGAAACAGCCATCCAAGTTCACGATGCCGGTTCTGCTTCTGCTCCATCCCCGGGACCGGGGAATTTATCCAGTCCAGGAGCAATGGAAGGAGCAATATCAGGACGAGGTTATATCCGCCCGGCCGAAATATTTTCTCATTTATGTGCGGGAGCCAAAGAAGATATTGAATATATGCGAACTTCCCGTCAAAGAGATTCTGGCCGAGGAATTTAGCCGGCTGAATCAATTTTTGGATGACAATTATGAACTGGTCAGGGTTGTTGACAATGTTGAAATTCATGTGTTAAAATTCAGACGCTGAACGGAAAGCGGGAAGCTCTGACCGCATTTGCACATAAATCCGGGAAATTAAAACCCCTTGCGGAACAACATGCATTCGCGGAAATCAACCGGCTGATTGCCGTGGCCGCTGGAGGGAGGAAAATTGTTCGCCCTGCCCGGCTGCGAAGCCGGAGAGGATTTTAGAGGCCCGGTCAATAAATGAATTTCCCTCCTGCCATTTACAAAGAGCGTTTTTTCTGGCTGGGGCTGGTCAGCGGAGGTTTTTTTCTGTCCCTGACTCTCTGGTATGGATTCGGTGCTGACCATGCCACCTATTCGTATGCCGCCTGGGTGTGGAAGGTCTATCAGCTTCCTCCCTATGTGGGTGCGTTCACCGGGGATTTTCCGGGGATATTTTTTG
>Ga0272448_1009361_pt1 | contig 10020 bp, 9 predicted proteins | sample YNPCB0191_FD_202220 | JGI IMG/M metagenome (GOLD analysis project Ga0272448, IMG submission 202220) | Hot spring sediment microbial communities from Yellowstone National Park, WY, United States - YNP-CB-019-1 | ecosystem: Environmental > Aquatic > Thermal springs > Hot (42-90C) > Sediment... | reverse complement strand
CCTGCCCAGAGGATCACGATCGCGCTCGGGGGTAGGAACTCCCGAAAATGTAGGTACCCGTGGTAGAAAAGATAGAGCCAGAGGAGGTTTCGGAGAGAAAAGGAAAGGACCGAGAAAGGTCTAAAGGGGTTACGCATGGGGGAGCCCCTTACTGGGATCGATCAGGATTACCTGAGTGGACATTGCCTTTAGTGGGGTATTCGGCCCTTCGAGGGTAAAGGAACTCCAGGGTTTGTCCCCCGTATTGATCTTAGGCAAGGGAAGCGCTTGGGTGCCAAGTGAATCGAGGAAGAGGAATAGTACTCGTGTAGGATAGCCTGCGGCAGAGGCAACAGGGCGTGAGGATCCACGCTTTTCAGTTCCTCTAGGGGCCCTCCCTGGCAAGGGGAAAGGGGGTGAGTCCATGGGTGAGGATCCACGAGTTTTATTCCCTGTAGAAGCCCCACGAGGGGCGGCGGGCGGAGTTTGCATGGAGGGCTCCGGGGCTAGTCTTGCCAGGGCTGCAAGGCCGGGCTCTGGATGCCCCGCTTCCAGTTCAAGCACGGGAAGGGTAAACCAGAAGTCCTCTGGTCGATCGGATGAGGCGGGAGGGTTCGTGGAAAGGAGAATCCGTTTGCCTGCCTTCGATAGTTCAGTCAGCACCCGCGCTACTATCGAGGCCATCAGGTCCACCGCGGGAAGATGGAGTTTAGCGGGAAGCTTCGGGGGAAGGGAGGGATCGAAATGCAGGTGGAAGGTGTCTAAGGGAGGAGGATCCTGTTCCCCGATTCGGAAGAAAAGTTCACCACTATGGGCATACAGTTTCCAATGGAGTCGCCGGATGTCGTCTCCGGGTTGGTACTTTCGGATCTCCAGTTCTTCGAGGGAGGTGGTGGGAAATCGATGTTCCCGAATCCGCAGGCCTCCCCTTTCGGGAAGCGTCGGCAGGATCGAGGCAGGGTAGGGCGCGGGCAGGATCAGTAGATGCTCCTCTTCTGGCAAGGGCATCTCGAGTTTGCAGAACCCAAAACAATCCTCTACCTGTAGGTAGCCTACGGGGCCCCGATAGTCCCCCCGTTGGGGAGGAGGCGGGGTGAGGGTGAAAGAGGGATCTTTCGGATCTATCCGGGTCGCCCAACTGTAGGTCCTGCCCTTGCATGCGGTAACACGATAACAGAATCGGAGCAGCACGCAGGGAATGCGGTTGAATCCCCTCAATAGGGAAGCGGGCAGGGAAACCTGGAAGGTAAGGGGAGTTCCGGCAAAGAGGTAGCCGGTGGGATGGGTCAAGGTCAGGTGCCGAAGGAGATGATCTTTTTTCCTGTAGAGAAGTGTAGAAGCGAAACTTGAAAAGACTAAGGCACACACCCAGAGGGATCCCATACCGAGCCCCCACAGGATGGAAGCGAGTTCCTTCCGGTAGATCCCCACTGTAGCCAGGAGGATAGAGAGGGCTCCGAGGATTAAGCCGCGGAGGGTAATTTGTATCTGTACGGTTCGGGTGGCCATACGCCACTTCCTTTTTCCGGTAAAGCCCTGTCGCAAAAGCACTGGGTTAGGGAATACCCGCCTTCTATCAATAACTTCTATCAAAAACTCGCCCGTAATGGAAAAAGTCTCTAAGGGGCAGCCTCCTTTATTAAATGAAGGACCGCTTCCCGGATGAAAACCTGCGGGTCCAGATGGGGATCCCGAACCTGGATGCGGTGGGCCAACACAAAAGGAGCGAGGGTAACTAGATCCTCGTCGGTAACGAAACTTCGCCCCGAGAGTGCCGCCAATCCACGGGCAGATCGAAGGAGCATCAATCCCGCCCGGGGGGAGGCTCCCAGCTCGATCCCCGGATGGGTACGGGTGGCTTGAACGAGTCGCTGCACCATCGCGAGGATTTTCGGGTCAACATACACCTGGGCTATTGTGCGTCGGGCTTCCACGAGCTCTTCCACCCTGCATACGGGTTGTAAGAGGGGAACCGTGGCTCCGGGATCCTTCTGGTACACCGAAATTTCGCTCTCGGGATCCGGGTAGCCGATGGATAAGCACAGCATGAACCGGTCTGCCTGCGCCAGGGGTAGAACATACGTCCCTTCTACATCCACCGTGTTCTGTGTGGCTATGACGAAGAAGGGATCCGGAAGCGGGTATGTAGTGAGTCCTACCGTAACCTGTCCTTCGGCCATGGCTTCCAGCAGGGCGGATTGCACCTTAGGGGTGGTTCGGTTCAATTCATCCGCCAGGAGAATGTTGGTGAAGATGGGGCCAGCCTTGAAATCGAAGGAACGTGTTTCCGGATTGAATACATCCACGCCGGTGATGTCGTAGGGAAGCAAATCCGGAGTTCCCTGTATCCGACGGAATCTACCTCGAATGAGGGCAGCTAACGCCTTTGCAACGGTGGTTTTCCCTAAGCCGGGAAGATCCTGGATCAACACGTGACCCCCTCCCAATAGGGCGGAAACCAGAAGGGTGAGGAACTGCTCCTTTCCTAGCAGGATGGAACCAAGTTCCCTCAGGAGGGTTTTCCCTAAGGCGACTGCCTGCCCAAAAGCTTCTTCTTTCAGGGTGGTCCGGGAAGCTTCCATCGTGTGCAGTGTACCACAGTCGGGCTACCAAAGGTAGTGGACGTAAGGCTTGATCCGTTTTTCGTACAGTTCTTTCGCCCTTCTATGTTCTTCGGGTGTAAGAGGGGGCAGATCGGAAGCCTTGATATTTTGCGCGATCTGTTCCTTCCGGGATGCGCCGGGAATCACACACCCTACCTCGGGGAAATCGAGAATCCAGCGCAGAGCCGTAAGGGCCAGGGGCCTTTCCGGGGTGCTAATCTGCCGTTTCAGCTCCTCTGCCGCCTGCAGGCCGATCTCGTACGGAACCCCGGAGAAGGTTTCCCCCTTGTCGAAGAGTTGTCCATTCCGGTTGGCCTGCCGGTGATCCTTCGGATTGAACTGGGTTTCCCGACTGAACCTTCCCGTCAGTAGACCGCTTGCCAGGGGGACCCGCACGATGATTCCGATGTTCCGTTCTTTCGCCAGATGAAAAAACAGATCCTTCGGCCGCTGACGGAACAGGTTGAAAATGATCTGAACGGTAGCCACGTTCGGATAGTCGATCGCCTTGATGGCTTCCTCCACTTTCTCCACGCTTACCCCCAGGTATTGTATTTTCCCTTCTTCTTTTAGTTTGTCGAACAGTTCGAACACTTCTGGCCGGTAGTACACGGGAGTGGGGGGGCAGTGAAGCTGCACGAGATCGAGGGTTTCGAAGCCGGTGTTCCTTAAACTATCCTCCACGAATTTCCGGAGCGCCTGGGGAGTATAGGCTTCTGCAGTATGGGGGGAAAGCCGTCGACCGCACTTGGTAGCCACATACACCCGCTCCTTTCGCTCTATGACCACTTTGGCAACGGTACGTTCGCTTCGCCCATCGGCGTACACATCCGCCGTATCGATGAAGTTGATTCCCGCATCGATCGCCGTGTGAAGAACCTGCTCCGCATTCCGCTCATCGAAGGGTTCTCCCCACCTTCCTCCCACCTGCCAAGTGCCGAGGGAGATTTCCGAGACCTTCCATCCGGTTTTTCCAAGGGTTCTGTACTGCATGGATAGAAGGATAATCCACTGAGAGAGAATAGGCAATCCAGAGAAACCTACTAGAAGGTGAGGACAAAATGGGAGACATATTATTGGGTCTGTACTCGAACTCTCCACTCCATCCCCTCGAATGTGGAAGCATCGGGGTTGGAATAAGTAATCGTATTCGAATATAGATCAAACATTCCCTTCACGATTATCCACCCTTTTTGGAGGGTTAAGTTACTAAAGGTTTCAGTACTTCCCTCGGTCGTACTGCTGCCATTAAGGGTAACTCCATCTTTGGTTGAATAATACTGATAGAGGAGAGTATATCTATTTTCCACCTCTTGTTTACTTTGATAGAGTTCCGCCACATGATACCCTATCGGTTCTCCCTCACTAGTACTGTATACCCGAATGTATAAGCGAGCGAACTGGGCATCCGGGGGTCCACTAACGGTAACTCTACTGCCAAACAGGTTTTCCGCGTCAGATAGTTGCTCCCCCGTGACCTCGAGGGGTGTAACATAGGTAAAAGTATTTTTACCCAAGGGAGTGTACAACCGAGTAGATTGAGACCCTAGGCCGTATTCAAGAACAATTCTGTAATTTTCCGTGAACTCGAAATCACCACCTTCGAGAGTTTGCATGGCTTTTCCGTTTAAGAGTACTTGACCTGATTGCATATGGGCAGTCCAGACCAAATCCCCCGGAGGGATTGTGGAACGGTATTCAATTTTCTGAGTCGAAAACCTGTACAGCGCTACCACCTGATTCCAGCCCTGAGCTAAATCTAGATCGAAACTAAAGCCTTCCGCGTTGGTGCCCGTAACGGTGGTGGGAGCGCTGGCGTATACGTACTCGAGAAATGTGGAGCCTGTGGCATCCAACTTGCTTTTCAGTACGACCAATTCCTGTCGATCGTACAGGATGGAATGGGGAAAGGGTGCCCGGGAGATGACGGCGAGGTATCCTTTGGTGAATCGGGCTTCGGGGTAGCTGTAGGCCAGGCCGGTTCCAAACACCTCATTAATCTTTTTAAATATGACAAATAAAGTAATATAATAAATTCTTTTATCCCACTGTTAATCTGTACCCTAGGAAAGATGGGGATACGGATTCTGGACGCAAGTACAATGCTCCCCTATACCCCAACGATGTGGTACAATTCCCTGTGGAGGAGGAACTAGGCATGATCAAAACCACTGTCATTGGAAGTTATCCCGTTCCCGATTGGCTCACTGCCTTGCCTTCGGAACAGGCGCTGATCGATGCCACCCGGGTGGTGTTCAGCATTCAGGAGAAGGCGGGGATCGACGTGGTGGCAGATGGGGAACTGTACCGGTTCGATGTGAATCATCCCGACACCAATGGGATGATCGAGTATTTCATCCGGCCCCTGGAGAATGTACGGACCACCATAGGTCGGAAAGACATGGAAGAGTTTTCTTCCGACCCCGGGATGAAGTTCCGGGCCAAACCGAGTGGGGTAGTGGAGGGGCCTGTTGGAGAGGGAACCCTTGACCTGGTGTCCGACTGCCAACGGGCCCGGCGACTCACCAACGCGAAGATGAAGTTTACCCTGACAGGGCCCCACATGTTGAGTAAAACTCTTTTAGACCACTACTACAAGGATCGTTCGGCCCTCTGCAGCGCCCTAGCCGATGTGCTATCTTCCCAGGTGGCCCTGTTGGATGCCGATGTGGTGCAGGTGGACGAGGCAAATCTCCCCGGGCATCCGGAAGAGGCTCCCTGGGCCCTGGCCGCCATCAACCGGGTGCTGGACGCGGTCAAGACGACCCCTGCGGTCCATCTCTGTTTCGGGAATTACGGAGGGCAAACCATACAAAAGGGGAGTTGGAAACACCTCATCGACTATATCAGCGGCCTCCATGCGGATCATGTGCTTCTGGAAACCGCCCACCGGGGAGGCTGGGAACTGGAGGCCCTCGCGAGGATAGACCGGAGGATCGGGATTGGATTGGGGGTGGTGGATATCAAAACTAACGTCGTGGAAACTCCGGAGGACATTGCCCGGCGGATCGAGGAAGCGGCCAAGGTGCTGGGGGAGGGACGGATCACCTACGTAAACCCCGATTGTGGGTTCTGGATGCTAAAACGAAGCGTGGCGGATCGGAAGATCGAAGCCCTAGTAAAGGGACGGGACCTGTTCGAAGGCCGCAACTGAGTGATTGAGCATTGAAAAGCCAAAGGCCGGTAACCCGAAACAAACCAAGGGAGGTAACCTTACTTTAAAACTATGAAGGGAATTAGGGAGTGGGGAAAATGAAAGTGCCGCAGGTGATAGTGAATGGATTTCGTCTTGTCTACCTGCGGAGCCCTTGCCTGATTGCGGAGTTTCAGGTATTACTGTATAAGCTCATGTCCCGGTTGCGGAGGGGTAGCTTGTGAAACTTGCAAGTCTTCTTACGGAAGATTCCATCTGTTTCGGAAAGTCCTATCGATCGATGGAAGAGGCGGTGCGGGAGTTACTCGGGGCTCTGAAGAAAGCTCATCGGCTGAAACTACCCGTAGAAGAAGTAGTTACCGCGGTGATGCAGCGGGAAGCCCTGGGAGGTACCGCGTTCCCCACGGGAATCGCCGTTCCCCATGCGCGGCTTCCTAACTTCTCAGACCTTCTCATCGGGGTGTGTGTTCCCCAGACACCGATCCAGTCCCAGAACCAGTCGGTGAAACTGGTGGTTCTCATGCTGACCTCCAAAACCGAAACCACCCTGTACCTCAACGCCCTGGCATCCTTTTTAAAGCTTTCCCAGGATGTGGGTCTTATCGAAAAGCTCCTTGGAAGCGGTACGCCTGCGGCGTTCATCCGGGTCCTTCAGGATGCCTCGGTGGAGGTAAAAAAGGAGATCACTATCCAGGCCATCATGTCCGTCTCCTTCCCCTACCTGGTACAGACGGATACGGTGAAACATGCGGCTGACCTATTCTACAAGCACTCCACCAGTTACCTGCCCGTTCTCTCTGCGGAAGGGAACTTCATCGGGGAACTGACGGTGTTGGACCTGTTCCGGATCGGGCTTCCCGATTACGTGTTCAAGCTGGGGAACCTGAAGTTTTTGAAAACCCTGGAACCCTTCGAGGAACTCCTCCGGAAGGAGGAGGTCCTGACCGTTGCGGAGGTGATGAAAAAGCCTTCCCTCTACCTGGAGGAGGATTCCTCCATTATCGAAGCGGTGTACAAGTTCGTGTCCAGTAATCGGAGGCATCTGCCCGTAGTGAAGGGCGGAAAGATCGTGGGAATCTTGAGCTACATGCATATCCTGCACAAAGTGTTGAGGGCATAATGAACCTTATTACTGTAACGGCCCTGGGGATATTCCTCCTGGTGTATATTGTAATCTCCTTCGAGCTGGTGAACAAAACGGTGATCGTCCTGCTAGGGGCGATGGTGTTCATTTCCCTACATATCATCGGTCAAGAGGAGGCATTCCGGAGCATCGACTGGAACGTGATTTTTCTTCTCATCAGCATGATGGTGATCGTAAGCATCACCAAGTCCACGGGGTTGTTCCAGTACGTGGCGATTAAAACGGCCAAGGCGGCAAAGGGACATCCGGTAAAGATCCTCATCGCCCTTTCCGGGATCACCGCCCTGTTTTCCGCCTTTCTGGATAACGTGACCACGATCCTCATCATCGCGCCGGTAACTATCCTTATCGCGGTGGAGCTGGGGATCTCGCCCGTCCCGTTCTTGATTTCCGAGGCCATTGCCTCCAACATCGGCGGAACCGCCACCCTGATCGGCGACCCCCCGAACATCATGATCGGAAGCGCGGCACGGTTGGACTTCATGGCCTTCCTGGCGAACCTCACCCCGATCATCTTGATCGTTTTTCTGGCTTTTGTCGGGATCGTGTATCTCCTGTTCCGTAAGGAACTGGTGGTTACCAACGAACGAAGGGCAAGGGTGATGGAGTTCGACGAATCTAAATCCATCGAGGATCCGGTACTCCTGAAAAAATGTCTCTCCGTACTGGGAGGCGTGATTGTGGGGTTCCTGCTCCACGGGATGCTCCAGATCGAGGCGGCTACCGTTTCCATGCTGGGGGCTTCGATCCTCCTTCTTCTCACAGGCAAGCACGAGGTGGATGATTATTTCAAGGACATCGAATGGGGTACGATCTTCTTCTTTATCGGACTGTTCATCCTGGTGGGAGGGATCGTGGAATTGGGAGTTATCCGTGTTCTGGCAGAAAAACTCCTGTCGGTGACCCAAGGGAATCTGAAATTGACGGCTGTGATCTTGATCTGGGTTTCCGGCGTGATCTCTTCTATAGTTGATAACATCCCGTATGTGGCAACCCTGATCCCCCTGATCCAGAATATCGCATCCTCGGTGGGGCAAATGGCTGCGGTTCCCCTCTGGTGGTCTTTGGCATTGGGAGCCTGCCTGGGCGGAAACGGCACCCTAGTAGGAGCCTCAGCCAACGTAGTGGCAGCGGGATTGGCAGGCAAGAGCGGGTACAAGATAACCTTCATGGATTTCACCCGGTACGGAATCCTCGTTACTCTGGTTAGCTTACTGCTTTCCACAGGTTACGTGCTGTGGAGGTACTTCTAGTTGACACAATCTATTTTTATCGATAAAAATAGAATTAGCTGAGAGGAAGGAAGGTTCCGCCCTCGAAGCAGAAGTCAATTTGTCTGATCCAGAGGAGCTTCCGATGGAAAAGAGGTTAGGGGTCGTAGCCCTGCTCATTCAGGGCAGAGACCAGGTCCCCACCGTAAACCGTATCCTCAGCGAACACAACTCGATCATTCACGGCCGCATGGGGCTACCCTTCCGAGAACGGGGAATACAGATCATCTCTCTCATCGTGGAAGGCACTACCGACGAGATCAATGCCCTCACGGGCCCGTTGGGAAAGCTCCCCGGAGTTCAGGCAAAGTCACTTCTTACCAAATACTCCTGGGAGGATAGCCATGCAGATCGTACAGACCGCACAAAGAACGAACACATTTCTTGACTACGGGAAGCTGGAAGAACTTTCCCGGCTGGATCCGCCGGAAGAGGCGAAGTTCGACGAGATCCTTTCGAAAGCCCGCAGGTTAAAGGGCCTTTCCACAGAAGAGGCGGCGGTTCTCCTGGCCTGTGAGACGCCTGAACAGATCCACCGCCTGATGGAAACCGCCCGGTGGGTGAAGAACGAGATCTACGGGAAACGTCTCGTGTTGTTCGCGCCCCTCTATACAAGTAACTTCTGCACCAACGATTGCCTGTACTGCGGTTTCAGACGATCGAACCCGCTGGTGCAAAGGCGGAAACTTTCCCTTAAGGAAATCGCCCAGCAGACCCGACTGCTTCTTCAGCAGGGACACAAACGGATTCTTCTGATCGCCGGTGAGTCGAATCTGCAAACCCTTTCCTATACCCTGGACGCGATCCGCACCTGCTATGGGGTGACGGTGCCTGTGGGGGACAGGAGCTCGCAGCAAATTGCAGGGCCTGTGCTCAGGGTGGCAGGCCATGCTCCGGAGGTGCCTGCAGGACCCGAGCTTAAAGAGGAAAGCCATGCTTCTGACCCCCTTGCGGAAGCCGCGCCCAGGGAGTCCGGAAATACCCCGAATACCGGTGAACCAACGCCCACCTACTTCACGATGCCGGAATTCAGTAGGAACGGAAACATCCCGAAAACCGGTGAACCTGGCCGGGTGGCGCGGATTCGGCGGATCAATGTGGAACTGGCCCCCCTGGAGGTGGAAGGGTACCGAGCGTTGAAGAAAGCTCAGATCGGCACCTACGTGTGTTTCCAGGAAACCTACAACCCCGAACTCTACCAGGAGATGCACCCCTCGGGACCCAAGGCGGATTACCGGTACCGGTTGTACTGCATGGATCGGGCGATGGAGGGAGGGATCGATGACGTGGGGATCGGCGCCCTCTTCGGTCTGGGCCCGTACCGGTACGAGGTCCTGGGGCTTCTAGAACACGCCCGGCATCTGGAAGAGACCTTCGGGTGCGGCCCCCACACGGTGAGTGTCCCCCGGATCGAACCGGCCGTAGGGGCTCCGTTGTCGCAGAATCCTCCGGCACCGGTAAGCGACCTAGATTTCAAGAAACTCCTCGCTGTAATCCGGATCTCCTTGCCCTATACGGGCATCATCCTCTCCACCCGGGAAAAACCCGAACTTCGGCGGGAGCTCTTTGCCTATGGGGTTAGCCAGATTTCCGCAGGTTCCAAGACGGATCCGGGCGGGTACGGGGCCCACGAGGAAGAAGCGAGTCAGTTTACCCTGGGGGATCATCGGAGCCTTGCCGAGGTGATCGATTCCCTCATCGATGACGGATACATCCCCTCCTTCTGTACCGGCTGTTACCGGCGGGGGAGGGTAGGGGCGGATTTCATGGATCTCGCGAAGCCCGGTCTTATCAAGGAGTTCTGTCTTCCCAACGGATTACTGACCTTTGCCGAGTACCTCTACGATTTCGCTTCCCCCGCAGTTCGAA
>Ga0272448_1009360_pt1 | contig 10022 bp, 8 predicted proteins | sample YNPCB0191_FD_202220 | JGI IMG/M metagenome (GOLD analysis project Ga0272448, IMG submission 202220) | Hot spring sediment microbial communities from Yellowstone National Park, WY, United States - YNP-CB-019-1 | ecosystem: Environmental > Aquatic > Thermal springs > Hot (42-90C) > Sediment... | reverse complement strand
ATCGGCGGACATATAACCGAGCTTATTGTAAAAGAGGGACACGAGGCGATTGTTTTCGACGACTTCTCTACAGGCCGTATGGAAAACCTGTCTGCGGTGGAAGGCTGTATAGAAATCATCCGCGGCGATATTCGCGATATTGACACTCTTAGGACGGCAACGGAAGGAGTGGACTATGTTGTTCACCATGCGGCAGAGATATCGGTCATTAAGTCGCTCGAAAACCCGGAGTTCGTAAATGAAGTGAACATAACCGGCACGCTAAACGTTCTCATCGCCGCCAAGGAAAACGGGGTAAAGCGTGTGGTGCTGGCTTCTTCGAGCGCAGTCTACGGCGATACTGGCAGTATAGCGCAGGATGAGGCTATGTTGCCGCAACCTCTTTCACCGTATGGGGTTAGCAAGCTCGCGGGAGAACACTACTGTCGAGTTTTTTATCATCTCTACGGATTAGAGACCGTGTGCTTGCGTTATTTCAATGTGTTCGGTCCACGCCAGAATCCAAGCTCTCAGTATGCGGCTGTGATACCGAAGTTCATCGACCGCATTCTCAAAGGCCAGGAATTGCACATCTACGGCGACGGTGAGCAAACGAGGGACTTTGTGTATGTCGAGAACGTCGCCCGTGCCAATTTGCTTGCTTGTATGGCTCCTCATGCTGCGGGGAAGATCTTTAACATTGCTGGAGGAAGGTCCGTATCGGTCAACGAACTTGCGGAACGCCTAAAGGCTCTTGCTGTTTGCTACTGTTCGGACGGACTTGAGATACAAGCAGATGCGATTAGAGTAGTCCATGATCCGCCGGTATTGGGTGAGATCAAATACTCGATAAGCAACATCAACTTAGCTCGTAGTATGCTTGGGTTCGAGCCAGTTGTTAGTTTTGAAGAAGGTCTAAAACGCACCTTCGACTATTTCGCAGCCAAGACCCGGTCTATCTAACGCCTTAAGGAACGGCCCATGGCGTTCAACGCCTCCTATAACCGGTTGGTCTGCAAGAAGCAAATCGGAGTCTAGGTCGAAAATATTAAATGCTGCAGTTCCGCAAGCTATTTGAACGGCTGCCGATTGCCCTATCTTCGACTCCAGCATGCATCCAAACATCAAGTCCAAGCCAGCCGCTCGGCAGATCGATTTTATTTCAAGCGCTCCCACCATGCCCGCCTTCATGATCTTGACGTTCACACCAACGGCAGCTTTGTAGCGAATGATCTCGAGTACATCCGCAGGCGATTGCGCCGATTCGTCGGCATAGACCGGCACGCCGGCATGCTCTGTGATATAACGCATACCCTCCAAGTCTATAGCCGCAACCGGTTGTTCGAGCATTCTAATCCGGATTCCCAAACTTCTCAGTTTTCGGACAAACTCGACCGCCTGAGTAGGCGTAAACCCTTGATTAGGATCTAAACTTACTGTGCAACTCGGAGCGCCCTCTGTGACCTTCACTACGCGCTCTAAGTCTTCTTCTTCATCCTTTCCGACTTTGATCTTAAACTGTCTGAAACCTTTTGCGCTCATCTCGGCGGCGAGATCGCGAGCGTGATCCGGCGGGCAGATAGGTATTGTCAAATCGGTTTCAATTCTCAGAGCGGTGCCGCCAAGATATACGTAGAGAGGGACTCCCAAGCTCTTACAGAACGCATCAAAGATTGCCATCTCGATTCCGGCGCGGGCCGACTTACCGTAAGGCAATACTTCCGCCAGTTTCTTGGCTGATAGACGATATTCGCTCAGAACCGCGCCTTCGAGGACTTCGGCGGCCGTCGCAATGTCGTGAAGAACGGTTGCGGTGTCCTCTCCTGTCACATACTTAACGGGTGTTGCCTCACCATATCCAACGATATCTCCCGATCTAAGCTCGACTATCACCGTTGGCGAGGACATAGCGCGTCGTTGGGCCGTCTCGAACGGCTCTCTGAGAGGCAACTCTACGCAATGCGCAAGGATTTGGTCGATGCGTTGCATAACGGGATTATACCAGACTTTCGGCAAGAATTGAGAGCTGATGGCGGAGATCGATAAATGCATTATCGAAATCTATTTTGTCGAGCGCTTCTTCCGCTGCTCCTTTTGCTGGCGACAGGACAGCTTCAAGCGAACACATTCGAAGAACGCATTGATGCTCTTCTCAAAGATCCCAACCTAAACCACGGAATACAAGGCGTAGTGGTCAAATCATTGAAAACTGGTCGGATCATTTATGAACGCAATGCCGATCTGGTTTTCATTCCGGCATCTAACCTTAAGTTGCTTGTGGGTGCAGTCGCTCTGGACCGACTTGGACCAGATTTCACCTACCGCACTACAGTTTACGCAACCGGTAGGATCAACTCGCGCGGTGTGTTGGAAGGCGATCTGGTGCTAAAAGGCGGCGGCGATCCCGTTTTGAATACAGACGCCCTTGCATCGCTTGCAAAACAAATAAAGTCAAAAGGTATATCTAAAATTGCTGGAAAATTGCTAGTAGATGACAACTACTTCGATAACCAGCGATTGGGCTGGGGCTGGTCATGGGACGACATTCCATACTATTACTCCGCAGAGATCAGCGCTCTCAATCTCAACCGCAACGTAGTAGATGTGTATGTTCGACCTGGTCGGACAGTTGGTTCGCGGGCCATCGTCCGCATAGATCCTCCCACCAATTATGTTAAGGTTGACAATTCTGCTACAACCGGAGGGCCAGACGTTGAGAAAAACGTGCGGGTGGACCGAGCTCTTGGCAGCAACACTATAAGAGTTCGCGGCACTGTTCCGCTGGGAGCCAAGGCAAGCGCTCCCGAAGAGGCCATCACTGTGACGGAACCGGCGATGTACGCCGGACACGTCTTTCGCGATCGACTAGCAAAGGAAGGCATTTTGGTAATTGGAGGAGTCGAAAGAGGAACCTTGCCAGAAGGCGCAATCGAGCTGGCCGTTCACCGTTCGGCTCCTCTATCTCAGATACTCCCTTTACTTATGAAACCGAGTGATAACCTGATTGCGGAAGTATTGTTGAAAACGCTCGGCGCGGCTGTCAAAGGTCAAGGAACTACCGATGCGGGAATTGAGGTAGAGACCGAGTTCTGTCGCCAGATTGGAATGGATGTTACGGCGCTTAAGATCGTTGACGGGTCGGGTTTATCTCGTTTGAACTTCATTTCGCCAAGCAATCTGGTCGTGCTGCTAGCCTATATGTATGGTCACAAGCATGCTTCTGTCTATATCGATTCACTGCCGGTGGCCGGTGTTGATGGGACATTGCGGAATCGAATGAAAGGAACTGCTGCGGAAAAGAACGTAAGGGCAAAAACTGGCTATGTGAGTCGCGTGAGCAGTCTATCGGGCTATGTGAATACCAGGTCCGGAGAAGCGCTTGCATTCGCGATCCTAATGAACAATCACCTCTGCACCAACAGCGCGGCGACTGCAGTGCAGAACGCTATTTGCACGACACTAGCGGAACTGCCTTGATCCGCCTGCCCATGCTCTTTTCGTGTTTTCTTCGCAAACAAGGATGCAGCCGTCGTTGACAGGCGCTTCGCCGGGGGTATATGATCGCTGTGTAAGGTGTCGATGTCCCAGATCGGGGCAGGCGACGACGAGCAGGAGGATTCTTTGATGGAATGGAAAGACTACGCTGCCAGAATCAAAGAGGTCTTGCAGCTTGAGGGTAGTCCCGTTGCCATCACATATTCGATGGAGCCATCCGCTGAGGCGTTGGCGAGGAAGTGTAGAGTATGTAATGCGTTTCTGCTCGCCAGGGACGGAGAAACAATCGACCTCACGCCAGAAAGCTCGGCTTGCCCAGGCGGAACATGGTTTCTGGGTCTTGGCGAGGGGCCAACGGGCGAGCGGGCGAAGGCCCACAAGGACTTCCTCATCAATGGAGAGAAGCTCTTTTGTTCTCTAGCGGTCTACTATCGCGTCATGAACATGACCAGCGATGTCCCGATCGGGTTAGCGGATCACGTCATAATCTCTCCGCTCGAGAAAGCGGAGAAACGCCCTGATTTGGTGCTGTTCGTCTGTAATGCGGAACAGGGCTGCAGGCTTGTCACGCTCGACTTATACTGCACCGGGGTAGCGCAGAAGATCCAAATGGTGGGAGCTACCTGCTACCAGGCAGTGACCTACCCACTAACCACCGGTGAGCTCAACGTTAGCCTTATGGACTATACCAGCCGACGTATACGCGGGTTCAAATCTTCCGACCTGCTCGTGACTGTTCCATATCATCGGATGCACGGGATAGTACGGAGCATCGAGGGCTGCACTGCCGGCACGGCAAAGATGGAAATTCCGGACGCCTTTCGCCGAACACTCAAGGAGGATGTGCTTAAGGAACTTGAAGAGTAATCGCTAAAGGCGTGCTCGGTTGACACCGCTGTAGCCGGATGTTATACTACCGATAATCCACTCTTGAAGTGGCAGACAAAAAATTGCAGGAGGACATAATGCTGCTGTCCTTCTGCTTTTTGCGTATAGGCGGGAGAAGTTGGCTTTGAGAAAGCTCGATATAGACGTGGACGAAATCAAAAAGCTCCTCGAGCTTGTCGAAAAGCATGGTCTTGATGAGCTTATGGTAGAAGAAGGCGATCTTTCGATCGCCATAAAAAGCCGAAGTCTAGTTACCGTACCGGCAACAACCCAGCCTGCTGAACAAATCGTATCCGTCAGTGATGAAACTATCCTTGTTGAGCCGTCAATAGCCGAACATCCTGTCGAAGAGTCACAGGAAGAAGGTATTTTTAACATAACGGCTCCGGTAGTCGGCGTATTCTATAGAGCGCCTGCGCCGGATGCTCCACCGTTTGTCGAGGTAGGCGACTTCATCGAAGTAGGAACAGAGGTTGGGCTAATTGAGGCGATGAAGGCATTCAGTCCAATCCCCAGTGAAGTAGCGGGCGAGGTCATAGAGATCCCTGCTGAGAACGGAAAGCTCGTACAACAAGGTGACGTATTGGTCAGAGTTAGGGTGAAAGCAACTTGAAAGAGAGCATTAACATTGGAATTATCGGCTTTGGAGTAGTAGGCTCTGGGGCCGTGCGCATATTGAATGAGAACCGCGAAGATATCGAACGAAAGGTCGGCGCTCGGTTGGTAGTCAAACGTATTGCCGACCTGGATATCACAACGCCCAGGTCCGTCGAAGTCGACAAATCGATCCTCACCACAGATGCAAACGAAGTTATCAACGACCCTGATATAGATATAGTAGTTGAAACGATAGGCGGCCTGAAGCCCGCCGGCGACTTTATCCGCGCTGCGCTGCGGAACGGCAAGCACGTTGTAACGGCGAATAAAGAGCTAATAGCTAAAGAAGGTGCCACAATTCTTCCGGTTGCCGCTGAATTGAAGCGTGACCTAATGTTCGAGGCAAGTGTAGGTGGGGGAATACCAATCATTCGGCCAATGAAAACCTGCCTTGCAGGCAACGAGATACTTGAGGTTAAGGGCATAGTCAACGGCACCACCAACTACATACTCACTCGCATGCGCGAGGAAGGACTACAGTTTGCCGATGTGCTTAAGGATGCACAGGCAAAGGGATATGCCGAGGCTGATCCGACCGCTGATATAGAAGGCCACGATGCCGCTTACAAGATATCGATCCTTGCCTCGATTGCGTTTACAAGTAGGTGCGACGTTAACAGAGTTTATCGCGAAGGTATTACAAAGGTTACGGCGGAAGACATGCGCTACGCCGACGAACTGGGATACGTGATAAAGCTGCTTGCAATCGCAAAGCTCGTGGACGGAGGCATTTTGGCGAGGGTGCATCCAGCATTCGTGCCTAAGACGCATGTTCTCGCACATGTGGACGGAGTAACTAACGGTATATGCGTAACCGGCAATGCTGTAGGAGAGGTAATGTTCTCAGGTCCCGGAGCGGGATCGATGGCGGCCGGAAGCGCCGTAGTGGGCGACATCATAGACATTGCACGCAACATCAAACACGACTCCACGGCGCGGGTCGGGTGCACGTGCTTCGATGAGCGCGAGACGCTTTCGATGGATAAGGTTCGCTGCAAGAACTACGTGAGAATGCTCACAGAAGATAAGCCCAGAGTGCTCGCGGCTATAGCGACAGAGTTTGCGAACAACAACGTAAGTATCGAATCGGTGCTTCAGAAAGGCTGTAGAGGCTCTTACGCTGAGATCGTTTGGGTCACTCACGAGGCCGCAGAACCGAGCATGCGCAAAGCTTTAGATGCAACCCGAGCATTGTCTGTGGTCAAGGAAATCGGAAGCTGGATTAGAGTAGAAGAATAGCATAAGGGTCGGGGTTAGACGTAAGAAAGAATGGCTGTTTTAGAGACCGGATCAATATACAAGCGCGTTCCGCTAATTGAACGATATCGCAATTTTCTTCCAGTGACGGACTCGACTCCCATTGTGTCGCTGTTGGAAGGGTTCACGCCGATGATCCGCACAGATCGGATTGCGCAAAAGATCAGCGACAATATTACAATGTATGTTAAGTTCGAAGGCATGAACCCGACCGGCAGCTTCAAGGACCGCGGGATGACCATGGCGATCTCGAAGGCGGTCGAGGTGGGCAGCCGGGCAACGATCTGTGCCTCAACAGGAAATACGGCTGCCTCCGCTGCTGCTTATTCTGCGCGGGCAGGACTGGTGTGCGCTGTTATCCTGCCTAGAGGCGCGGTTGCAATCGGCAAAGTTTCACAGTCGATGATGCACGGCGCGAAGGTGCTAGCAATCGATGGCAATTTCGATGACGCCCTTCGCATCACTCGCGAGATCGCCGAAAAGTACCCCATAACTCTAGTTAACTCGCTTAATCCATACCGTATCGAGGGCCAGAAGACGGGAGCTTTTGAGATTTGCGACGACCTCGGACATGCACCCACATATCACGTAATACCGGTTGGGAACGCAGGTAATATTACGGCTTATTGGGCTGGATACAAGGCTTATTATGCGGCCGGACTTATCGATCGACTGCCTGTGATGCTTGGTTTCCAAGCTGCAAAGTCCGCTCCGATAGTCGATGGACATCCCATCGAGAAACCTGAAACCATCGCTACTGCAATCCGGATCGGCAATCCGGCGAGCTGGAAACAAGCTGAGGCCGCGCGCGACGAATCGGGCGGATTGATCGAGAAGGTCACCGACGAAGAGATAACCGAAGCTCAATTGATGCTTGCTCAGACAGAAGGCATATTCTGCGAACCAGCGTCGGCGGCGTCTGTAGCGGGGGTTATAAAGAAGGCTAAGGAAGGGTTCTTCAAGGAGAAGTGTGAGGTCGTGTGTATTCTCACAGGTCATGGTTTGAAGGATCCGGACAGGGCTATTAAGATAGCCCCTCCGTTCATAGAACTCCCTGCTGACACCGATATCGTAGCTAAGGAGATGGGGTTGAAATGATCGTTACATCAACTAACATTCTCGGTCTCAGAAAACATGCCACAGGCAAAGTTCGCGACGTCTACGACCTTGGCGATTCGCTGCTAATTGTCGCTACAGATCGGATATCCGCCTTTGACGTGGTGCTGCCGACAGGTATACCCGATAAAGGGCGAGTGCTGACGCAGATATCGCTGTTCTGGTTCGATATGACCAAAGATTTGGTGCCTAATCACGTGCTCACTGCGGATATTAACGACATTCTCAAGACAATCGGTGATGCGGGAGTGGATAATCCGGAGCAATATCGGGGAATTCTGGATGGGCGATCAATGATAGTTGTGAAAGCAAAGCCGTGCCCGATTGAGTGCGTTGTGAGAGGCTACCTAGCGGGATCCGCTTGGAAGGAATACTCTGCGCTAAAAGCTGCATCGGGAGACGGTGAACCGATTGTATTGCATGGGATAGAGCTTCCGCCGAATATGGTGGAGTCCCAAAAGATGCCCAGACCCGTGTTTACTCCGGCAACCAAGGAATCTGTCGGACACGATATCAACATTAGTGCAAAGCAGGCATGTGAGATTGTCGGTGAGGATGTTGGCAGGCAGATAGAAATGCTCAGCCTGGCGATTTATGATCGCGCATCGGAATATGCAGCCGAGCGCGGGGTGATTATATCGGACACTAAGTTCGAGTTCGGCGAGCGGGAAGGCAAACTTATCCTAATCGACGAGGTTCTGACGCCGGATTCCTCGCGGTTCTGGGATGCCGCTCAATATACGCCTGGCAAGAGCCAGCCGAGTTTCGACAAACAGTTCGTGCGTGATTACCTGCTGACACTGGATTGGAACCAGACTTATCCTGGACCTGAACTCCCACCTGAGATCGTGGAGAAGACAGCCGAGAAATACCGAGAGGCTTACCGGAGGCTGACGGGGAAGGATTTATGAAATACCTTCTCATCATATTCGATGGAATGGCCGATGAGCCGCTTGCAGAGTTGGACGGAAAGACTCCACTGCAGGTCGCGCGTAAGCCTTATATGGACAGCTTGGCATCGGTGGGGTTAGTCGGCGCTGCTAAGACTACCCCTGAAGGTATGTCGCCTGGCAGTGACATTACAAACATGGCCATACTGGGCTACGATCCTCGGCAATATTACACTGGCCGCGGGGCAATCGAAGCCGCTAGCCTGGAAATACCGCTTGAAGCCACCGACGCCGTCTTCCGTGCAAACCTGGTTGCTACTGACGGGGAGTTGATGCTTGACTCCACCGCAGGGCACATATCCACTGAAGAAGCACGAGAACTGATCATGCTGATCGATGAAAAACTTGCGACCAGGTCCATCAGGTTCTACCCCGGTGTGAGCTACCGGCACATAATGGTCTGGCACGGCGGATCCGATAATGTGAAGTGCGTACCACCGTATAAGATCCACGGCAAACCTTGGCGCGATTACCTACCCAACGGTGACGGCGACTCGAAGCTTGTTTCGCTAATCGAGGATTCGTATGAGATACTCGATAATCATCTGATCAACCGCCGACGAAAAGACGAGGGCAAAATGCCTGCGAACATGTTGTGGTTCTGGGGCGAGAGCCACTTGCCGGCGATACCGAGCTTCGTTGCAAAGTACGGCATTCCTGGCGCCGTAGTTGCTGCTGTTGACCTCATTAGAGGATTGGGGAGAATGGTGGGGCTGAGGGTAATCGACGTCCCAGGTGCTACGGGCTACATAGATACGAATTATTTGGGCAAAGGGCAATATGCGGCAGCGGCTCTCGATCGATACGACTTTGTTTGGGTCCATGTGGAAGCGCCTGATGAGGCCGGCCACGAGGGTAGCATCGAGAAAAAGATCGAGGCAATCCAGGAATGCGACGAAAAAGTGTTGGGAACTATCTTGTCCGAAATTAAACGACGCGGCTACGACGTGCGAATTCTGCTGATGCCCGATCATCCCACGCCGATCGCCACCGGGTCACATTCGTCCGAAAGAGTGCCTTTTATCCTGTTCGACTCAACAAAGCAAGAGCGCAACATCCTGCCTTTCGACGAACGCGCGGTGCATGAAACTAAGACGATCGTGGAGGATGCAACCGAGTTGATGCCGATGCTGTTGGAAGCAACAGGTGATTAAGACCACAACTGACGTTTGCGAAGTTGTTCTTATTCGACTTTGCATTGTATTGTATTACAAATTGCACCGCAATGGATATCCTCGCTGCTGCAACTAGACATCGAATGTTTCTTCCCGGCGAAACGGTTCTAGTAGCCGTTTCCGGCGGACCGGATTCCGTCGCTATGCTGCACGCACTGCTTTCACGGCGCGAGGAGTTTGGCATCACCATTCATGTCGCCCATCTTAATCACGGCATACGCGGTGAGGCGGCGGACATGGACGAGGAGTTCGTGCGCGCGCTTGCACAAGATTGGAACCTACCTGCTACCGTTGAAAGAATAGACGTACCGGCGCTGCGAAGAAAACTGCGAATGAGTGAAGAGGAAGCTGCTAGGCAAGCCAGATACGAGTTCCTATACCGGACCGCGAGCAAGATCGGCGCGTCAAAGATCGCTGTTGGACACACCGCCGACGATCGTGCGGAATCGGTTCTTATGAATGTTATCAGAGGGACTGGCATTGAAGGCCTTGGTGCACTCCGACC
>Ga0272448_1009359_pt1 | contig 10022 bp, 9 predicted proteins | sample YNPCB0191_FD_202220 | JGI IMG/M metagenome (GOLD analysis project Ga0272448, IMG submission 202220) | Hot spring sediment microbial communities from Yellowstone National Park, WY, United States - YNP-CB-019-1 | ecosystem: Environmental > Aquatic > Thermal springs > Hot (42-90C) > Sediment... | reverse complement strand
AATTTATAAATAAAAAAATTGAAATTAAAAAATAAAAATATTTATTCATAAAAATTACCTCAAATTTTTTTAAAAGCGCCAGGTTCAGGAGGCCTAGCAATGGTCTTTGAAATACCTGGCGCTCTTTTTATATAATTTTTCCACAAGCAATCTTTGGAAGGTGCAGATTAAAAGAAAATTAAATAAAAATTATTTCTGCTGATATAACGCATTGATTTTTTCCTGTTGTGCTTTTTCTTCCTGTCTCAATCTTTCAATATCTTTTGTAAGTTCTTCATTTATCTGGGAAGATTTTGCTTCAATGAATAGTCGTTTCATTTCTGCTTCAGAACGAAGTTTTTCTTTTAACCATCTTTCTGTTGTTGCAGCAGACATTAAAACTCTTACCCAGTACTGTCCTGTTTCTTTATCCTGGTATTCCTGCATTGGTTTTGGACCCTGTAGTTCTACATCAACAATTGATTTTATTACTTCTTTCACCTCTTCTATGCTTGATTCAGCATCTTTCTGTAAGAAATCAGACCAATTACCCATAGTTACTCTTGTAACACCTTCTAAATGCACTTTTACCTGTTGTGCTAATTTATTCATTGCATCAGCAATTGCTGTCTGTCTCATTGCTCTGATATTTGGTTTATATTCTGATACACCTATACCCTGAATAATTTTTCCTTCTGCAATATCCTGGTCAAAAACAGTTACTTCTCCGGCAGTAGGCACCCAGTTTGGTTTACCTTTTTGTCTTTCAGGAACCTGAGTAACAGGAGCAATTCTTTTAGCACAATTATTAACAAAACCAACAAAAAAACATAAAAGAATCAATGGCATAATTAGTTTTTTCATAATTTTTTAGTTCACCTCCTTTTTTTTATTTTAACTTACATATAGCCTCTTCTTTAGGTATTTTTCCTGATATGAGTTTTGCAATAGAACCATTTTCTCCAAAATATCTGTATACTTCTATTTCACCTGTTTCTGTTTCTTCTCTACCTAAAATTTTACCTGTATCAGGATCAGTAATTGTTTCGCCTAAATTATATACTTTAAGAACAGTTCCTATTTTTATACCTGATTGCTGTCCTGCGTTTAAATAAATATTATCCTGACTGATTTTTGTTACCTTACAGTACCAGGGTTTTGTATTTACCTGAGAAACAATATTATCAACAAACTGCACAATAGCTGCTCTCAATGCTTCACCTTCTAATGTTTCATCGTATCCTGCTTTAGTGCCAAGACCCAAAATAGAACTGATTTTCTTTTTTGTTATACCTTTTCCAGAGTCAGCATATAAAATTTCACCTGTTTCAACATCTATTACTCTTATATCCACACTGCATTCTGCTACCTGTTGTCTTGATTGTGTTAAGAGATAGTCAGAACCTTCTTCTTTAACTCCAAATTGAGATATTCCTCCTATAACAATTGCATTTAAACCAAGTAATTTACCCATTTTTACTGCTGTATTTGAATCAATTACTCCGCTTACAGCAAGTTTTTGTTCATCAAGAATCTTATTCAATTTATCTCTTTCAACAACAATAAATTTATTTGTTTTTACCAGTTCTGTTACGAGAATATCACTTGCAGATGTTCCAAGTCGTCTTGCACCATAGGATGTTTTATTTTCAAATTCTACAACTGCTATTTTTCGTTTTGGTCCAATCTGTGTTTCTTTGGTAGGAGTAACAGTAATGGATTGTGCTTTACTAATTTCTGTTTTAGGAACAGTTGCACAGCCAATACAACCAGTAAATAAAACAAACAGAATTATTTGATTCAGAGTTTTAATTTTCATTATTTTTAAAAACCTCCAAATTTAGTTTTTTTTATACATAAATTCTTTTTTAAATTATATATAAATTATAAAAATATGTCAAACCTATAATAAATTCCTTAAATTATGCAGGAAATTCAATGTTTTATTTACCTGTCAGGTAAAGTAGATAAAGCCCATCTAACAACATCTTGTGTTTCTTCTATCAATGGTGATTTTAGAATTTTATCAACTGTTTTTTCTATTAATTGTTTTTTAAATTCCTCTGCTATTTTTTCTGTTACAATTTTTTGAGTATATGAAACTTTTTCATCTTCCCATAATAATTCACCTGAGTGTGTATTTATTAATTTAAAATTTGCTCTTACTGCACGTTTATAATATATACCAAGTGTTATATAATTAAATTCTAAAACCTTACCATAAATTACTGCATCTACATCAAGTATTTTTCCTAATTCAGAATAGGAAATACTGTTTAGTTGTCCTGCCTGGGTAATACCATTTTCTTTTAAGATATTATCTGTTTCATCTAATGATTTTATTGTATAATTTTTATTTTTTATCATTTGAGCAAAAATATTTCTCACTACAATTGGAGCATCAAAATCTGTGGTATAATTTTCAAATGGTAATATAGATATTTTTTGTGGTGGTTTGTAATTTTGTATAATGTATTTTGGTTTTAAAACACAACCTGTAAGCATTAACAAAAACAACAGTATAATAATTTTATTTTTATGCATTAATTTTAAAACAATCTTAGAATTATTTATTGTAAAATTTTATTTACTTAAATTACATAATATGTTATAATAAAAATATATGTTTGTCAAGTATATAAAAAAATCATATTTTGAGCATAGGAATTTGAATAAATTCCTATGCTCGGAGAGGTATTTTTTGATTTTCAAAACAAAAGATAAACAAAATAGTAAGAGAAATTATGGTTTTATAACGAATCACGAAAAACGAACAACAAATTTTTGGGGGTTTCAGGGGGTACACCCCCTGACTATTTTATGAAATATTTATCTGTATTATTTTTATTTATATTTTCTTCAAAGATTTTCTGTATTGAGATATCAGAGAAAAAAGATTCTTACTATCATTTTCTGCAAGGTCTAATATATAAAGAGGAAGCAAATTATTTACAGGCAATATATGAATTTGAAAAAACATTAGAATTTGATAAGGATGCAATAAATGTATATAAAGAATTAATTTTATGTTATACAGCAATTCATCAAGAAGATAAGGCAGTTGAATTAGCAAAAAAACTTCAAAAAATAAGTAATGATATTAATGTAAGTATCTTTTTGGGTGAGTTTTATACTATTATAAATGACACTCAAAATGCTATTATAAATTATAAAAGTGTATTAGAAAAAGATCCAGAAAATATTGAGGCATTACTTTTTTTAATAAATATCTATTACAATATTGCTCCGGAAGAATCTATTTCATATCTCCAGAAATATATCCGGATAAACCCTCAATCAAGCGAAGCATATTTTCAATTAGGACTAACCTATATAAAATTAAATAAAAAAGATGAAGCAAAAAAATATCTGCTTGAGGCAGTACAAAAAGATAAAAACAATCCTGCACCACTGCTCGCTCTTGCTCAGATTTACGAATATGAAAAGGATTTTCTAAATGCAATTGAAAAATATGAAGAGTATCTTGTATATAACAAAGATGATATTGAATTGATAAAACATACAGGAATTCTTTATTATATAGAGAAAATGTTTGATAAAGCAGAAAAAAAATTTTTAGAAGCACTGAAAATATCTCCTGATAATGACCCTTCAGTATATTTATGGTTGGCATTAGTATATGAAGGGAAAAATGACTGGATAAATGCATCAAAATATATGGAATACAAAATAAAAAAATCACCTGATATAAGTTCCCTTTTACGGATGAGTTATTATTATTCAAATTTGGGGAAAATTAAAAAATCAATAAAAATATTGCAGAAAGCACTGAAACTGCAACCAAATAATTTTGAAATAAATTTATTCTTAGGACTTGGATATATGGATATTAAAAAAACAAGAGATGCAGAAAAACAATTTTTAAAATGTATAAAAATAAAAGCAGATTATCCAAAAGCGTATTTTTATTTAGGAATGATATATGAACAAACAAACAGATTTGAAAAAGCAATACCGCAGTTTAAAAAAGTAATACAATTAGAACCGAATGACCATATTACACTCAATTATCTTGGTTATTCTTTTGCTGATAGAAATATTAATCTGGATGAAGCAGAAAAACTAATAAATAAAGCACTTGAATTAGAACCGGAAAATCCTGCTTATATTGATTCACTTGCATGGGTTTATTACAGAAAAGGAGATTTAAATAAAGCCAGAGAGTTTCTTGAAAAAATAAAGGATAAAATAAAAGATTCTGTTATTTTTGAACATTTAGGAGATGTTGAAAGAGATTTGAACAATATAAATAAATCAATTGAATATTATAAAAAATCAATAGAACTTGATGAAAAAAATAAAAAAGTGAAACAAAAATTAAATGAATTAATTAAAAAAATAAAATGAAATTAAAAGCATCTGCTAAAATTAATATTTCTTTACATATACTCAATAAAAGAAAAGATGGTTATCATAATATAAATTCAATTTTACAGACAGTAAATCTCTATGATGAAATATATATAGAAAAAATAAATAAAAATAACATTGAATTCAGTTGTGACTGGACTGAATTCAAAAAATTCAGTTGTGATGATAATAAAAATATTGCTTATTTAACAGCATTAAAATTAAAAAAATTTTTTAAAATAAATTCAGGAGTAAAAATTCATATTATAAAACACATTCCTCCGGGTGGAGGACTTGGAGGTGGTTCGTCAGATGCAGCAGAGGTGATTTTAGGATTTTTAAAACTCTTTAAAATTAAAATATCAAGAAATGAACTAATAAAATTTTCTAAAAAAATTGGTTCTGATATTCCATTTTTTTTATATAAAGGCTGTTGTTATATAGAAGGAAAAGGTGAGAAAATAAGAAAATTGCATTTTCCTTGGAGAAAAAACTCATATATTCTTCTTATATATCCGGATATAAATATTTCAACTGAAAAGATTTATTCACTCTGGGATAAAAATAAGCCAAGATCATTAACAAATGATTTTGAAAATATTGTTTTTGAGTTATATCCAGAAATTTATAAATTAAAAAAGATTTTAGTAAATTTTAAAAGTAATTATGTATCACTAACAGGAACAGGTTCCTGTATATATGGATTGTTTTATAACAGGGAAAAATCTATTAAGATTTTTAAAAAACTTACCGAACTATATAAAAATTATAAAGTATATTTGTTAAAGTTAGTATCAAAATAGCAGAAATTTCTTAAGTTGGCTTTGTTTTTGGATTTGAAATTAGGCTTCTGGTAATTTCAATTTGGGATTTTGTGATTATTTTGTTCTTAAAAAATACCATAAAAAAATTGCCAGAATTAATGAAATTAATTTTAATTTCCAGTTATTAAAAATAAAATATTTCATATTTTTTTAAAGACATATAACTGCGATAATTTTTTATTTAAAGTTTGAATATCAATATTGTACTCTAATTTACCATTTTCTACAAAACATATATTACCTGTTTCTTCTGAAACAACAATAACTGCTGCATCAGAAATTTCTGTTATTCCAATAGCTGCCCTATGTCTTGTGCCAAAATATTTTTCCAGATCTTCTTTTGTACTTAGAGGTAAAATACAACCAGCAGCAAGAATTTTTGTGGTATTTAAAATTACTGCTCCATCATGTAAAATTGAGTGTTGATTAAAAATGCATAACAGTAATTCTTTAGAAATATCTGCATTTAATACAGCACCTGTTTTAATGAAGTCCTTTAACCCAATTTTTTGTTGTAATACAATTAAAACTCCTGTTTTTGTTTCTTTAAATTCTTTTATTGCACTTAAAATCTCTTCCATAAATTTCATTTCATGAAAAGAATAAATTTTACTTAAAGGTTGTTTTCCAAACTGAGCCAGTACTGCTCTTAATTCCGGTTGAAATACAACCACTATTATTAAAACACCTATTAACCAGAATTTTTCAAGCAGCCAGTTAAGAGTTGTCAGATGAATGAGTTGTTTACTTATTGTTGTTAATAGAAAAATAATTATCAAACCAAATACCATCTGCATTGCTCTTGTGTTTTCAATAAGCAATAATATTTGATAAATAAGATATGCAACAATTAAAATATCCAGGATATGTATTAAATAATTATTCCATATTTCAATTAACACTTAATGTCTCCATAATTTTTATAACATGTTTTGTTTCTTTCACATCATGAACTCTTAAAATATTAATTCCTTCTAAAATACACCAAACATAAGTTACAATACTTCCTGTCAGACGTTCTTGTGGTGGTAAAGGATTTTCTTCTGTTGCTAAAATTCTTCCTATAAATGATTTTCTTGATGTTCCTATTAACAATTTCTGATTGAGACATTTAAATTTTTTTATATTTTTTAAAATTTCAATATTATGTTTTGTTGTTTTACCAAAACCAATTCCAGGGTCAAGAATCAAATTTTGTTTTTTTATTCCATTTTCAGTAGCAAATTTAATCCTTTCTAAAAAAAATTCTTTTATATCTTCAACAACATTTTTATATACTGGATTTTTTTGCATTGTTTGAGGTGTGCCTTGCATATGCATTATAATAAGTTCTGTATTGTATTTTTTTACAACATCAAGCATTGTATTGTCAAATCTCAAGCCGGAAATATCATTTATAATTTCTACTCCTTCATTAATTGATTCAAGTGCAACCTTTGATTTATATGTATCTATTGAAAGTTTTATTGTAAATCTTTTTTTAATTTCTTTTATAACAGGTAATACTCTTTTTAATTCTTCCTCTTCTTTTACCGGTAAAGAGTCTGGTCTTGTTGATTCTCCACCAATATCTATAATATCCACTCCATCATTTATCATTTCTTCAGTTTTTTTTAAGGCAAGGTCAATACTGGTATATTTTCCACCATCATAGAAAGAATCCGGTGTAACATTTAATATACCCATAATTTTTACTTTGTTATTTTCTTTCATTAATTAAAGATAATGTTTCTTGTCGGGTAGAAGAGTTTTTTAAAAATATTCCTCTCACAGCAGATGTAACAACTTTTAAATTAGATTTTTTAACTCCTCTCATACTCACACATAGATGTTCTGCTTCTATTATTACCATTACACCAAGTGGTTTTGCAAATTTCATAATAGAATCAGCAAGATGTTTGGTAATTCTTTCCTGAAGTTGTAATCGGTGAGAATATAAATCTAGTAGTCTTGCAAGTTTTGAAATACCGAGAAGCCTTTTTTTATGAGGAATATATGCAATATGGACATTACCAAAAAAAGGTAGAAGGTGATGCTCGCATATTGAATAAAATGGTATATTTTTTAATAAAACAATTTCATTGTAGTATTCCTGTTGATAGTATACATTTAAAACATCCTCAACTTTAGAAGAAATTCCACTAAGGAATTCTTCATAAAAATTACTAATCCTTTTTGGTGTATCTTTTAGACCTTCTCTATTAGGATTTTCACCTATGGCAAGTAAAATTTCTCTAACTGCTTTTTGTATACGTATTTTATCTATCATTAAACAGGAACACTTTCTTGAGATTCTATTCCCAAAATATTATTTACTTCTTCTCCATCAAGTACTTCTCGTTCTACAAGTTTCTTTGCAAGTATATCAAGTTTTTCTTTGTTATTCTTCAAAATATTTGTTGCTTTTTTTACACTTTCTTCTATTATATTTTTTACTTCCTCATCAATAATCTGTGCTGTTTTCTCTGAATATATTTTTTCTTTCATAAATATATCTTTACCCAAAAATAATTCTTCTTCTTTTTTACGTAGAGTCAAAGGCCCAACCTTTTCTGACATTCCATATTCACATATCATTTTATATGCAATATCAGTTGCTTTTGAGAGGTCATTCTGTGCTCCAGTTGTTATTTCATTAAATACAAAAATTTCAGCACATCTACCTCCCAATAAAACAGAAATTTTATTCAATATTTCTGTTTTTGTAATTAGATATCTATCTTCAATTGGCAGTTGAAGGGTATAACCTAAAGCAGGTCCTCTTGGAATAATAGATACTTTATGAACAGGATCTGTATCAGGTAATAGTTTTGCCACTAATGTATGTCCTGCTTCATGATAGGCAATTATATTTTTTTCTTTTTCTGAAATTACTCTTGATTTACGTTCTGGTCCGGCAAGTACTCTATCAATTGCTTCTTCTAATTCTTCCATTTCAACTACTTTTTTATTATGTCTTACAGCAAGAAGTGCTGCTTCATTTATTAAATTTGCCAGATCTGCTCCAACAAACCCCGGGGTTCTTCTTGCAATTATATTTAAGTTTACATCTTCTGACATTTTAATTTTTTTTGCATGTACTTTTAATATTTCTTCCCTTGATTTCAGATCCGGAATAGGAATTGCTATATGTCTATCAAATCTGCCGGATCTTAAAAGTGCCGGGTCCAATACATCAGGTCTGTTTGTTGCTGCTATTAATATTACACCTTCTTTTGTATCAAAACCATCCATTTCTACAAGCAATTGATTTAATGTTTGTTCTCTTTCATCATGTCCACCACCAAGTCCAGCAAATCTATGTCTTCCAACAGCATCCATTTCATCTATAAATAATAAACAAGGAGCATTTTTTCTTCCCTGATTAAACAAATCTCTTACCCTACTTGCACCAACACCAACAAACATTTCTACAAATTCACTGCCACTTGCTGAAAAAAATGGTACATCTGCTTCTCCTGCAACTGCTTTTGCTAAAAGTGTTTTGCCTGTTCCTGGTGATCCATATAATAAAACACCTTTTGGTATTTTACCTCCAAGTTCCTGAAATTTCTTTGGGTCTTTTAAAAATTCTATAATCTCTTTTAACTCTTCTTTTACTTCATCACATCCTGCAAAATCAGCAAAAGTAACTTTATTATCTTTTTTACCGTACAATAATCTAGCTTTAGTTCTACCAAAACCTATTATTTGTTTTCCACCCTGCATTTGTCTAACCATTAAAAACCATAAAAATAAAAATAATAAAACAGGACCAAAATTTAAAAATAAAGAACTAAACCATGAATTTTCTGGTTCACCGGTATAATTTACATTTTTTTCTTCTAATAATTTTGTTAAATCAGGATCTGTGACAGGAATTGTTTTAAAAAATTGTAATTTTTTATTTTTATCAAAATATAAACCATGAATTAAATCTGTTCTTATTTTGATTTCTTTTATTCTGTTATCTTTCAGGTATTGTTTGAATTCAGAATATGAGATTTCTTTTTCTTTCTGAATTTGCTGTAGACCACGAATCAAAAATGCAACAATCAGGAATATTAAAATCCAACCAACAATTCCATTTAAATTATTATTTTTTTCTTTCATTGTTAAAATAGTATATAAAAAAAATTTTAAAATGTCAAGTAATTTACTGTGAAAAAAATTTCTAAAATACTGTTTTCCATCTTTTATGTAACCAAAAATAGTGTTGTGGATATTTTCTTATATATTCCTCAATTATTTTTGTGAACTTTTGAGTATATAAATATATATCCTTTTCTTTATTGGATGTTTTTTGTATTTCAACAGGAATAAAAACTGCTTTCAAAAATTTTCTATCTTCAGAAGGAATACCCATAGCAACAATTATATTTGCTCCTGTTTTCAGACAGAATGCCGCAGCACCTTGTGGAGTTGAAGATAACCTGCCAAAAAAATCAACAAAAATACCACCAGAACCAGCATCCTGGTCAGAAGCAAAACATACAAATTCATTGTTTTTCAACATTTTAATAATATTTTTTAATGGTGTTGTTTCTCTGTATATAATTTTTACTCCTTTTTGTTTTCTATAATTATTTATAACCTTGTTAACTAATTTATTTTTAAACTCTGCAACAATAAATGTAGTTGGATATCCAAGTGCAATAATTGAAGTTCCAAGTAATTCCCAATTACCAAAATGCCCGGAAACAATTATTGTTCCTTTATTCTGTTTGTATGATTTTTCAAGATATTCTTTTCCATAATATAAAAAAAATTTATCCTTAAGTTGTTCTGGTTTATATTTTATATCGTAATACAATGTTTCTATAAATGTTTTTAAAATATTAGAGTATGTATTTCTTGCTATTTTTAAAA
>Ga0272448_1009356_pt1 | contig 10023 bp, 8 predicted proteins | sample YNPCB0191_FD_202220 | JGI IMG/M metagenome (GOLD analysis project Ga0272448, IMG submission 202220) | Hot spring sediment microbial communities from Yellowstone National Park, WY, United States - YNP-CB-019-1 | ecosystem: Environmental > Aquatic > Thermal springs > Hot (42-90C) > Sediment... | reverse complement strand
GTGTAAGCAAGACAAGACTCCCATGAAGGGTGTGCCGAGTATCCGCAGGCGTATGCTGTCAGCCAGATGGAACCAGGATAATCTAGAACGGTTGCTCGTCACCTGATTTTAATGCGTTTGCCCTGATTACGGTACTAGCGGAAAACTCAACAATAAGGTATAATCTGAAGCCGGGGGAACAAATCGTTCGCCGGTTCAACATAACGGTCCATGGTAAAGCAGATGACGTAATTGTCGGTCTTCAAAAGGATGATTACCCTCATCCATTCAGACTGCAAAGAATACCCGTGGACAAATAGCGATTTGTAAGCTATCCGTAGATTTCAGGAGCAGGATATTTTATGTACATTCAGCCGTTCGCACTGTTGTTCGCTTCTGTTCTGGCATGGGCGATCATACCGCCGACCATATTTTATGCCTGGAACAGGATTAGTTGTCGGATGCAGCAGAAGATGGGGAAGAAGGTTCGACCGACTCCCGAGTTTGTACTCAGGAAATGGTTCTTCGGCTACTTCTTCGTCGCAGCCGCTTTCGGATGGAGCACTGTTTTTCTGTTCGTTCCGCTGATAAAGTCGATTATGTACAGTTTGACGGACAAGACACTTTCGCCGACTGTGCCGGCGCAATTTGTAGGTGCTGAGAACTACATCAAGATTATGACGGATCCCATGTGGTGGAAGGGAGTAGCCGTAACGGTCATTTATATCCTCGGGACATTGCCGTACAGCGTATTCCTATGCTTGTTCCTTGCTGGTCTGATCGTCAATCTTCCTCCATTTTGGCAGACATTCTTTAAGACAGCGCTGTATCTCCCTGGGGTGACTGGAGTAGCAGTAGGTGCAGCTATTACGCGTTGGGTTTATTATCCGGGTGATGGTTTTGCAAACTTGATCTTGAGAAAAATGGGGTTTATCCATTCTAACATCGCCTGGTTCGGTGACAAGCATTTTGCACTTCCCACGCTTATTGTAGGAACTTGGCTTGGGGTAAATGCAATCGGGGTCATTATCTATTGTGCGGCTCTCGGTGGAATACCCAAGGATTACTATGAAGCGGCAGATATAGATGGGGCTACGCCGACGCAGAAATTTCTGAAGATCACATGGCCGCTGGTGAAGCCGTCGACCGTATACGTGACAATCACCGGATTGATCGGTGGATTCCAAATCTTCGCTCCTGCTCTCCTCATTACCGGAGGAGGCCCTGAGGGAACGACTAACTTTGTCAACTACATCATCTACCGTACGTTCTACTACGATAATGAATTCGGTCGGGCATGTGCAATGTCGGTGGTGTTGATGCTGGTTATAATCATAATCTCCATGATTAATTATAAGGTGATGGCTACAGATGTCGAATACTAATAACAAATTTCGCATAGGAACAGTCTTTTCTTTTCTCATACTGTTTGGGTATACCGCGTTGGCTCTCATTCCGCTATACCTGATGGTCTTTACGAGCTTCATAAAACTCGGGGGAACTTTCGATCTGGATCATTTGAGGCTGATCGGCAATCACTTCAGCTTCGACAATTATCACAACTTTAACCTTCGAGTCGGTGGTCTTCTTCCCCGATGGTTGCTGAACTCTTTTATCGTGTCTACTGTGCCGATAGCATCGAGTATGTTTTTTGGAATGTTGGCCGGTTATGCCATGAGCAAGATTAAGTTCCCGGGCCGCGAATGGCTGTTTTGGGTAATTATCGCCACCATGACCATCCCTTATTTTGTAACTCTTATTCCGGTTTACGAAATGGTATGGAAGTTCCGCTGGGTCGACAGTTACAGCGTATTGATCATTCCGGGTTTGGCTGGTATCGGCACCATATTCCTTTCGAAGCAGTTTATGCAGACCATTCCATCGGCGCTTATCGAATCTGCAACGGTCGATGGCTGCAGCGAAATAGGCGTTTTCACAAGGATTATTCTTCCATTGTCCAAGCCCCTTATGGCGCTTCTGGGCATCATGGGATTCGTTGGTGCATGGAGCGAGTACTTCTGGGCATATCTTGTGACCAATTCCCACACTTTGTATACCATCCAGATGGGGATTGTTTCCATCATCGGTGTTGACCAGAATTTCGCCGGTGACCTTGATTACGGCGAGGTCATGGCTGCCTCGGTGCTTGCCAGTCTTCCTATTCTAATCTTGTTTCTCGTTGCGCAAAAGCTCTTCATTAAGGGCCTTACCATTGGCGCTGTGAAAGGATAACTGCTTTGACACGGAGTCTGGGATTTTATGGTGTAGTAATGTGGGTATTGTTGATCGCTCTGGCGATCGGCTTATCTACAGGTTGGTTTGCCAAGCTGGAATCGAATGACAGCAGCTTGTTCAATTCCAAAAAGGACGTAATTGAGTACTGGGAGGGCACCATCCCTGGTACGCCGGAGGAGAAAGTCTTCCAGGATTTGGTGGATGAGTACAACCGGACGCATAAGGATGTCTATGTAAAAGCTGTTCTTATGCCTTGGGCAAGTTACCAGAGCAAGATCAATATCGCAGTTGCAACCGGACAGCCCCCCGATGTTTGCTATAATGCTTTTATCATTGCCGACGGTATGCGTGCAAAGCAGAAAACTCCTGATCTGGCAGTCCCGATCCCGGATGATATTCTCACACCGAAGTTAAAAGCCTATTACGGCAAGAACTGTCTGGCGGCGGTGTCGAGAAACCACAAAGTTTATCTGTTCCCATCCGTAAAGTTTCTTCAAGGTGGAACATTCACCGGTAATCGTGAATGGTTTGAAAAGGCCGGAGTCGACATAGATTATTATACTGAGCACGGATGGGATTACGACACCTTCAGAGATGTCATGAAGAGGGTTCAGGCAGTCATGCGCAAGGAGAATGGGCCGGATGCCAACGCCTTTGGTCTGAATCTCCTTCTTCTCAACAGCCAGTTCTACAACGGTTTTCTTGCTAGTGCTTTGGGCAGAGACGCTCAGCAGCGAGGCTACTATGTATGGGACAAGGCCACAAAGAAATACGTGGTGGATCCTGCTTTCAACGAGGAAATTGTTGCCAAACCGCTAAGACTTATGCAGCAGATGATGCAGGTTGACGGAACATGGGTTAGGAAGAATCTGGCAATGGATTACTCTCAATTGCGGAGTGATTTGACCCTTAAAGGATTGCTAGCGGTTACATGGAACGATGTAGTCGGTAGTCCGGTGGAGTTGGAAATCAAGACAAATCGCGAGGATCTTGCAAAAGGTTTAATCAAGAAGCCGATTCGTCTTTGCGAAGTTCCGTTCCCGACGCCGGTGAAGGGTGGAAGACCACCGGTATTTTCGGCCAATGCCGAAGGATATGGTGTTCTGCGGCAGATTCCGGCCAAGAGCAAAGAGCATGTGCGCCACGCTCTTGAATTTGCTCAGTATATGTCGTCCCCTTATAAGCAGGCCAAGGTATTTATGGTTAATGGCCGGAGATGGCATTTATGGATCGATGAGCCGGAAGTACTCCGTATGGCGAAAGGCGTGGTCTCAGATCCGCTCGATAGTGACCCGAACTTGAAGATTATGTGGAATCAGTATCTCAAATGGTACGATAGTCCCTCGGTTGTAGTGCCTGGTGCCGACGAACCGGACATGAAAGCCAGGCAGAGGATTGGTGGACTGGCGGGTCAGTTTATGACAACGCCAACACAGATGATCATCGAGCGAGTCCTAAGCAACAGCGAGACTCCCGAAGACGCGGCAAAGGAAATTGTCGGTGCCTTCCGGAAGATCGCGGACGACTACTATGCGCATCACAAACCGACCCCGGGAGAACCGGCCAATTAGGACTTCTCATTAGTATAACAAATGAAGAACTCCCCTCAGTCACAGTGATGAGGGGAGTTTTTGCATATCAGGCAAATCTCAATCATGCGGTGTTATCGGTTTTCTGTCCGCGATGGTTCTGGTGATCTCTACCCCTACGCTTCTTGCAAATCGAAGCGCAGAAGGCTTCTCCACTGTGATTTGGGCTTCCAGTACTCCGGGGCTTTCCAGGCAGATTTCCGCGATGTGTTCAGCAAGAGCTTCTACTAGAAGGAATTCCGACTTTTCTACCACTGCAATGACTTTCTCCTTGATTGCACGATAATCAACCGTATCTTCAAAACGGTCGCTTTGCGCAGGTTTCCTCAGGTCTGCCGTCAGCACGATGTTGATCAAGACATCCTGCTTTTCACGGCGCTCTTCTTCTTCGACTCCGATCTTACAGCGCAACAAAAGGTCTCGTATCAGAATTCGGTCCATGGTTACTCCAATTCCGGTCGTTCCACCACATATTCTTTCAAGTGTCGTCCCCCGTCGACGTAGATTACCTGTCCGGTTACGAAATCGCTTTTCAGCAGGTAAAGTATCGCATCGGAGACATCTTCCGGATTTCCATGTTTTTGAAGTGGTACGGTATGCACCATCCGATCTATGTAGCTCTCATCCTTTCCGGGCGGAGGAAGTATCAATCCCGGTGCTATCCCGTTTACGGTGAATTCGGGAGCGTATTTAACCGCCATCATCCTAGTCAGCACTCCCAGCACATGTTTGCTCAGAATGTAGGAAACGTGAGTCCAGTCGTATCCACTCAGTCTGGAATCGAGCATGTTAATGATCTTACCGCTCTTTGCCTGCTCAACGAATAATCTGCACAGGATGAACGGCGCCCACGCGTTTATCTCCATACCGGTCGTCAGGCTGTCGAAAGTGATGTTGTCCAGGGAATCCATTGGAAACTCGGAAGCGTTATTGATAAGGATGTCTATGCTTCCGGCAGTGTCATATGCACGGTGGATAAGTGTCTGATACTCTTTCGCGTGAGAAAGGTCTGCTTCCAATGTCCATGCCCGAACTCCCCGCCTTTTCAGCTCGTCTTTCAGCTCATGTGCCTCGTCTTTGGAATGCCGATAATGAATGATGATGTTGATTCCGGCATCCGCTAATGTTAATGCGGTCTCCCGTCCAATACGTTGAGCGGAGCCGGTGATTAGCGCGGTTTTGCCGATCAATGAATCTTCAGTCACTCTGCACCTCGTTTGTTATGATGCTATCTATCCGGGATGCCACTTTGAAATCTTTCCTTGTCAAGCCGCCGACCTTGTGAGTCGAAAGCTGGATCAGCACCTTGTTGTAGTTGATGCATATCTCGGGATGATGGTTTTCCTGTCGAGCAACGTCTGCAACTTTCATGGTGAAATCCATAGCCTGATCGAAATCCTTGAATTCGAATAATCTGGAAATCAGCTTTTCTTTCGCAGACCACTCGGGCATTTGATCTGAAAATACCCTTACTTCTTCATCAGAAAGCAAATTATAATCGCTGGTCTGGTGACTTGCGCTCTTATCGTCATTGGTCATGAAGGCCTCCATATTTCACTGCGCCTACTTTATCGCGCCTTTTAAGTCTTCAGGCAGCATTTCCTTTCCGCTGCGTATCATCGTTCGTGCATCGTCCATCTTGCCGTAGATATTGCATGTCATTATTCCGCGTATCTTCCAGTCTCTGTGGTAATAGATTACGCCCTTCTGGTTTTCTATCTCCCAGTCTGTAAAAATTTGGTTTCTGGCATCGACTTCGCCGACTGCTTCATATCCAAAATCAAAAAGATCCGACCAGAAATACGGCATGTAATCGTACTCGTAACCGACACCGGTCATGTTCCATCCTGCGTGCAATCCCTGCTGACGTGCATTGTCCCAGTGCTCTACCCTGGTTGCCTTATCGAGAGCGGTATATGGGAAAAATGCGTTGTCTCCGGCAGCGTAGATATCTCTGTCCGAGGTTTGGAGGTTCTCGTTTACGACTATCCCGTTTCCGACTTTGAGTTTTGCCATTTCAGCGAGTGCAGTTGAAGGGATGATACCGATTCCAACAAGTAAGATATCCGATTCCAGTGTCTTTCCGTTTCTCGTTTTGGTTAGGAATCTATTCTCGACTTTTTCTATCGATACCGGAGTATCGTTCTTCAATATCGATATCCCTTTATCCTTGAACATTTCTCCTATGAAATCTCCAAGCTCTACGGGGAATACATTCGGGACAAGACGATCCTGCGGATAAACCATTGTGACTTGGGTGCCGTTCATGCACATGGCTGCGGCCATTTCCGAACCTATGAATCCGCCACCGATAACCACAGCCGTCTTGTTTTCTCCCACCTGCTCGCGCAATGCCTTGTAATCGTCGAGATAGCGATAATAGAATATTCCCGGCAGATCGCCGCCCGGAATATCGAGCTTTCTAGGGATGCCGCCTGTGGCAAGGAGTAATTTCTTGTAACCCCACATATTTCCTCGACTATCCTTTACTATCTTGATCTTTGGATCGAGACTCACAACCTCCGTGTTGAGCAGTAGATCAATGCTGTTGTCCGTGAAGAAATCAGGGCTAAAAGCGAAAATATCTGCGATTGTTTTCTTTCCAAACCACAATTTCTTGGATAAATCGGGACGGTCATAGGAAGTGAACTCTTCATTACCGATCATGAGAATCGACCCATCGTCATCTTTGGCGCGGATTCCCTCGGCCGCGGATCCGCCTGCACGCCCGACACCGATTATCAGATAATCGTAAATCTGCTCTATCATCTGAGTCTCCTCCAAGATACGAACTTGTATTCTGATTTACTTTCTACCCGACCCCACGCAAGGTCTAACTGCTGAGCTTCATCCATTCGTGGGATACGTACTTTTGTTTGGAGAAGCAATTTGTCCTTGAAGTTTCTAGTACTACACCAATTCAATTTCGTGTGCCGTCTCATGGGCCAGACCCCTTCACTACACGTCACAACTTTTTTGGTCGAGTACTAGTTTGGAAATATGGGTGTAATATTTGTGGATTATAGTGTGCATCAGAAACAGCACGGCTTGCTTTTGATTATCCGTAGTGCAAGCTTTTCGAATGACGAGCCCCTGGAGAGTAGAAAGTTGGAAGTCTGGCGATTAAGTGAGGAAGAAGTATTCGAGGAACTGGGTACATCGACCTCCGGTCTCAGTACGGCAGAAGCGGCAAGCCGCCTTCAGCAGTATGGTTTAAATGTTCTCAAAGCAAAGCAGAAGAAACCGATAATCTATCGGTTCTTCATGCAGTTTACAGATTTATTTGCAGTGCTGCTGGAAGTTGCGGCTCTTCTTACATTCGTAGCCGCATTCTTGTCCCAAGGCGTAGACAGGACGGATAATCTTCGCGTTGCATTTGCCATTATCGGAGTAGTCGTCCTCAATGCCATAATAGGATTCCTGCAGGAATTTCGAGCTGAAAAGGCTACCGAAGCTCTTCAAAAGCTCGTGCCTCAAAATGCCAAAGTGGTGCGAAACGGAGAAGTGATCATAGTCCCCGCTGCTGAACTTGTTCCCGGTGATTTGGTAGTTTTTGAAGAAGGGGACAGTATCAGCGCCGATTCCCGTCTTGTCCGTCAGTTTGAAATGGCGACGAACAACATAGCTCTCACAGGCGAATCGGATCCTGTTCGAAAAGTTGCAGATCCCATACTCGAAGAAAAGCTGGCAAAGATAGAAATGCCGAATCTTGTGTTTATGGGGACGAGTGTTGCGACGGGAAACGGCCGTGGAGTAGTATTTGCCACAGGAATGCAAACCGAATTCGGCCGGATTTTCGAGCTTACATCGAGTGTGCAAGAGGAAAAGTCTCCTCTTCAAAAAGAGATTGGCAATATGGCGCACACCGTTACTTATATTGCCGTGGCAACCGGTGCCGCGCTTTTTGTAATGGGAAGATTTCTCGGGTTAGCCTGGGTTGGAGCGGTGCTTTTTGCGTTGGGCGTTATGGTGGCATGTGTGCCGGAAGGACTTCCTGCCACGCTTTCCGTCGCTCTGGCAGTCGGTGTCCAGCGGATGGCAAAGCGAAATGCCCTGATAAAAAAGCTTTCCGCCGTCGAAACACTCGGATCGACCGACGTTATATGCACCGATAAGACAGGTACACTCACCAAAGCCGAGATGACCGTGAAGTCGATTTACTTTGACATGACCGAGTTCGATGTGACCGGCGTAGGATATGAACCTGTTGGCGGATTCGAAGCAGACGGTCAAATAATCCCGCATGACGAGGCAAAGAGCAGACTTTCTGAGTTCTTCCGGGCAATAACTTTCTGCAACAATTCCAGACTTGTTCGTCCGGATGATGATGGGGGATGGAGAATCATTGGTGATCCTACCGAAGGAGCATTGATCGTTGCTGCAGAAAAAGGCGGCTTCGATCTCCATCACGAACTTATCGGCCAGCCCAGGATTTACGAAGTGCCGTTCGATTCAAACCGGAAGCGGATGTCCGTGATAAATGTTTTTGATGATGGACAGATGGCTTACGTAAAAGGTGCGCCCGGCGAGACGATGGCGCTTTGTACAAAGATAATGATCGGCGGCCGAGAAGTCGATTTTACCGATGAATTGAGGGAAAAGCTTTCGGCACAGAACGATGCCATGTCACGGCAAGCTCTTCGGGTGCTGGCGATCTGCAGGCGTGTGCTGCCTTCGGATACGGTCGAATATTCTGCAAGCTCTGTGGAGAACAATCTTACTTTGCTTGGACTCGTGGGAATGATCGATCCGCCCAGGCCCGAAGTGAGCGATGCGGTTGCGAAGGCCCATTCTGCGGGAATCAGGATCATCATGATAACCGGCGATTACGGGCTTACAGCAGAGGCAATCGCCAGGAAGATCGGAATTGTCAAAAGTCCCGATGCACGTGTAGTTACCGGCATAGAACTCGATGCCATGTCGAACGAAGATCTCAAACAGGCATTGAAAGAGCACTACGAGATTGTTTTTGCTCGTGTATCGCCCGAGCACAAGTTGAGAGTAGCGACCGCTTTGCGGGAGATGGGTGAAGTCGTCGCGATGACCGGAGATGGAGTAAACGATGCTCCGGCACTGAAAAGAGCAGACATCGGCATCGCCATGGGAGTCACAGGCACGGATGTTTCTCGTGAGGCGGCAGTGATGATCCTTTTGGACGACAGTTTCGCCAGCATCATCACCGCTGTAGAGCAGGGCAGGGGAGTGTATTCTAACCTGAAGAAGATGGTAACGTATTTGTTCTCCCATAACTTCGGTGAGCTCTTCCCGTTTGTCTTTGCAACCGTGGCCAATGTGCACCTGGTGCCTCTTACGGCCCTTCAGGTGCTTTCAATCGACTTGGGCTCGGATGTTTTGCCATCGCTTGCATTAGGAACCGAATTGCCGGAGCCGGGAGTCATGCAGCTACCTCCGAGACCGAAGTCGGCAAGACTGCTCGACTCCATCACGCTGAGGCGAATCGGTTTTCTCGGTATTATACAGTCGATAGGATCGGTTGTCGGATTCCTTTATGTGCTGCTTTCTCACGGCTGGCACTGGGGAGATCCAAGTTGGGCTAATGCAGCAAACCCGAATAATCTGTATTATAGAGAAGCAATCACTATGACGCAGGCAGGAATAGTAATCTCGCAATTCGCAAACGGCTTTGTTTCTCGTACCGAACGTACATCCATCTTCAAAGTCGGCCTCCTCAGCAATAGAGGAGTCGTATTTGGGGAATTGTTCGGTCTTCTGCTGATGATCGGCATATCGTATTGGAGACCTTTACAATCGGTATTTAAGACGGGTCCACTCTCGTTGAACGATTGGTTGATTTTGATTGCCACGGGATTGACGCTTTTCTTCGCGGAAGAAGGCAGGAAATGGCTTGTGCGCAGGAAAATGGGTTTGGTGGGATAGGAGGTTTGGTCGATGCATATTATTATCGCGGGCTGCGGTAGGGTAGGGTCACAGGCGGCGGCGTCTTTGTCGCGCGAAGGACATTCCGTAGTTGTCATAGATCGAGACGAAAGGGCATTTCGACGATTGCCGAAGACTTTTACCGGCACCAAGGTCGTCGGATTGGCGTTCGATAAGGATGTGCTGGAAAGGTCAGGCATCGACCGCGCTGATGCATTCGTCGCCGTGACGAACGGGGATAACAGTAACATAGTATCGGCGAGAGTTGCCAAAGAAACCTATCGTGTTCCGACAGTAGTCAGTCGAATTTACGATCCACAGC
>Ga0272448_1009355_pt1 | contig 10024 bp, 7 predicted proteins | sample YNPCB0191_FD_202220 | JGI IMG/M metagenome (GOLD analysis project Ga0272448, IMG submission 202220) | Hot spring sediment microbial communities from Yellowstone National Park, WY, United States - YNP-CB-019-1 | ecosystem: Environmental > Aquatic > Thermal springs > Hot (42-90C) > Sediment... | reverse complement strand
AGATACGAACTCTGGTTCGTAACCTGAACCTTTGGAGAACAGGAAATGGGCATTCCTATCTCTTCTTTGGCAGAATGTTGAAGCCGTTTGCTTACAGCGGGGATAAAGATGTGCCTATGATAACACCTAGAAATGATACCATTCATTTTCGTTCTATCCTTACCTGCCGATGGGCATATAAAAACCGTTCGGCTCAATTCTTAGTCAATTACTTGCCTGAGACACAAAAAGCAACTATCCATCTATCGGAAAACTACCGAAATAATATAATGTTATACAACGAACCGAATACCACAACTTCACCCGTATCCGCAAAACCTGATAATGATGGTAATCTCACTATAGAAATACCTCCTCTTTCCGCAATCATGTTAGAATGGCAATCTTTATAGTTAAGTTTTCTCCGAAGTAAATTTGATATTTACTTTTACATTATCTTTCTTACGGACTTACACAATACCGTTTTTTTATGTTATCAGGTATTAGGTGATAAATTGTTTTTTCGACGGACTATAAATAAATATAGTATGAAGATAATAAAGCCACTGATAAGACATGCTGAGAGAGCAATCAACTGGGAAGCGGTCATTCCAAATGTTGCATGGGGACTATCTCCACGGAAATTTTCATCAAAAAATCGCCAGGCACCATAAAGACAAAAATACCATAGCAGGACCTGTCCGTTATATTGTTTGTTATGGTAAATCATACGCAGTAGAAAGAAGATAATAATAAGTCCCAAGGTTTCATATAATTGTGTGGGATGAACAGGTAAAGGTAACAAATCATCTATATGCAATAAATGTTCAGTGGTATGAAGGTCATATATATTACTATCTTTTGGGAAAATCACAGCCCATGGGGCACGACACAAACCACCCCAACAGCAACCATTTGTGAAACAGCCTAATCTTCCAATCGCATGACCCAGAGCCAGATAAGGAGCACCTATATCCGCACAGGGGAGAAAAGGGACTTTTTGCTTTCTTAAATAAAGCCAAACTCCAATAGTTCCTCCAAGAAATCCGCCAAAAAATACATAGCCACCTTCCCAGAAAAAAATGATTCTATATAGTTGCAGAATCCCTTCATATTGAATTATGTAATAGGCATGAGCACCAATCAATCCTCCTATTAATCCCCAGATTCCTACTTTTCCTGATACGGGGTAAGGCTGAGTTAATCGGCTATTTTCACGCAAGGCAAGTGATACCCCTACTAAAAGTCCTAATGCCATAAAAAAAACATAGGAATGTAGTTCAAACACACCTATCTGAATAAGAACAGGCCTCATGATATTCCTTTCAATATAATGATAAAATCAAGTATCCTGCTTGTATGTTATAAATAGTTTATCTATAATCGGCGAAGTATTACAACAAGAGCAATCATAAACCCTATATTTATATTATCCCTTTTTAGGATTTGCAAGAAAGAGAGCATGCTTCGTGGTTCCGTAATATGCTTTTTTTCACAACCGCAAATAGGCTTCTCTTCTTCTGTTGAATTTCCCTCAGGAATACCTTCGGAGATACTACCTTCTGCGGCACCTTCTTTTATACCTTCCATAGGAATACCTTCCCCTGTCCCCTCTGGAAGAATACCTTCCCCTGTCCCCTCTGGAAGAATACCTTCCCCTGTCCCCTCTGGAGGAATACCTTCCCCTGTCCCCTCTGGAGGAGTTCCTTCGATTATCCCTTCTTGACTGCCTTCTCCTTCTTCAGGTTCTCCCTCTGTTGAGCCCTTTACATAAACAGAGCCCGCAATAAGTGTCGCATTTACAGGTAAAGCGTTTACATCTGCAAAAGAACAATAAAACGATAGGTTTTCTACATGATTATCGGGGAAGGTTCTCATTATATAAATTGGAGACTCTTTTGAAATTGGGGATATGATGAGTTTATCCCTCGGCAGGGTGTTATCTGTCAACTTACATGGAACTGTAAATAGCGTATCTGATGGCATTGTATCCGAAACATCCCAGAGGACAACAACCATTATTCCTTGTGGATATATAGCAACACGATATTTTGCCCCTATGTTCAATAAAGAATTACTTAACACAATCGGTTGTTCGCCTTCAGATGTTTCGGAATCATACACCCAGGGTTCGTTATAAGTTCCCGAATTAAAAACATTATTACAACCTATTTGCATCTTAAATGGATCAAAAGCAAGAGCAATTACAGATGTGCGAATGTCTTCATCTTCCAATTTATAAAAATTAACATTGATTGCAAAGCACTCTCCGGTATTGATAGAAACAGAGGGGATAACCACTTCTACGGCACTACTCGATAGAGAGAGCAAATAAAATCCAATAAGAGCAAAAAAAATTGATTTACTTATATACTTCTTTTTCCTCATTACGGTTTCCTATGTGTTTATATAAATTAGACTAAAACACTCCAAATATAATAAGATATTATTGACATTAAATTATACCTGATTTGCACAAATAACAAGGATATTTTTATTGAGGTGGAGTAAAGAGGCAGAATGCAACCTATTATAGCTGTAATATGTAAAAGTTGTGGTTTGAAAATATGGGTACCTGCTGTTGTCCAGGGGAAAACAAGCTATTGTTTTAATTGCCGACAACCCATTGTGGTCCCAAATATGGGGAATGAGACCTCTCTTCGTATTGAATTTCATGAAGGAGACCGTGTTGATGACCGTTATATCATTCAAGGGATTATAGGGAAAGGGGGAATGGGATATGTGTATAAAGCACATGATGAATTATTAGATGAAGTAGTAGCCTTAAAATTTCTACATCCTAATTTATTAAAAACACCTAAAGCAGGACAATTATTTATTAAAGAGGCTCAGTTAGCACGACGATTACGCCACGAAAATATTGTTGCTGTTCATGATGTAGCATATACAAACGAAGGTTTTTTGTTTCTGAGCATGGAATATTTAGAAGGGCAATCTTTACGAAACATGTTAAGAAAACAACGGATAGACCGTCAATTCTTACCGATACGAATTGCCATACAATTTACTTTACAAATATTGCAGGCTTTAGAATACGCTCATCGCTGGGTAACCCATCGAGATTTAAAGCCTGAAAATGTTATGGTTTTACCGGGAGAAAAGATTAAGGTTCTGGATTTCGGTCTTGCCATTGCCGTAGAAGAATCCATATCTCATGCAAATACAAGTTCTTCACAGCAACAGAATGTTGTGGGAACTTATGCGTATGCTTCACCGGAACAAAAGAAAAAGTGGCCATCAGATACACGCGCCGATTTATATACGGTAGGACTTATATTATACGAATTATTATCCTTGCGTTCCCCTGTGGACCCGTATGTCCCTCTTTTGCAAACGAGAAATGATATATCCCCATCAATTAATGATGTCTTAAACAAAGCACTGGCTGAGGACCGTGAAGACCGCTGGCAAACAGCACGCGATTTCCGTCTTGCTCTGGAACAAAGTTTTGAAAGTTCTTATAAAGATAAGTCTATACATATAATTACCTCGTCCGAATCAAAAGAATCTATATCTACTGAAAATATGGTATTTATGGAAGGTGGATATTTCTTGATGGGAAATAACGCCGTTCCCGAAGAATCACCGGAAGAAGAAGTCTTTGTGGAACCTTTCTGGATAGATATATATCCTGTAACTGTTGCAGAATATAAAAAATATATTGAAGCGACATCTGCACAGCTTCCCCGTTATTGGTATGACCCCATGTTAAACGGTTCTGACCAGCCTATTGTCGGCATTTCATGGTTTGAAGCCAATGCCTATGCACAATGGGCAGGCAAAATGTTACCCTCAGAAAAGGAATGGGAATTTGCAGCCAGAGGAAAAGAAAACCGAAAATATCCCTGGGGCAATGTTCCACCGGATACCATTCATTGTAATTTTAATGATTATTTAGGTATGCCTTCGATTGTAACCATGCATGAAGAAGGAAAAACACCTGAAGGGGTTTATGACCTTGCAGGAAATGTTATGGAATGGACACGAGATTATTACCTGCCATACTCTATAGCAAGGAGCCACCCAGAAACGGTCCCCAATCCTCCACTACGAGCACTACGAGGCGGTTGTTGGAATTCCGGACCAGAAGCAATCACCTGCACAGCACGCAAAGGATTATTCCCGGAATCAAGACTCAATACCATCGGCTTTCGCTGTGTCATTCCCGCAAAAAAAATGTAAACACACCGATAGCTAACAAAAACAAAAATTTTTAAAAGCCTTTAACAATTACTCTTAAAGGGGGTCTGTTGATTATAATTATTTCATTATTTCATGGAATATCTTTACCATAAAGGAACAGACTTATGAAGAGTAGCAGGACCGCTGTGTTACGGTTACATTGTACGGATGTGCCGGGTATCGTCTACAATGTAGCGCGTTTTATATTTGAACGAGGTGGGAATATTATCCACGCTCAACAGCATAAAGAAGAAATTGATAATCGTTTTTTTATGCGTGTGAAATTTGATTGTTCCAGTATGAATGTTACTAAATCGCAATTTCAGAAAGATTTGGCGGAATTAGCAAAGCAATTTCACATGGAGACATCTATTTCTTTTGGTGATGACCGAAAAAAAATGGCTGTCATGGTTTCCAAGTATGACCACTGTTTATACGACTTGTTCCTTAAGCATAAATATGGAGAAATCAACGCAGACATTAGTCTGATTGTTAGCAATCATCCGGATTTGGAACCTGTAGCAGAGAATTTTTCCATACCTTTCTTTTATATCCCGGTAACGCCCGATACAAAATCACAGTCAGAGAAACAAACCCTTGAATTGTTTGAACATCATTATATTGATTTTGTTGTATTAGCGCGTTATATGCAGATATTAAGTGCTGATTTTGTGAATAAATATCGTAATAATATTATTAATGTGCATCATAGTTTCCTTCCTGCGTTTGTAGGAGCCAAACCGTATCATCAAGCCTATGAACGGGGAGTAAAGTTAATCGGAGCAACCAGCCATTATGTAACGGAGGATTTAGACGAAGGTCCTATTATTTATCAAGAATGTATCCATGTAAACCATACGCATAGTGTGGAAGATTTGATTGCTATGGGTAGAGATATAGAAAAGAAAGTATTATCGGAGGCTGTTAAAGCCCATGCAGATGACCGAATCATGGTCTATCGGAGAAGAACCATCATTTTTGATTGAGAAAATTTTTTAATTGCTCTTAATTTTCTGTCCTTTTTCGCCATTCCACACACCCGCAGGACCTAAAGAATACCGATAGGTTTCCCGCCCTTCTATTCCCGCAGGTATATCGGCTGTCGATTCCTGTGCTTCAGCACGGGTCGGTTTAGACGCACTTCGATAAATGCTATATGCATACTCTATAGTAGCCGTATAAGACTGACCACTTTCCCCCGAATGGCTAACAGGCTTTGCATCTATGGGATAATATTGCGTGTATACCTTCACCTCTTTATAATATTCGCCCCGGGCTCCCTTTTGCTCAAACTTAACTTCACCATGACGATTTTCGAGATTGAGCCGTTGCAATTCCGTAGCACCGATTTCGCCCAAACGCTGAAATACCTTATCCGTTTCACTGACATACCCTTCCGGTTTTTCTCGTAATCCAAAATCTGAAAGGACCTTATTCACAACACCCCCTTCAGGTCCTGACTGACAGGAAGATAAAATAAGCAGTGTCATTAACACAAATCCAGTAACATATTTCATAACAATATCCTTTTCCTGATTATTGTTAAATTAACGATTTTTTCTCCATTAAGTATAACATGCATACAGCTGTTTTTGATAATACAACCATCCGCCGACACCCTGCCCCATAAAGTTTCTTTGTGTTTCATTTGGGTTTTAATTTTATCTGCTTTTTTGCTTTGTTATAGAAGGTTTTTCTAATTAATTGAGCACTTCTTTTGTTTTTTATTCCTTTCATACCCTATCATATACATTTATTGTCTTCTTGCCTAACTATAATGCAGTTTGTTTTTAAAGGAGAAACTTTATGTCCACTTCAAAAATAAAGAAACTTCCTGTTCGTTCCGATGTTCCTGTAGAGTTTACCTGGGATTTATCGCCGGTATTTCCTAATGAAGCGGCATGGGAAAAGGCTTATCAAAATTTAGAGGAAGAGATACCTAAATTTTCTCAATTCCGTAAGAAACTTGCACAATCCCCTGAAATACTCCGTTCCTGTCTTGAACTTGAAAGTAGAACGGGACAGTTACTTGAAAAATTAAGTGTATATGCTAACTTAAAAGTATGTGAGGATATAACCAACACGAAATTTTTAGCCCTTGCGGGACGGGTTCAATATTTAAGCATGCTATTGGCTCAGGCGGTTAGTTTTATCGCACCGGAAATCCAATCCATATCTGATAAAAAATTTCAGGAGTTTTTATCAAGCAAAGAATTGGAAAAATATCGCTTTTCATTGGAAAATCTGAGAAGGTTTAAACCTCATGTACTTTCAGAGAAGGAAGAGTATCTCCTTGCATTACATACGGAAAGTGCAGGAGGAGCCGGAAAGATATTTGAGCAGTTGAATGATGCGGATTTGAAGTTCGGAATTATTACTGATGACAAAGGGAACAAAGTGGAATTGACCCATGGGAATTTCCGTGTCTTTTTGGAAAATAGAAATAGAAACCTTCGCAAAAAGGCATTTTTCCAATACTATAAAGCCTATGAAGAGCATGCAAATACAATGTCCGCTTCTTTATCTGCATCTGTTCTGGAAGATGTTTTCCATGCACGAGCAAGGAAATACCCTTCGGTTTTGGAAAGTGCTCTTTTTGAGGAGAATATACCGGCTTCGGTATATCATAACTTGCTAAATGCAGTGAAGGAGAACATTTCTCCTTTGGTTGAATATTTGGAATTGAGGAAACAGGTGCTGAAAATTAAGGATATCCATGCCTATGACCTGTTTGTCCCTCTTGTTGATATGAAACAGAGAAAACGGAACTATGAGGAAGCCGTTAAGGATATCTCATCCGCATTAGCCCCCTTAGGTAAAGAATATACGCAAACACTGGAAGAAGGCTTGCTAAAAAAACGCTGGGTAGACCGATATGAAAATAAGGGGAAACGGAGTGGAGCCTTTTCGTGGGGCTGTTATCGCTGTCCACCGTATATCCTGATGAACTATAAAGATGAGTTAGAGGACTCTGTGTTTACATTAGCCCATGAAGCAGGGCATTCTATGCATAGTTATTTCAGCGATAAAAAACAGCCATTCCATTATAGTCATTACACGATTTTTGTGGCAGAAGTGGCTTCCACAGTTAACGAGCAACTTCTCGTGCATTACTATCTGCAAAAATTACCTTCCAAAGAAGACCGTATCCGTTTAATCTGTCGCGAAATTGATGAAATACGAACAACATTAATCCGCCAAACCATGTTTGCTGAATTTGAATTAAAAATACATACCCTTGCAGAACACGGAGAACCCTTAACACTGGATGTCTTCCGCAACGAGTACCGAAATTTATTAAATATTTATTTTGGAGGGGCTTTAACCATTGACCCGCAATTAGAATTGGAATGTTTTCGCATCCCTCATTTTTATCATGCTTTTTATGTTTATAAATATGCCACTGGCATCTCCTCCGCTATCGCCATAGCAAAAAAATTAATCGAAGGGGACAAAAAAACACAAAGGAACTATCTGGAATTTTTGAGTATGGGTGGGTCTAAATATCCGCTTGATGAACTCAAATCCGCAGGTGTTGATTTATCTACACCAGAACCAATACAGACTGCTATGAACCATCTGGGTGAAAGAGTATCTCAAATAAAGGAACTTTTGTTAAAATAAATAGATAAATGAAATGGAACTTAAAGGTAAAGGGTAGATTATGAATGCTAAAAAATACACTCATCTTTTCTTATTATTCTCTTTTGTCGTAGCCATTTTGTTCTTAGAGAATAATACATTTGGGGATTTTTCGTTTGAAAGTCTTATTAAACCACTTGCAGGGCAAAGTATGCGAAATAGTAGTTCTGCCGAGGACATTGAGAAGAATGGTGACGCTCGTCCCATCGAACCGAATCAGACTTTGGTATTGATGGATGAGGATGGTCCTGGAATGATTACCCATTTTTGGAATACCATTGCTACGGAAAATGTATTCTATCCTCGTAGTATCGTGTTAAGAATTTATTACGATGGTTTAGAAAAACCCAGTGTAGAGGCACCTATCGGTGATTTCTTCGGGTTAGGACTGGCAGGACATAAAGAATTTATATCTCAGGTTGTAGTTAATACATCGAGAGGTCGTGCTCGTGCTTGTTTCTGGCCTATGCCCTTCCAGAAACATGTAAAGGTAACTGTTACAAACGAATCAAATATCCGTGTGGGTTCTTTTTACTATTATATAGACTGGAAAAAACTCAACGAATGGACGCCGGATACCCCTTATTTTCATGCTCGTTATCGTCAGGAATATCCCGCCAAACCTGGTAATTATACCCTCCTTGAAACACAGGGAAAAGGGCATTATGTAGGCACGGTCTACTCTGCCTTACAAATGGAAACAGGTTGGTTTGGTGAAGGGGACGACTTTTTTTATATTGACGGAGCCGAAATGCCCCAATTAAAAGGAACAGGAACAGAAGATTATTTTAACGATGCATGGGGTTTCCGTGAATTTTATGCTCCTTACTATGGTGTCCCTATATATGAAGGGGTTTTCGCTGGAGACCGTGTAAGCGTCTATCGCTGGCATATTCCTGACCCGGTGCATTTTGAAAAAAGTTTGAAGGTTGTTATCGAACACAAAGGCAGTATCATGAATGAAAAAGCCCCCGTTACAAAGATGGACCTTGCAGGTTTCAAAGAACGGCAGGATTGGGTTAGTTCGGTAGCGTTCTGGTATCAAACGACGCCTACGACATGGGACGAACCTTTACCCCCAGCAGATAAACGAATTCCACCGTATAAAGCACTCAAATTTGATAGCCTTGTTTATCGTGCCGACCCTGCTATTCTGGCTGTCCCTACCGAATATTATCTTCTTTATATACCTCTAACTCCAAAAGCAAGTATTGAATTTGACTTTGAGATTCAGCAAAAAGGCACTTATCGTATTGATTCTTATATGATTTTTTCGCTGTTAAGTGGTGTATTTCAACCTTATATAGATGGGAAACCTTTCGGAGCACCTATTGATTTCTCGGCTCCAGGTTTCGACATTGCTCCTTTATATTTAGACATTCATGAACTTTCTGAGGGGATACATACCCTTCGCTTTGAAGGAGTGGAACAAACCCCGAAATATACACGAACAATGGCACCGAAAACCTATGGCTTGGGAATTGCAAACATTATGCTTTTGCGTCTTGAAGATATGGAAGGCTACCGTAGCGTCCTGAAACAGTTAGACCCGAATGCCTTCCCACAGGAAAAGAAAACAGAACCATAACATATCTATCACAGATTAAAAACAAGTTGATAAAACTTATATTATTCAGAGGTTTGGTATGAAAGTTATCATTACAGGTGGTGGAACAGGTGGGCATATCTTCCCTGCCCTTTCCATATTGGAAGAATTGCAACGGCGAGACCATCTCTTGCTGGTGCAATGGATAGGGAAAAAGGGGAATCTGGAAGAAAAAATCTGCCAGCAAAGAGGAATCCCATTTCGAAGTGTTCCTATTCGTGGCTGGCCTCGGAAAATAAGTATTTCACAGGGAATAACCGCTTCTTTATTAGCCATCTCAATGATCCGTTCCTTCCAGATATTACTTCGTTTTCAGCCTCAAATTGTAATTGGTGTCGGCGGATATGTTTCCTTTCCCATTCTGTATTCTGCTCAAATGCTAAACATACCCACAGTCTTGCACGAACAAAATTCCCGTTTAGGTATGGCAAATCGCATCCTCGCTAAGAAAGCACAAAAGGTGTTCTTAAGTTTCCCACTGGCGGAAAATCTCCCCGAAGAGATTTACCCTTCTGAGAAATTCTTAATTACAGGAAATCCTGTGCGACATGCGTTTTTATCTCCACCACCCCGTGAAGAAGTCTGTGCTAAATT
>Ga0272448_1009353_pt1 | contig 10027 bp, 7 predicted proteins | sample YNPCB0191_FD_202220 | JGI IMG/M metagenome (GOLD analysis project Ga0272448, IMG submission 202220) | Hot spring sediment microbial communities from Yellowstone National Park, WY, United States - YNP-CB-019-1 | ecosystem: Environmental > Aquatic > Thermal springs > Hot (42-90C) > Sediment... | reverse complement strand
CGGCCGATGACCAGCTTCAACAACGACGCCAGTTGCGATCGGATCATCTACGCCGTCTTCTGTTTCCACAACGAAAAATGGCGAGGACACCCGCTAGCACATTTTACACAAAAGACTTGACACTACCGCGACACTACTGCACAACTGCCAGGCACAGTCAATGACCACAGAGCCATATGCTGCAAGCCCGTGATCGCTGTTCATAAGGGACAGCAACAAGCTCCTTTCGTTATCTTGAAATGTCTGGCAGTGGAAACTATTCGCCGTCGGGGTGGGGGAACCTCTCACTGGGGCGCCATCGCCCCAGCCGACGCCGCAAGCCGCGCGCTCCAAAGCGTGGGGCGGCAACGCCTGCCCCACGCCGCGAGAGAAAACCTGCTCTGTCAGAAGAGACGATGGGGATGGACCCGGGAAAGCACAGGATGTGATGACTCATCCTGTCTGGAACACTCAAAGGCCATTGTCACTCGGTATCGAGGAGCGGGAAGGGCGATCCGTCGCGGATGCGGTGAACTATGCGCAGGTCCGGCACGCGCATGATTGACACCTCGCAGACGGTGAGGATTGTACATCCTTCTTCAAGGTGGCCGCCGAAGAATCTGCCGTCTTTGTCCATTAGCGATACGTGGATATGTGGTTCATAGTCGGCGATGATGCCACGGAAACCCACCACCTCCAATGGCCCGGGCAGCTCGAAAAACTTGTCCTGTGGTGGCATGTCGTTGGTCACGACGCTATGGATGCGACCAAACGTCATGCTACCGATGCCGGTCATCACCACGCCGGTATGAATATCGGCCTGACGCGCCACCTGGCGCAAACTCTCCAGGAGCAAATCACCGTTCCCCAACGAGACGATGAGTACACCGGTCTGTTTACTTTCCCAAAACTTCAGGTATGGCATGGAAGTCTCCTAATCAGTCATGGCTTTGGTGCTGCGCCGTGTCGCCTTCAGGCGCTCGACGAGGAAGAGATCACGCTCGCGTCGAACCTGTTCGATGTCACGCTTCGACCAGTCGAAGAAACCGGTGCCACTCTTCACGCCAAGCATCCCGCGGGCGACCATATCCTTGAGCATTGCCACCGGCTCGGCCCCGTTGTACAAGTGGGGCAAGGTCGTCGTCTGAACGGAGAGCGCCAGGTCCAGCCCAACGGCATCCATGTGCACAAGCGGGCCATAGACCGGGAAGCGTAAGCCAAAGCCATTCCGGACAGCGGCATCTACGTCTTCAGCCGACGCTATACCTTCCTGAACCATGTACATCGCCTCGCGGATGACGGCCTGAAACAGCCGATTGCCGATTTGCCCGGCCACATCCTTGAGTCCAACCACCGGTGCTTTGCCACAGCGGGCGAGGAAGGAACGCACGCGCTGCACCGTCTCATCAGACGTCTTCTCACCCTTCATCACGTCAACAAGAGGCATCAGATGAGGCGGGTTCCAGAAATGCGTTGTCACCGTGCGCTCAGGGTGTCTGACCAGGGCAGCGATATCGCTGATACGCAGGGCGGAGGTGCTGCTGGCAATAATCATCGGTGCCGGGAAGGTGGCGTCTAGCTCCTTGAACAACTGCTGCTTGATGGGCAAACTCTCGATGATGGCTTCAATGGCCAGGTCGGCCGGGCCTACATCACGAACATCGGTCGTCAGATGCAGACGTTCGCGGGCGGCTTGTGCTTCCTCGCCCGTGATGACCTCGTGCTTCAGCAAAAAGGCGGCCGCGCTATCGAATCCGGCTGTGCCACGGGCCAGTGATTCTTGGGATCGTCCGATCAATGTCGTTTGGCAGCCGGCAAGGGCAACTACCAGAGCAATGCCGGGTGCCATCTGCCCGGTGCCGAAGACGGCCACGCGGGAGATACCATCGTCCATATAGATTCCTCCTGTTGTAAAGGCGTCAGAAGTGCCAGAAGCGTCACAGGCAACAGGTGCAGGCGGCCATAGTCATGACACCTACCACGCCCATGACGCGTCAGGCAGTTCCATGCTCATTGTCGCTTCAGCAGCCAATCTTTCTCAGCGCAGAACTTGAAGTCGCAGCCGTCGGGCGCCTGGGTACACTGGTCTATCCACAGCGCCTTGTAACCGCTGGTATACTTGGGCCTGGCCGGTGTCCAAGCGGCCAGGCGACGCTGTATCTCGCGTTCGTCCACCAGGAGATTCAGGGCGCCGCGCTCGGCGTCAAGCTCAATCATGTCGCCGTCCTGTACGACCGCCAGGGGGCCACCCACCGCCGCCTCCGGGGCAACGTGCAAAACAATTGTGCCATATGATGTGCCACTCATGCGGGCATCGGTAATGCGCACCATGTCGCGCAGTCCCTGCTTCAAAAGATGACGTGGCAAACCGGCCGGACCGACTTCAGGCATGCCTGGGGCGCCAACCGGCCCCATGTTGCGATTGATAATCACATGATCGGGCGTTGTGTGGGCGAGATCACGGTCAACGTCTTCCTGCTTACGCGACTTGAGGATGGCCGCCGGGCCCGTGTGCTTGAGCAGGTGAGACGACGCAGCCGATGTCTTGATGACCGCGCCAGCGGGGGCAAGCGTGCCACGCACGATGCGCAGACCGCCATCTGGCTCGATGGGGTTGGAAAGCGGGCGGATGACCTCGCTATTGCGCACGCGTGCATCCTTGAGATTCTCTGCCAGCGTCTTGCCGCTACAGGTCATAACAGACGTGTCTAGCAGCGGCTCCAGCGTCTTCATGACAGCGTGGATACCACCAGCATGGTACAGCTCTTCAACAGTCACTCTTCCGCACGGCTTGACGTCGGTAATAAAGGGCGTCGCCTTGCTCAACCGATCAAAGTCGTCAAGGGTAAGGTCAATACCGCCACGCCGAGCTATGGCGATGAGATGAATGACCAGATTAGTGCTGGCGCCAGTGGCCATGAGTACCCTGATGGCATTCTCGAAGGCGGGCCTGGTCATGATGTCCCGTGGTCTGATGTTGCGTTCAACGAGCTCCATGATCTTGATACCTGTGGCTTCGGCGGCGTGGATGCGTTGGGCGTAGACAGCAGGGATATTGGCTGTGCCGGGTAGTGCCATGCCTAAGGCCTCGGCCATCGATTGCACGCTGTTGGCCGTGCCCATGACGCCACAGGCGCCACAGGTGTTGTGGAAGCCATTCATTTCCACCTCGCGCAGCTCGTCCTTGCCGATGGTTCCCGCCAGATAGTCCCAGGTGAAACGCTGAGTATCGGTAGAGCAGGCGACGGTCTGGCCCTCGTAGAAGCCGGCCAGCCGCGTGCCTCCGGTGATAATGATGGCCGGTTTGTTGGCCGAAATGGCGGCCATGAGCTGGGCGGGCACATCTTTATCGCACGTGGAAAGGAGCACGACGCCATCGAAGGGCACGGAGTCAATGAATTCCTCAGTATCTAGAGCCATCAGGTTGCGGTAGATAAGCGTAGAGATGTTATGGAATACTTCACACATAGAGATGGTGGGGAATTCCAGTGGGAAGCCCCCGGCGGCCCAGATGCCGCGCTTGACAGCCTCGACCAGTGTCTTAAAATGCCAGTGGCCGGGGTTGATCTCGCTCCAGGTGTTGCAGACGCCAATGACCGGGCGCCCCATATCGAAGTCGGTGAAGCCCATGGCGCGCAGGTGACCGCGGGTGGTCAGATTGAGGGGGTTATCCAGATTGAGCCAGTCCCGGCTGATGGGTCCTTGAGGCATGGCAACGTGCTCCTTTCGGTGGTATGTGATATGGTGCATGCGTTACCTATTATAACACGCCAACGGGCTGCACGTCACGGGGGAGTGGGACGGGAGCTGTTCGGTATTGGGGTAACAAGACTTTTGCTGGAATGCCCCCGCCCGCGGCAGAGGGAGAGTCTGTTAGCGGGTTTTCGCCCGCTTTGCGGACGAAAACCCGCTTCCCATGTGCTTGCACCCTATGCCGCGCAGCAGGAAGTCGCCGGTGGATGGCTGGCTCACGGTTGGGGGCTGACCTCGGCGGGCGATGGGGCGCGGTCCGGTAAGCTGCGTCTACTTGCTCAGAGCTGCACGCACCATGGGCAGGGTGCCGGCACTGCCGAGCTTCTCGTTCTTGTGGGCAATGAACTTAGCGTATTCGCTGATGAAGATCTTGCCCGGATCGCGGAAGTCGAACTTCTCCGGATAATCGCGGAAGAACTCACGATGGACGCGCGTCCACACCAGACGCCCGTCAGTGTCAATGTTAACCTTGGTTACACCGAGCGGCACAGCTTTGGCGAAGTCGTCTTCGTCAACACCTTTGGCCGATGGATCGAGCTTACCGCCGGCAGCGTTGATGCGCAGCACTTCCTCCTTTGGAACCGACGAGGAGCCATGCATGACCAGCGGGAAGCCGGGTAGCTCTTTCTGAATCAGGGCCAGAACGTCAAGGCGCAGTTTTTGATCCCCCTTGAACTTGTAGGCCCCGTGGCTGGTACCAATGGCAACGGCCAGACTGTCGCAGCCGGTGCGGCGCACGAATTCCTTGGCCTCGGCGGGATCGGTGAGCATGGCGTTCTTTTCATCCACCCGTACATGCTCTTCGACGCCACCCAGCTTACCTAGCTCGGCCTCGACGCTGATGCCCCGCTTGTGAGCAGCCTCAACAACGCGCTTGGTGATCTCGATATTCTTTTCGAACGGCTCGGCAGAACCATCAATCATCACTGAACTATAGAAACCCGACTCGATACAATCATAGCAGGTTTCCTCATCGCCATGATCAAGGTGCACGGCGAAGATGGCATCGGGGTAGATCTCCTGGGCAGCCAGCAGGATGTTTTGGATCATCTTGGTGTTGGCATACTTGCGGGCGCCCTTCGAGAGTTGGACAATAAAAGGCGCCTGCGAAGCCAGATTACCCTGGAAGAGGCCGAGCGTCTGCTCCATGTTGTTGATGTTGTAGGCACCGATGGCGAATTTCCCATAGGCCAGTTTGAACAACTGCTGAGTACTGACGATCACTGAAACCCTCCTCAATATAGTGGAACGCTACGAAGTGTTGGCGTTCCTGATTTCCGTTCTGCCTGAGGCAACGGGGACGCCCCAACCCGATGGCCTCATCTTGTCCAGTATATCATACTGCAACAATAGCACATCGTCAAGCACAAAGAGTTTTCTGCCAGCTAAAACTGAAAAGTGAACTGTTTAAGCTTCAAAAGTGAACTGACTATGATACACTGCTGCGCACTACATCAAGGAGGTTCATGTGCAGCAGCTTCATAAGCGATTCACTACGGAACAGGTCAAGGCTCTGCTACGTCCTGCCGGTAGTCAGCAAGCAAGGCAAAGAAGCGTGTCTTGCCGATGCCTAGCAGTTCCTGCACTTCGTTGCGTGGCATGTGACCCTGATCGTATTGCCGAAGCAGAGTTCTTCGTCACGTACGAACGCACAGATCATGGCCGTTTGGCCCAGACCACGGAAGATGCTCTGCGACGGATGCTCCTTGAGGAGAAAGCTCTCGTCGAGGACAAGCGCCTGCCCATCTCCAGGTACAACTACTCGGCCGTGCGGGATGGGCTGAGCAAGCACGGCATGACTGTCTCGCTGCCTACCGTTATCGACCGCGCTAAACGCCTTGATTGCTACAAGCCCCCGCACAAGATCAAGGCCCACGACCGAGAAGTCATCACGGCCACCAGCGGAGACTTGATACAGCACGATGCGTCGCTCCATCTGTGGTCCCCCTTTGCGTCTGAGAAGTGGACGCTGATCACGTCCCTGGATGACTACAGCCGCAAGATCCTCTATGCCGACTTTGTGCCGTCCGAGACCACGTGGGCGCACATCCAGGCGGCCCAAGCGCTGATGCAGCAGTATGGGATTCCCTTCCGCTACTACGTTGACTCCCTGCGCGTGTTCCGCTTTGTCCGTGAACGGGACAGCATGTACTACAACAACGTCCTGCGCACCGATCAGACAGATCCCCAGTGGCTTCAGGTTATGCGCCTCATGGGCGTTGACGTTGTGTATGCCCTCTCACCGCAGGCGAAAGGGAAGGTTGAGCGCCCCTATCGCTGGCTACAAGACCATGTCGTGCGCACCTGCGCCCGGGAGAATGTCACGCACATTCATGATGGGCGGAGCGTTCTGCGTGATGAAATCGACCGCTACAATAACCGTCAGGTGCACTCGACGACCGGAGAAATCCCATCCATCCGTTTTGACAAAGCGCAAGAGGAAGGGCGGAGTCTCTTTCGCCCCTTCGCCCTGCCCGCACCCTACCGCTCCGTCAAAGACGTGTTCTGCTTGCATGAGACCCGCATGGTCGATGGCTACCGACGCATCTCAGTCTATGGACACCAGATCACGATCCCCCACGTTGAGCTGCGGGAGGAAGTGGCTGTCCATCTTGTGCCCGACACGCTCAAGAACGTCATGGAGGTTCGCATCTGGTGGCAGGAGAAGATGGTACATTCCGTTGCCTTCCCACTTGGCGAGTTCACGGTTCACCTTTGAACCTTCAACTGTCCACTTTTCAACTTTTCCTAACAGCAAAATGAGGCGCTGATCAGACGTTTCAGGATAAGTGACGAGGGGCAAACCATCAAGACACCAAGGACGACAACTGCCCCCTTTCCTGGCCAGGAAAGGGGGCAGGAAGGCGGTCAATCCCGAGATGGGGTCGTTGCCCTTATGTGTGTGGAAGGCGGGAGCGGCTGCCACGACCGACGGTAAGACGAGCAAAGAGAATGGTCTTGCTCTGTCAGGCCGTGCCCTGCCTGGCGATGCATGTGCTCTACGATTCAAACATCCTGAGCGTGACCCGGTCGAAGCCAAAGGGAACGAGAATATAGTCATCCGTCCAGCGCTGCTTGTCGCGGAACTCGGCGGGACCGGTCCAGGCCTGGTCGCCGCCGTTCAGGTGGTGCGGGCCAAGCAGATTGCGCAGTGTGCCCACCAGCTCGATCTCCACCGTGTTGCTGCCCACCCTTAGTAGTCCATCGGCGATGTCCACCACGTGTGGTTGCCAGGCGACGGCGCCTATTTCCTTACCGTTGATTCGCACATGGGCGAGGGCAGCCCGCAGATTACCGATCTCGATCTGTGCCTTCCGGGGCACAACAGTGAGTGCAAGTGTTTGGCGCAGGGTCACGCGACCGGCATAGAAGGCCAGCCCGTGTTGGGTCAGATCAATGGCGACGGCTGACTGCTGGGCCACAGGGCCAACGTGGTTTGGTAGCGCTGTCAGGCGGAAGTTCGGCGTGTAGCGGTCGAAGATCTGGCCGTTGAAGCGGCTTTCTTCGCGCAGGCGATGAGCCTGCACCCCAAACTGGCCGACCAGATAGACGCTCTCCAGTTCGCTGTCGCGGGTGAAGCCCCCACGCAGGATGATCTCGTTGCGGCCGGCCCGAATTGTGGCCCCCAGGTTGATCTTGCGGAATGACGTGTCCACCCACCAACCCTCGTCGCCATTGGCAACGGGAGCGCCATTAACGGTGAACGTGAAACGCTCCGGTGACTCGACTATTAGATAGACGGGGCTTGCTGGTGCTGTATCGGCGGCAAACGTGAAGCGCAAGGCGAAAGGTGTGCCCACGCCTGCTCTGGCAATAGCGCCGTGGGCGTCCAGAATGTGCATCGGCTTGCTCCACTCACCATCGCCGATCTGCACTTCAGGAGTGTCCAACGTTAAGGCGTTTGGCTCCATGCCGACAATCTGCCAGGTGCTGCCGAGCATAATCTCGCCCACAAGCAGGGGTTTTGCCGGCTGCAAGGTAGCCGATGGCGGCTGCGCCGGGTCGAGCACAAGTAGGTGTGAGCCAACCGGTGGAAAGTCGAGCACAACCTCGCTCATGCCGTTCTCTTGGCGCACGGGTAACGTGTGCACCTGACCGCTGGCAGGGTCCCACTCTTCAAGATGCCCCGTAGCGTGCAGGTAGATAGTGGCTACGCCGCCATGATCCTGATCGGTATTGGCCAAGAAGTAGATATCTTTGCCCTCGATACGCCGATGGTGTACCCAGATGGCCGGATGGTTGGGCACGCGCACATCGAACGGCAGGACACTATCGAGCACGGCGGGTAGATCGCCGATTGTCACGATGCGTGCCGTAGCCGGCAGCACGGATTTGTCGGTGGGGCGAGCGTTGATCATGGTTGGCAGTGGTTCCAGTGCCAAAATGACACCCCCGGCCGCGGCGAACTCGTGTAACACGCGTACTGTGTTTTCGGCCAGGGTAATTCCCGGCGGCACAACGATGACGCGGTAGCTCATCTTGCCGACGACAAGGCGCACGGAATTACCATCTTTGACGACCTTTGCCTCGCATGCACCGCCTTTGTCCATCAGCAACTCGTCGCCCAGATGAAAATCGCGCTGGTTTTGCATGAGGGCGGTGAGGAGATCGTTGAGCGGACGATCGAGCTGGTCAACGGCACGCGTCGAACCCGGACGGTAGACGCTCCAGGCGCTGCCGATAGGATGCACAACCAGAATGTCCACGACGCGTTGGCCCTGGCTCAGAACGTAGCTCAGGCGCGCAAAGTAGTCGGCAATCAGGTTGTTTTCCGGCCACCACGGCTGTTGATAGAAGATATTCTGTGGATAGTCGCGCTTGCGCTCGCCGCGCAGGGTATAAAGGGAGAGATGCGGGTTGTTCAGCGTGATGCCCAAGACGTAGGCCCAATCGCCGATCCATTTGCGCCCGGTGTGGGCGAAATCCTGCCCCGAGCAGCCATAGTTTTCGCACAGGGCGCGTGGCTTGCCGAGCTGGCAGACGGCACTGTCCAATTGCTTGACCGTGAGGATCGTGCCCGGGCCGGTATTGATGATCCGTCCCAGCTTGTCGATGCCGGGGATGTGGAAGTACGGATAGTGAGGCATAGCCGCGCCGATCCATTCGATTTGTGATAGCAGGGTGTCCTCGGCCATCATGTGCCCGGTGGCGGCAATCTTGTGTTCCTCGCACCAGGAATAGATTTGCTTCATGTAACTCTCGACAAAGAGCTCGGTGAGGGTGCGCCAATAGTCGTAACGGACAGCATGGTAGTCGTCGGTGTCGAAGAAAATGGCGGGCAACTTTGGCAGCAAGTCGTAGCCGCGCTTTGCCTGGAAGTATGTCGGGAAGTCACGCGTCCAGGGAATGTACGCGGTCGGCATTGCGCCGCGTCCGCCGCCGCGCCACGTGTAGGCGGGCTCATCGGTGAAGATACCGGGGATCGTTGTGCCGAAATCACTGCCCACAACCCCGGCGTAGGCATCGTGTGTGGTTTCGAGGAAAGCACGTACAGCTTTGGGGTTAATAAGGCTCAGGTAGCAATAGTCGTTGAACCAGGGAATGCCCAGATAAAGCGTTTGCGGGTAGAACTGAATCAAGCGATGCTCATCGGTGGGAATGGTTGGATTGGGATCGGCGTGGATGTCTTGCAGAACGCCGTTGACTTCACGGGCGGCGAAGGTGGCAATGCGCTCGGGGAGCAGAGCCGGGCGATTGTCAACCTTGCAGACCAGGTACTGCATGCGGTAGCTGGGGTCCTTGCTGACACTCAGCCCGCCGGCGAAGCCGCTAGGCCACTTGTCCTCATCGTAGAGCCATGCACCCATGCCCCGCTGGCGTGCTTCATTCACGCAGGCCTTGATACATTCCATCCAGCGCTGGCCCAGGTAGCGTGTCTTCAGACCAACGCGAGCATGCATGAAGAAGCCGCCCCAGCCGGCCTCATCCATGATGGTAACCTGGCGGCGCAGCTCAACGGGATCAAGGTCATCGTTCCATGACCAGAAGGGGACTTCTCTGTACTCTTTGGGCGGATTCCTGAAGTGGTGACTGTCCATGGTCCAAGCCTCCTTGCGTTTTTCATGGTGGGGATACAATAAAGCGGCACGCGGCAAGTATAGCGATGATCGAGGGATGCGTCAAGGGGATGACTTGACGTAACTGCTCACCGTTAGGGTAAGGGAAGTTGGAAAGCGGAGCGAGCTGGCTACGGATTCAGGCGCGGATGACACGGAACACGGATTGCCGGCGGCGTTCTACATACCCTCCCGCAGGTTACCCAAACCTGCGGGAGGGTATCGACATGCCGATGCAT
>Ga0272448_1009352_pt1 | contig 10027 bp, 4 predicted proteins | sample YNPCB0191_FD_202220 | JGI IMG/M metagenome (GOLD analysis project Ga0272448, IMG submission 202220) | Hot spring sediment microbial communities from Yellowstone National Park, WY, United States - YNP-CB-019-1 | ecosystem: Environmental > Aquatic > Thermal springs > Hot (42-90C) > Sediment... | reverse complement strand
AAAGCCCCCAGGCCTCATCTGGGGGAGGGGGTGAAACACGGGCGGGCTCCCTTGGCAGTGACCTACTCTCCCGCCCCGTTGCCAGGGCAGTACCATCGGCGCTGGAGGGCTTAACGGCCGGGTTCGGGATGGGACCGGGTGTTTCCCCTCCGCTCCAACCACCAAAGGAGCCCGCCTCGGCTGGCACCCTAAAAGCTGAACAGGACGAGCCCCTCGCTCCACGGACGATCAAGCCCTCGACCATTAGTACGGCTCGGCTGAGGGCCTCGCAGCCCGTACACCCGCCGCCTATCTACCTGGTGGTCTCCCAGGGGTCTTACCTCCTTCGCGGAGTGGGTGACCTCATCTTGAGGCGGGCTTCCCACTTAGATGCTTTCAGCGGTTATCCCTGCCAGACTTGGCTACCCAGCGATGCACCTGGCGGTACAACTGGCTCACCAGCGGTCTGTCCATCCCGGTCCTCTCGTACTGGGGACAGCTCCTCTCAAGTCACCTGCGCCCGCAGCGGATAGAGACCGAACTGTCTCACGACGTTCTGAACCCAGCTCGCGTACCGCTTTAATGGGCGAACAGCCCAACCCTTGGGGCCTTCTCCGGTCCCAGGATGCGACGAGCCGACATCGAGGTGCCGAACCTTGCCGTCGATGTGAACTCTTGGGCAAGACTAGCCTGTTATCCCCGGGGTAGCTTTTGTCCGTTAAGCCACGACCCTTCCACCCGGCGTCGTGGGATCACTAAGCCCGACTTTCGTCCCTGCTCGACCCGTCCGTCTCACAGTCAAGCTCCCTTCTGCCTTTGCACTCTCCGGCTGGTTTCCATTCAGCCTGAGGGAACCTTTGGGCGCCTCCGTTACCCTTTAGGAGGCGACCGCCCCAGTCAAACTGCCCACCTGACACTGTCCCCCTCCCGGATCCACGGCCAAGGGGTTAGGGCCAAAACCCGCCCAGGGTGGTATTTCAAGGCCGACTCCACCGAGGCTGGCGCCCCAGCTTCACCGTCTCCCACCTATCCTACACAGAGCGAGTCCTAGCTCCATATCAGGCTGCAGTAAAGCTCCACGGGGTCTTTTTGTCCTGCTGCGGGTAAGATGCATCTTCACACCTATTTCAATTTCGCCGGGTCCCCTGTTGAGACAGCGCCCCACTCGTTACACCATTCGTGCGGGTCGGAACTTACCCGACTAGGAATTTCGCTACCTTAGGACCGTTATAGTTACGGCCGCCGTTCACCGGGGCTTCAGTTCGGAGCTTCGCTTGCGCTAACCCCTCCCTTTAACCTTCCGGCACTGGGCAGGTGTCAGCCCCTATACCTCAGCTTGCGCTTTCGCAGAGACCTGTGTTTTTGTTAAACAGTCGGTAGGGCCGTTTCCCTGCGATCCCCCCAGGCTCCGAAGGCTCGCTCCCTCACCCGGGGGGACCCCCCTTCTCCCGAAGTTACGGGGTCATTTTGCCTAGTTCCTTAACAGGGGTTCTCCCGTTCGCCTTGGTATCCTCTACCCATCCACCAGCGTCGGTCTGCGGTACGGTCACGTCGGGCTCGCTAGAGGCTTTTCTCGGCAGTCTGGGCTCGGCCACTTGTGGGCCCCAGGCCTCCGCCATCACCCCTCAGGCTCCGGGAACGGCTTTCCCTGTCCCCCTCTTCGCCCTACAGGCTTGGCACCTGAATCCGCTAACAGGCTGGCCTACCCTCCTGCGTCCCCCCATCGCTCAAACGCCCGATCCGTGGTACGGGAATGTTGACCCGTTGCCCATCGCCTACGGCTCCCCGCCCTCGGCTTAGGCCCGACTAACCCGACGAGGATGAACCTTGCGTCGGAAACCTCGGATTTACGGCGAACATGTTTCGCACATGTTTCTCGCTACTCATGCCAGCATTCGCACTTCTGAGCCCTCCACCGGTCCTCCCGGTCCGGCTTCTCCGCGCTCAGAACGCTCCCCTACCAGGCGGCTCCCGCCGCCTCCGCGGCTTCGGTGTCAGGCTTAGCCCCGCTATATTGTCGGCGCAAGATCACTAGACCAGTGAGCTATTACGCACTCTTTCAAGGATGGCTGCTTCTAAGCCAACCTCCTGGCTGTCTCAGTAATCTCACTTCCTTTCCCACTCAGCCTGAACTTGGGGACCTTAGCCGGCGGTCTGGGCTCTTTCCCTCTCGACCATGAAGCTCATCCCCCACGGTCCGACTGCCAGGGCCCCAAGTGGTGGCATTCGGAGTTTGAGATGGTTCGGTAAGCGCTATGCCCCCTAGCCAAATCAGTGCTCTACCTCCACCACTCGCCCCCTGGCGCTAGCCCAAAAGCTATTTCGGGGAGAACCAGCTATCTCCGGGTTCGTTTGGCATTTCACCCCTACCCACAGCTCATCCCTCACTTTTGCAACAGTGAAGGGTTCGGCCTTCCACGAAGTGCTACCTCCGCTTCGTCCTGGCCATGGGTAGCTCACCCGGTTTCGGGTCTGCTCCCTGCGACTCATCGCCCTCTTCGGACTCGCTTTCGCTACGGCTCCGGGTGTACCCCCCCTTAACCTGGCCACAGAGAGCAACTCGCTGGCTCATTCTCCAAAAGGCACGCGGTCAGGCCTTCGCCCCCTAAGGGGCTACTATCGCCCTCCCACTGCTTGTAGGCACACGGTTTCAGGTTCTATTTCACTCCGGTCACCCCGGTTCTTTTCACCTTTCCCTCACGGTACTCTCCCCTATCGGTCGCTAAGGGTATTTAGCCTTGGAGGGTGGTCCCCCCTGCTTCCCACAGGATTAGCGTGCCCCGTGGTACTCAAGGTCTCCGGCAGGTGGATGTCCCCTTTCGGGTACGGGACTCTCACCCTCTACGGTGAGCCCTTCCAGCGCTCTTCCCCTAGAGGCCATCCTTCCCCTGTGGGCGCGTGTAGACGCCCCCCGGGCCTTCCTACCCCGCCGCCGCAACGGCTACACCCTTCTCCACGACGACGGTTTGGGCTCCTCCCCTTTCGCTCGCCACTACTCGGGGAATCCTCTCTTCTCCTGAGGGTACTGAGATGTTTCAGTTCCCCTCGTGCCCCCCGCCACGCCTCCCGGCGCGCGGTACCCGGGCATTCCCCCGGGTGGGTTCCCCCATTCGGAGATCTCCGGATCAACGCCCGCTGACGGCTCCCCGAAGCTTTTCGCAGTCTGCCACGTCCTTCTTCGGCCCTTAGCGCCAAGGCATCCACCGTGTGCCCTTGGTAGCTTGATCACCCGCGAAATCGATCTCCCGTCCTGTTCAGTTGTTAAGGTGCCAACCCCCTGACTAGCCGTCAGGGCTCAGCTATCAGCCCCCTGATCCCTGAGCCCTGCCCGCTAATCCCCCCTCATGGAGATGAGGGGATTCGAACCCCTGCCCTCCTCCGTGCAAGGGAGGCGCTCTCCCACCTGAGCTACATCCCCCCTCCATGGGCCTTTCTGGACTCGAACCAGAGACCTTCCCCTTATCAGAGGGATGCTCTCGCCTGCTGAGCTAAAGGCCCGCGCCCCCCTTAACCCCTGAAGAGTGACAGGAACAGCGGCCCGACCATCGGCCCGGGGCACCGCCCCCCAGACCGATTTCTCCCTAGAAAGGAGGTGATCCAGCCGCACCTTCCGGTACGGCTACCTTGTTACGACTTCGTCCCAGTCGCCAGCTCTACCCTAGGCGGCTGCCCCCTCGCGGTTGGCCCACCGACTTCAGGTATCGCCAGCTCCCATGACGTGACGGGCGGTGTGTACAAGGCCCGGGAACGTATTCACCGCCGTATGGCTGACCGGCGGTTACTAGCAACTCCGACTTCATGCAGGCGGGTTGCAGCCTGCAATCTGAACTGAGACCGGCTTTGGAGGATTCGCTCCGCCTCGCGGCTTCGCCTCCCTTTGTACCGGCCATTGTAGCGTGTGTGTAGCCCTGGACATAAAGGCCATGCTGACTTGACGTCATCCCCGCCTTCCTCCGGTTATATGCCGGCAGTCTCGCCAGAAACCTGCAACTGGCAACAGGGGTTGCGCTCGTTGGGGGACTTAACCCAACACCTCACGGCACGAGCTGACGACAGCCATGCAGCACCTGTGCGCGCTGCCCGAAGGCTCGGTCCCCTTTCGGTTCCCTACTACGCGCATGTCAAGCCCAGGTAAGGTTCTTCGTGTTGCATCGAATTAAACCACACGCTCCGCTGCTTGTGCGGGCCCCCGTCAATTCCTTTGAGTTTTAACCTTGCGGCCGTAGTCCCCAGGCGGGATACTTAACGCGTTAGCTTCGGCACCGGGAGATTTCAACCCCCCGCTACCCAGTATCCAACGTTTAGGGCTAGGACTACCGGGATATCTAAACCCGTTCGCTCCCCTAGCTTTCGCCTCTCAGCGTCAGGTGCAGTCCAGGGGGCCGCCTTCGCCACCGGTGTTCCTCCTGGTATCTGAGCATTCCACCGCTACACCAGGAATTCCGCCCCCCTCTCCTGCCCTCTAGTGGCCTAGTTTTGAGCGACCTCTCCCGGTTGAGCCGGGAGCTTTCACGCCCAACTTTGACCACCGCCTACTTGCCCTTTACGCCCAGTAAATCCGGATAACGCTCGCCTCCTACGTCTTACCGCGGCTGCTGGCACGTAGTTAGCCGAGGCTTCTTCCTCAGGTACTGTCCTCCCTCATCCCTCAGAAAAGAGCTTTACAGCCCGAAGGCCTTCATCGCTCACGCGGCGTCGCTGCATCAGGCTTGCGCCCATTGTGCAATATTCCCTGCGGCTGCCCCCCGTAGGAGTCTGGACCGTGTCTCAGTTCCAGTGTGGCTGGCCGTCCTCTCAGACCAGCTACCGATCGTCGCCTTGGTGAGCCATTACCTCACCAACTAGCTAATCGGCCGCGGGCTCATCCCAAAGCGAGAGGGAATCCCCCCTTTCCTCCTCGCGGAGCTCATGCGGTATTACCTGGCCTTTCGACCAGCTATCCCCCACTTCGGGGTAGATCACCCACGTGTTACGCACCCGTTCGCCACTGACCGGCCCCCGGGGCTCCACCCCCTCGGAGACCTCCGACGATTTCTCGCCCTCCGCCCCCTCCAGGGCTTCCCCCCTCAGCCGGCCCGTCCGACTTGCCTGTATCAGGCACGCCGCCAGCGTTCATCCTGAGCCAGGATCAAACTCTCCATCAAAACCAACGGAACCCCTCCGGGTCCCGTTACCTCACCTGTCTCTCCGGATCCGCCATTCCTGCCACTCTTCAGTTGTTAAGGTGCACTTGTGAGGACCAACTTCCCTCACATCGCCTTAAACCGTTTACAATTTTAACACACTCTTAAACACTTGTCAAATCGCGGTTTTCTTGTCCCCAGTATCATCCAGTTTACTGCTCAGCATATACTTATACCCTCTTGGCTGCCAGAAACCGGATCCTGTCTTTCACTGGGAATGGCAAATATGCCACCGATCTCTTATCCTGTCAAATCTGACCAAACATTTAGAACGTGTGCCTCAAAGCTCATCCTCTCGGACAAGCGAATCGCAAGTATAGCATAGCTTTGCCAAACGTCAAAATGCGGCCCCCTACCCGATGGCGCCGTGCTCTTCGCCGGCGCTCAATTTGCGACTTTTATCCTATCGCCGCGCTCAGTAAGATGTTATAATCTTATGAGATTCATACAATCGGGGAGGTTATCTATGAGCGAGTATATCAATAATTCTTCCAAGCGCCGCAAGGAAATCCTCAAAGGGCTTATTCGCGATCTCCACGCCGGTGGGAACTTGGCCGAGATCAAAGCGCGCTTCAGGGAACTGGTCGGCGATATTTCGGCCGTAGAGATCTCGCAACTAGAGCAGGAGCTCATCGCCAAGGGGCTGCCAGTAGAGGAGGTAAAGAGGCTGTGCGACGTGCACGTAGCCGTTTTTCAAGAGAGCCTAGAGGGTCAAACCGCTCCAGAGATGACCCCGGGACATCCTGTACACACCTTCAAATACGAGAATTTCGCCGCCGGCGAGGTGCTCGACTTATTGGCCGAGGCGATCAAGGACCTCCCCGCGGAGGGCGCCCTGGCCCGCGCCCGCAGTTATTTTGAGCAGCTCGCCGAGATCAACAAGATCTACCTGCGTAAGGAAAACCTGCTCTTCCCCTTCCTGGAGAAGCACGGCGTGAGCGGCCCCTCCAAGGTGATGTGGGCGGCCCACGACGACATCCGGGCCCGCCTCAAGGAATTCAAAGAGGCCCTCCAAGAAGGCGAGCCAGCCCGCATCCGCGAGCTCTTCACGCCGCTGGCGGAAGCCATCCGGCAGATGTTTTACAAGGAGGAGCACATCCTCTATCCTACGGCGCTTAAGGTGCTGAGCGAAGAGGAATGGCTGGCCATCCGCAATCAGAGCGACGAGATCGGTTACTGCTTGATCCGCCCGGGCGACCAGTGGCGGCCCAAAGCAGCTCAGCCCGCCGAGCTGCCTACGACCAAGGCCTACGCCGAGACCCCCACCACGGGGACAATCGCCCTTGAGACTGGTGCGCTGACGGCAGAGCAGATCAATTTACTCCTCAAGCATCTCCCTGTGGACATTACTTTCGTGGACGAAGAGGACACCGTGCGTTACTTCTCGCAGACGCCGGAGCGCATCTTCACCCGGACGCCGGCGATCATCGGACGCAAGGTGCAGAACTGCCATCCGCCCAAGAGCGTGGCTATCGTAAACCGCCTGCTGGAGGATTTCAAGACGGGCAAACGCGACGTAGCCGAATTCTGGATCCAGATGGCCGGCAAGTTCGTCCACATCCGCTACTTTGCTCTGCGCGACGCAACGGGCAAATACCGGGGCACCATAGAAGTCACCCAAGATATCGGCCCTTTACGCAAGCTGGAGGGCGAGCGCCGGCTCCTGGATGAAATATAAGGATGAAGGATGAAGCCTTCATCCTTCCTGCTTCATCCTTCATCCTTTCGTGAAGTGGGAACCACCCCGGTCTACTTCAGGTGTTCTGCCACCCAGGCGACGTCCAGCTCCTGCAACTTGGCCAGGGTGGGCACGCCGGTTTGGGGATCCCAACCCATCATGGCGTAGAAGGTGGTCAGGTTCTCGTCCAATACCTCGGGGTCAATGGGCTTTTCGTTGAGCGTGCCGCTCTTATGAGGCACCCGCATGCGCAAAGGCAAGGTATCATCGGCACGAGTGAAACCCTCGCGGATGTTAAAAGCCCGAGCCATGGTCACCCCGCGCTCGGCGGTTTTCATCAGTTCCCAGACGTTCGTCTCCCAGCCGGTGATCGCCCGGACGAGCTGCACCACCTGATCGCGACTCCAAGGGATGAAACAACAGCTCCCCAAGTGATTGGGCACCCATGCCCAATGCGTGCCATAGATATAGGCGCGCACCTTGCCCGGGTTGAGCTCGGTCTGGGGTATAGCCTCATAGATACCGAATCCCTGCATTCCCTCACCCACGGGCTCCTTTGACATGCCGCCATCCCAGAAATTGTGCACGTGATCGGCGCCCGTCGGCGAGACGGCATAGCCCAAAGCCTGGCCGTGTCGCGTGCGGCACTCGTGCATGGGCAATGGCTGGCCCTTGACGGCGAGGACGAACTGTTCGGCCCCCCGGCCGATCTTGGCCGCGGCGCGGATCGGCCCCTCGGCGAGGAGATCGCCCAGGCCCCGGCGCTCGGCGATCATCTGCACCAACTCCACCATGGCCTTGCCGTTGCCGAAGCGCAAGTCCAAACCGCCGGTATCTTCCTTGGTTAACAGCCCCGCCTCGTAACACTCCATAGCGAAGGAGACCATCATCCCTGTAGAGATGGTATCTAGAGAGTAAGCATTGCAGATCTCGTGGGCCTTGGCGATGGCGCGCAGGTCGTCCACGCCACAGTTAGAACCGAAGGCAGCGCAAGTCTCGTATTCCGGGCCTCCGTAGATCGGGTTCACCTTGTAATCCTGGTCGTTGACCTCAACCACGCGCTTGCAGCGCACCGGGCAGGCATAGCAACCCTCGCGATCTTTGAGGATCGTATCGCGCATGGTAGCTCCGGTGATCTTGCTCGCGCCCTCAAATTGCCCGTCCTGGAAGTTGCGCGTGGGCAATGCACCGAACTCGCTCAAGTCTATCAGGCCACCATCGGTGCCGGTATCATGGAGGCCCCAGGCGTCCTTCTTCCAATTATCGCGCATCCACGAAGCCAACGCCTTCAGTCCCTCGGGGTCGGCGACCTCCACATTGCCCTTAGCGCGGGCGGCCACGGCCTTGAGGTTCTTGGAGCCCATCACCGCGCCCATCCCCGTGCGCCCCGCCGCGTGCCGGAGGTCATTGATGACACAGGCCATGCGCACCAGCTTCTCCCCGCCGGGGCCGATCATCGCCAGGCGCACCCGCGTATCCCCAAGCTCGCTTTGGATGGCCTCCTGGGTTTCCAGAGTGGTCTTGCCCCAGAGGTGCTCGGCGGAGCGTATCTCGGCCTGGCCGTCGTGAATCCACAGGTACACCGGCTTGGGGGCCTTGCCCTGAATGACCACGGCATCGTAGCCGGCGCGCTTGAGCTCCGCGCCAAAGAATCCGCCCACGTCCGTCTCCCCATAGCCCCCCGTCAAGGGCGATTTCCCGCCCACGCAGCTCCGCCCGGCGCCGGCCACGGGAATGCCCGTAACCGTGCCGGTGGCGAAGATAAGCACGTTCTCCGGGCCCAGTGGATCGGCCCCCTTAGGGACCTCCTTCAGAAGATAGTAAGCGACGAACCCCTGCCCGCCGAGATAGCGGCGATAGAAGCTATCCGGCGGCTCTTCCGTCCACATCTCGCCCGTCGTCAGGTTCACCCTGAGGATCTTGCCCGCGTAACCCTTGACCATCACCAACCTCCCCGATATTGTTTGATCCGCAAAAGGCCAGAGAATTATAAAATGGGCTGGGGAGGCTGTCAAACCCCGTGGCCGGTTGGCTAAGCCACCTGCTTTATCGTATAATACCCCTGCCCAGAGCCGAACCGGCCGTTTCAGCGCCTTACATAGGGCTCCAGCCTGTAGGCATCCTGCTGCGAAAGTCGCTTGCGCGACAGGATGGCGCGGTTGCGTTTGAAACGGTAGATGCCCTTTTCCTAAAAGGCCGGGCGGGCGAGGCCATTTTTGGAATCGTCGGATAGTTGGGAAACAACATGCGTCAAGATCACCTGGATGAAGTACAAGCCTTGCGAAAGCGCGTCGCCGAGCTGGAACACCTTCTTGCGGAGGGCCGAAGGGCACACCGGCAAGACCCCTCTGCAGAGATGGCCAGCCTCATCCTAGCCAACGCGCCGGACGCCATCGTCACCTGCGACGCGCATCACCGCATCACCGAATGGAACCCGGGGGCGGAGCGGCTCTTCGGCTACTCACGGGAAGAGGCCCTTGGCCGCCTGCTAGACGATCTGGTCACCAACGCCGAGACCCGCGAACAGGCCCTCCAGTTCACCCGCCTGGTGGCCCGTAAGCAGAGGATACCTCCGAGGAGCGTGGTGCGCTACCGCAAGGACGGCACGCCGGTGAACGTGATCATCTCCGCTGCGCCGGTCTTGAGCGGGGATAAGCTGCTGGGAACGGTGGTCATCTACACGGATATCACCGAGCGCCTCCAGGCCGAGCGCCGCGAGGAGCAGCACGCCCGCGAGATGGCCTCCCTCTCCAGGGCTGCCGAAGAGCTCGTAGAGCTATCCGTTGAGGATAACATCTACCAGTTGATCGCCGAGCGAATGCGCGAGATGCTCGGGGAAAGGGCCATCGTGGTCGTGAACTCCTATGAGCCTAACGCGCATGTCCTCCGTCTTCGCGCCCTGGCCGGGGCCGAGCCGGCCTTTGAGGCTGCTCTGAAGATGGCCGGGCGGAACCCATTGGGCATGACCTTCAGGATATCGGGCGAGGACCGAGCTAGGCTCTCCTTGGGCAAGGTGGCGGCATTGGAGGAGGGCGTATATGAGCTCTTCCTCGGACAAGTGCCCCGGAAAGTGTGCGAGGCCATCACGCGGCTCCTTGGCGTAGAACGTCTCTACACTTTGGGTTTCGTGCACAAGGGAGAGCTGCTCGGCAACGCGACCTTCTTCTTAGGGCCGGGGGTTGAGCCC
>Ga0272448_1009351_pt1 | contig 10027 bp, 6 predicted proteins | sample YNPCB0191_FD_202220 | JGI IMG/M metagenome (GOLD analysis project Ga0272448, IMG submission 202220) | Hot spring sediment microbial communities from Yellowstone National Park, WY, United States - YNP-CB-019-1 | ecosystem: Environmental > Aquatic > Thermal springs > Hot (42-90C) > Sediment... | reverse complement strand
CCGCCAGGGCGCGCGCAATGCCGATGCGCTGCCGTTGACCGCCGCTGAACTCGTGCGGATATCGCAACGCATGCGACGGCTCCAAGCCCACCGCCCGGAGCAATTCGGCCACACGCGCCCGCCGCGCCGTCCGATCCGTCGCCAGCCCATGAATGTCCAGCGCCTCGCCCACGATGTCCTCCACCGTCATGCGCGGGTTGAGCGAGCTGTAGGGGTCCTGAAAAATCATCTGCAACTTGCGCCGACGCGCCCGCAGCGCCGCCCCGTTCAGACGCGTCAAATCCTCGCCCTCCAACAACACTCGGCCCTCGGTGGGCTCGACCAGCCGCAACACCGCCCGGCCCAGGGTCGTTTTACCGCAACCACTCTCACCCACCAACCCGAGCGTTTCGCCGGGCGCCAGGCGAAAGCTCACCCCGTCCACCGCGCGGACGTATTCGCGCGCGCAGCGAAACCCGCCCCGTCGAATCGGAAAATGGACCCTGAGATTTTGAACCTCGAGCAGTGCCGCGCTCATGTTGTCAGCCGGGATTGAAATTCAAGCGCCCTCGCGAGGCAACCTTTATGCCGCGCACATCAGCGCGGCTGCGTAGATTGCACAAGCCCTCGGACAGAAACCCCGCACAACACCGGCAGCCTTCGTCGCAGGCCGGACCTGCGTCCCGTAGCCTTCCGAACCACACCAAACCCGGCCGCGATTCCCGTCGCGGCCGGGTTTTTTCTTGCAACCCCAACGCCCCACGCAGCTCGGCGACTCAAACGTCGCCGCCCACTGCTCTCAGCACATACACTGCCTCGCGCTTGACCCAGCCCGGACGCCGTCGCCCGTCGCCCACCTGTAGCCAGTCGTCCTTGCCGTCGAGCACCCGCAATTCTGCCCCGTCGTGCACTTTCAACGCTTCGGGCGATTCCTCGAACGGCCCCTGGCGCGCCGTCGCCTCGCGCACGATGACCACCGCGATTTGCCGCCCGGTTTGCTCAAACCACACCGTGCCCAGTGCGCCCCCCAAACCCAGCGCCGCCACAACACTGATCCGGGTGGGCCACCGCAGCCAGCTCGCCAAACCCGGTCGCACCTGACGCACCGCCAACAATCCCAGCGCGAGCCAGAACGCGCCCGCGGCCAGCAGCGTCCATTCGTCCAGGCTCAACCGTTCCAACCACTGCTCCGGGCGCGCGGGTTGCCACTTCGGCCCGTGGACCTGCTCCCGCGCGAAACGCAAATTCGCCAGCACATCCGGATCGCGCGGCGAGAGCTGCATCGCCCGCCGATACGCCACCACGGCGCGACCCAGTTCCCCGGCCTTGAACCGCGCGTTGCCCAGGTTGAAATACACCGCCGGCGAAAAACTTCCCCCCTTCAAAATCGCCTCGTATCCCCGGGCCGCTTCTGCGAAACGGCCCTGTTCGTAAAGCCGGTTGGCTGCTTCGAACTGCGCCAGCGCGTCAGCCGTCGCGGCCCCGGCCGCCGCAATCGCCGGCCCGAGGGCAACGCCGCACAACCACACCGCCAGCGCAAGTCTCCGTTTCACGATTCCATCTCCTGCAACGCGCGCAGCGCGGCCTCGAGCTTCGGCAAGAGCGCGTTCAATTCCATCTCCGAACGCACCGGCGCGTAACGCGCGAGATTTGCCGCCTGAAACAATTCGTGCAGCAGCACCAACGCTTCTTCGGACAGACCGCGCGGGCGCAACTTTTCCTCGATGACCGCCTCGGTGATCGCGCTCGCCGGACAATCGAGTCGCTCGCCAATCTGTTCCTGCAACACGCGCACCAGCGTCGCAAAAAATGCCTCGGAATCCCCGGCCGCAGCGAGGCGGCGCAACGTTCCCAGACCCTCCCGGATCACGCGGGCCGCCTCGCGCCGGCGCCGCAGACGCGGGTTGAGCGCCAGCCGGTCGGTCCGCCGTCGCCACACCAGCGCCAACACAAATGCGAGCACCGGCACACCCTGCGCCGCGACAAACCACGGCCGCATCAGCAACGGCGTCGTGGTCGTCGCCAGCGTGCCCAATCGCGGCTTGATGTGCACGATGTCCATGACCGGGGCCGATTCGTTCGGCGTGTTGCTCCCGCCGCCGGCCAGTGCAGGCACGGGCGTCGCACCGCCCGGTCGCACCACCAGCGCCGTGGCCGGATGCGTCAACGTCCGATACGCCCGCGCGTCCGGGTCAAAAAATGAGAACGTGAACTCGGGCAGCTCGGCGATGCCGGCGTCCTGGGGCGTGATGACCTGTTCAAACGTTTTGCTGCCGTAGAGTCCCAAGTGATCGGTGTAATCCAGGTTGACCGTGGGCGGATAGGTTTTGAACCGCGCCCAGGCCGGTTGCTCCGGCAACGTGAGCGCCTCGAGGGCGCCCCGGCCCGTGATGCGAACCCGGACCGTGATCGGATCGCCCGCTGCCACATTCGTCGGCCCCACGGAAACTTCCATGCTGAAGTTCCCCACCGCTCCGCTGAATCCCGGCGGCACGTTGTTCGTGGGTAACGGCAACACGCGCACCGTTTGCGCTTCGGCCACCAACGTCACGTCCCGTTGCTCCGCGCCGCCGAACAGTCCGAAACCAAACTGCTCGAAAAACGGGTCGCGTCGCCGTCCGCCCGCCAGTTCCACCGTCACGCGCGCGGTGACCGGGCCGATGGTTTGCGCGCCGGTTTTGACGGGCGTCAACGCCAGTTGGATCGGCACCAGCGTGTAAACGGCGTTGCCGATTTGCACACGCCGCCGCGCGCCCGGAGCGTTCCGGCCCACCGAAAAACCGTCCGCCGGCAACGCCGTGAGCTGGAAATTGCCGAAACTCTGGACATCCTGCCGCAGGCAAAGCTGCAACTCCGCCGCCACCGGCTCGCCCAAATACAACTCGGGTTTCGGCAGCACCAACCGCAGAAACGCCGGCTGCGACCCGGCTTGCACCGCCTCGGGCGGCGGCGCGCTCGGCGGCGTCACCCGCAACCGCAGCGGCGCCGACTGCAACGTCCGCCCGCCCACGCTCACCGCGATGGCCGGAATCGTAAATTCTCCCGCCCGCTGCGGCGTGACGCGGTAATTGAACGAGAGGGTCGAAGTCGTGCGCCCGTTGATGAAACTGAAGCTGCTCGACGGGCCGATGTACTCAATCCGCAACCCGGGCACGTTGGGAATCGCGGGCGGGTCGCCCGGCGAGGCGTCTTCGAACGTGAGCGAAAGCCCGGCGTCCTCCCCGAGCATGATCGTCTCGCGGTCGAGCGTCGCCCGGAACGAAGCGCCGGTCGCCGACGCGGCCATCCAGAGCGCCGCGCCCACCACCAGAGCCGGGAGGCAGCAACCGCGCCAGCTTCGCCCGAAAAGACTCCGTGCTCGCTGCATGGATCGAGTTTGACGCGCCAACTTTTAGCCGTCGCCTCATGGACAAATCCAGCGCGGATTTCGTTCGGACACCGCGGGAGAAACCCGGCCACGTGGAAACGGAACGTCCGGAAACGGCCGCGACCCATTCGCGGTCGCCTCACGCGGCGCGGCGCAACAGACGCTCGATTTCAGCGCGCTTCGGCGCAGAGGGCTGCGCGCCCAACCGCGTCACCGAAATTGCAGCCGCCGCGTTGGCAAATCGCACGGCGTCCAGCAACGAACGGCCTTCGCCCAGCGCCACCGCCAGCGCTCCGTTGAAAACGTCGCCCGCGGCCGTGGTGTCCACCGCGCGCACCCGGAAGCCCGGCACGCGCTTGTCGCCCGCCGCCGTTGCAACCCACGCGCCGCGGGCGCCCAGTGTGATGACCACCGCCTCGACACCGTGCTCCAACAATCGCCGCGCCGCCTTCTTCGCGCTGCGCGCGTCGCGCACCTTCACGCCCGTGAGCGTTTCGGCCTCAAGCTCATTCGGCGTGAGCACCGAGACCCGGCGCAGCAACGCGTCGGGCAACTCGCGCGCCGGGGCCGGGTTCAAAATCACCCGCGCGCCGCAGCGCGCCGCCAGTGCGGCAGCCGCGTCCACCGTCGCCAGCGGCGTTTCCAACTGAAGCAACACCGCGCGCGCGTTCGCAAAGGCCCGCCGCGCCCGCTGCACGTCCGCCACCGACAGGTTGGCGTTGGCGCCGCCGGCCACGGCAATGCTGTTCTGCCCGTCAGCGGCCACGAAGATCAATGCCACGCCCGACGGCGCTTCCGGATCGTGCCGCACATGCCGCACATCCAGACCGTCCCGTCGGAATCCGGCGAGCGCCTGCGCGCCAAAGCTGTCGCGCCCGACGCGGGCGATGAACGTGACCCGGCCGCCGGCGCGCGCGGCGGCGACGGCCTGATTGGCGCCCTTGCCCCCGGGAGCGGTGGAAAAATGTCCGCCCAGAACAGTTTCGCCCGGTCGCGGAATCCGCGGCACGCGCATGATGAGATCGGTGTTGGAACTGCCGACGACAACGATGTGCGGTTTCATCGGTTTGTTTGCTGCGCCAACCGGTGGCGGTAGTGGTCCAAAATCACTGCGGCGACGATGACTGCGCCGGTCACCAACCGTTTCAGCTCGTCCTTGGCGCCCACCGACGCCAATCCGGAATTGAGGACGGCGATGATGAGCACGCCCAGAAACGTGCGCGCCACCGAGCCGCGCCCGCCCATCAGGCTCGTGCCGCCGATCACCGCCGCGGCAATCGCTTGCAGTTCAAATCCCGTGCCCGCGTTCGGATTCGCCGACTGGAAACGCGACGTGTCCACAATCGCCGCCAGCGCCACCAGCAGCCCGTTCCCCACAAACACCGTCGCTTTGATCCGGCGCGGATCAATTCCGTTGAGACGCGCCGCCGCTTCGTTGGCGCCGACGGCGAGCATGTGCCGACCGAACACCGAATGGGAAAGGGTCGCCTGTCCGAGCGCCACCACGGCCACCGCCAGCAGAAACGGCAACGACAATCCGAGCAGGTGCGTCTCGGCAATGCCGCCGATGGCCGGGCCGATGTATTGGGTTTGGGACTGCGTGAGGGCGTGTGCGCCGCCGCGCGCCATTTCGAGCATTCCGAGCGTCACGATGAACGAGGGTAACCGCCATCGCACCGAGACCAGCCCGTTGAACGCGCTGCAAAGCGCGCCGGTGGCCAGCGCGGCGGCCAGCGCCGCCCACAACGGCCAGCCCCATTGCGTCAGCGCCACACCCACCACCGCGCCACACAATCCGAGCACCGAGCCAACCGACAGATCAATCTCCGCCACAATCAGCACCAGCGTCATGCCCGTGGCCAGCAGCATCGCCGCCGGGATTTGATTGGCGATGGTGCGAAACGTGTCGGCGCTCAGGAAATGGCGCGTCGCCCCGCCGAAAATCACGATCAAGACCACCAACGCGCCGACCAGGCCCAGATAATCGGCGCACGCGCGCCACCACTCCGACCGGCGCGCAGATGAGCAGGCAGGTTCAACCATGCGGCAGGAGGGGATTCAATGCCCTGGCCGCGGGATTCCGCGCCGTTCATTCACGGCGCAGCGACTCGGCGGTGACCAAATCCACCGGCGTCTCGCGGTCGGCGGGCGCTTCGCCGGTCTTGAGAATTTGCAGCGCGTATTCGATGCCAAAGACGGCGAGTTGATCCGCGTGCTGGTCGGCGGTGGCGAGGATTTTGCCTTCCTTGAGCAACTGCTGCACGGCGGCGATGTTGTCGTAGCCCACGACGTGAACCTGCCCGAGCTTGCCCGCCGCCCGCAAGGCCGCCACCGCGCCCAACGCCATGCTGTCGTTGGCGCAGAGCACCGCCTTCAGGTCCGGATGTTCCGTGATCAGCGCGGCCACGACCTGATTGGCCTTGTCGGTTTCCCAGTATCCGGATTGCGAGCTGACGATGTTCATGCCGGCCGCCTTCATGGCGTCCTCGAAACCGAGCTTGCGCTGGATGGCGTTGAAAGCGTTGGGCGCGCCCTCGATGATCGCCACCTTGTCACCGGGCTGGAGCTTTCGGGCGAGGTATTCGCCCACCAGACGCGCGCCCTTGCGATTGTCCGGCCCGACAAACGGGAATCTCACGCCGCTGGCCGCCAGCACCGCGTCATCGAACTTGTTGTCAATGTTCACGACGATGATGCCCGCCGCGTGCGCCTTCTTGCACACCGGCACCAGGGCTTTGGAATCGGCGGGCGCAATCACGATGGCGTGAACCCGCTGCGCGATCATCTGCTCAACCAGATCAATCTGCCGGCTCACGTCGAGCTCGTCTTTGATGCCGTTGGCGATGAGCTCGTATTGATCGGCGTGGGCGCGTTGATGCGCCTTGGCGCCGTTCTCCATGGTCAGGAAAAACTCGTTCGCCAGCGATTTCATGATGAGCGCCACGCGCGGCTTGCCGGTGGCCGGCGCACGCACCGATTCCCCGGGTTTGCATCCGGTCAGCGCGATGGCGCTTGCGAGCGCCACGCCACAGCCAAGACCCCATCGTCCGGAAGGTCTGCGTGTGTTCATAGGTCAGGAGGTGTTGACCAACGGCGCGGCCCGGAGCGGTTTGCGTTGCGACGCCGGGCCGGTCACGCGGCCAGTTAATCGGCTGCCCGCCGCCGCCGACAAGCCAAAAACCCACGGCGCAACCGACCCGCGCGAATCAATACGATCGGTTCAGGACTGGCGATAACGCCACGCCGGCGGATTGAAGGCCGGGCGAAAAGCCCTAAAAACCGCAGAATGGGACGTGTTGGTTGCCCTCGGGCAAGGCCGCCGGAGCCGTTTTTCTGTGCCGCAGCGCGGCGCTTCACGCCTGCGGCCACAGTGCTTCGCCACCCGGAAGCACCAAGGGTGGGAAAACCTCTCCATCCCGTTCCAATGTCCGAGCGATGAACAGGCCGGCCACACACTCCAACAGCCGGACGTTTTGTCGTGGCTGACGACGTCATCCAGCCGCCACTCCGCTGCGATAGTGTCCAGAGAACCCTCTGCCCCGGCTTTAGCCCATCCAGTAAAGTTCGCCGCCCTTCTCGGTGAACTCGCGGGCCTTTTCTTCCAGGCCTTTTTGGAGCGCTTCTTCTTCCGACAGCCCGTGCTCGGCGGCGTATTTGCGGACATCTTCCGTGATCTTCATGGCGCAGAATTGCGGGCCGCACATCGAGCAGAAGTGGGCGGTCTTTGCGCTCTCCTGCGGAAGCGTTTCGTCGTGGAACTCGCGGGCAGTGTCCGGGTCAAGGCTCAGGTTGAACTGGTCTTCCCAGCGGAACTCGAAGCGCGCCTTGCTCAGGGCGTCGTCGCGGTATCGCGCGCCGGGATGGCCCTTGGCCAGGTCGGCGGCGTGGGCGGCAATCTTGTAGGCGATGACGCCGTCTTTGACGTCCTTCTTGTTGGGCAGGCCGAGGTGTTCCTTGGGGGTGACGTAGCAGATCATGGCCGTGCCGTACCAGGCAATCATGGCCGCGCCGATGGCGCTGGTGATGTGATCATAGCCAGGGGCGATGTCGGTGACCAGCGGGCCGAGGGTGTAGAACGGCGCTTCGCCGCACCACTCGAGCTGCTTGTGCATGTTTTCCTCGATGAGGTGCATGGGGATGTGGCCCGGGCCTTCGTTCATGACCTGAACGCCGTGCGCCCAGGCGCGGCGGGTGAGTTCGCCCTGGACTTTGAGTTCGGCGAACTGGGCCTCGTCGTTGGCATCGGCAATCGAGCCGGGGCGCAGGCCGTCGCCGATGGAGAACGCGATGTCGTAGGCGGCGCAGATTTCGCAGAGCTCGTCCCAGTGGGTGTAGAGGAAGTTTTCCTGGTGATGGGCCAAGCACCATTTGGCCATGATGGAACCGCCGCGGCTGACGATGCCGGTCACGCGCCGCGCGGTCAGCGGGATGAAGCGGAGCAGCACGCCGGCGTGGACGGTGATGTAGTCCACGCCCTGTTCGGCCTGTTCGATGAGGGTGTCGCGGTAGATTTCCCAGGTCAGTTCCTCGGGTTTGCCGCCGACTTTTTCGAGCGCCTGGTAGATGGGCACGGTGCCGATGGGCACGGGCGAGTTGCGGAGAATCCATTCGCGGGTGGCGTGAATGTTCTTGCCGGTGGAGAGGTCCATGACGGTGTCCGCGCCCCAGCGGATGGCCCAGCGCATTTTTTCGACCTCTTCTTCGATGCTGGAGGCGATAGCGCTGTTGCCGATGTTGGCGTTGATTTTCACCAGGAAGTTGCGGCCGATGATCATCGGCTCGAGTTCCGGGTGGTTGACGTTGCATGGGATGATGGCGCGACCGGCGGCGACCTCCTGGCGGACGAATTCGGGCGTGATTTCGTCCGGGATGCGCTGAGGGAACCGGCGGAAGACGGAGGGGAGATAACTGACCGATTCGCCAGATCGGCCCGGTTGGCCCGACGCAAGAGACCCGCCCATGTTCTCGCGGATGGCCACGAACTCCATCTCGGGGGTGATGATGCCCGCACGGGCGTAGGCCAGTTGGGTGACGACCTTGCCGGGTTTGGCGCGCAGCGGGCGGCGGCGCGGCACGGCGAGGGCTTCCAGGCGGTAACCCGGATCGTCCTGCCGTTTGGCGTGGGCCAGACGCCGGTGGGTTTCGGAGAGGTAACCGTCATCAATCGGGCGGAGCGGGCGTCCGTCGTATTCCTCGACATCGCCGCGGGCGAGGATCCACGGCCGGCGCAACGGCGGCAGGCCCTGGGTGACATCGCCGTGGAAATCCGGGTCGCCCCACGGGCCGCTGGTGTCGTAGAGGCGCACGGGTTCGTTGACTTCAATGCGCCCGTTGCCGGTGCGGGTGGGCGAAAGTGTCACCTCGCGGAACGGCACGCGGAGGTCGGGGTAAATCCGGCCCTGAACGTAAACTCTGCGGCTGTTCGGCAAGGGTCGGGTGCTCTCTGCTGCGGCAGAAACGGGTTTTTCCCCGGCGGTTTGGCGGGACGCTGCGGGCGCGTTCGCGTCCGGTTTGAGCGACCGATTTGCCCGCAGACGCGCGGGCCGTTTCGTTTTGGCGACGGTTTTTGTCGTTTTCATAGCGCGATGTCGTTTGGCCGAGGAACGGCGGCGGCCACGCGGACGGATTCGGGGAAGGGCGAACAGGAGTTTCACGTCCCTACGCCGGCATTACCCGGATCAGGTTCAACGGGTCGTCCGCTCCAGCGGACCTCTCAGCCGTTCCAACGGCTCCCCAGCAATCAAAAAAAAGGCTACGCCCGCGGTGACGGCAGGTCAAGGCACCCGGGCGACCACCGCGCGGCGCGTCGGAAGTTGTGTCGAGCCATCCGCGCGCGGCTTTACCGGCAGTGGCGGGTGGATTTGGCAATCGCGCGAAGCCGGGGAAGCGCGCCGGCGTTGTCTTTGCGAACCGAAGCGGTGCGGCACGCCCGCCGTCGGGCCGGATTTTTCGGCGCGAGGGTGCTGACCGTATTTTTGCCGGCGCGCCCGGGGTACACGCCGTCTTCGCGGTTTCCGAGCAGGCCCGCGTAGAGTGCATCCGTGAAGGAGGGCGCCCGGGCGACGGCTTTGAGCGTTTCGTTGATCCGGGCGATCAGCTCTTCGGTCCAATCCTTGACGCGGGGGCCGGGCGCGATGTCGGTCGGACCGAAAAACCGGAATGCTTCGGCGATGCTTTCGAGAGCCGAGACGCGGGCGGCGGCGGTGATGGGCCCCCGCGAGAAGGCCTCGTCGGTGGAGGCGACGGTAATGGCATCCACGCCGAGGGAAGCGCACAGCGCCGCGTGCAACGCGGTGGTGGTGGCGGCCCGGTCCTTTTCTTCGTCGTGGGTCATGAAGCCGATGGGTTCCCCGGGCCAGATGGGGAAATCGGCGATGGTCTGGAGGGCTCGAATCTTGGCGCAATTGTAGTCCACGTAATCCTGCTCCATCCAACCCTGGACGAGGATGTGCGGGCCGTGACAGAGCAGAGGTTTGAGGATGGGTTTGGCGCCGAGTCGACGGCCGAGTTGGGCCATGATGAGCATGCTCGCGAAGGCCTTGTGCGGGGGCACACCGGCGAGTTCCTCGTTGGTGGGAATGTCAAAGGGCATTCCGTGGCGCGCGGCGATGCGGATGGCTTCCAGACCGTCCACGGTCAGTCGGGCCGGGTCGGTGCCGCCGCAGAGCGAGCCGTAGGGAA
>Ga0272448_1009350_pt1 | contig 10028 bp, 9 predicted proteins | sample YNPCB0191_FD_202220 | JGI IMG/M metagenome (GOLD analysis project Ga0272448, IMG submission 202220) | Hot spring sediment microbial communities from Yellowstone National Park, WY, United States - YNP-CB-019-1 | ecosystem: Environmental > Aquatic > Thermal springs > Hot (42-90C) > Sediment... | reverse complement strand
TTGGTATTTGTAATGGTATGCAAAATCCTACATCAGGTGAATTTATATTTGCTACTGGTATAAAATCTACAAGCACAGCGGGTAGTGCTGTAAAGAGGTTAATTGAGAAGGGAATATTAATAAAGAAAAATGGAGATATATATCTGATAGAGGTGTGATTACTTGACTTTATGCAAAACTTTATGTAAACTTTATGCAAGGAAAAGATATGTGGCAACCAATTTACAGGGTTAATAATAGAACATTAGAATTATTAGAAAAGATTGCTGAACTCCGTTCAAAAATCCAAGCCTCAAGTATAAAACTTCCCTGGATTCCATCATTAGTTCGTGATGCTGTTATTCGTTCAGCACACGGTTCTACAGCCATAGAAGGATGTACACTTTCTGTGGATGCGGTTAAATCATTGTTTGACGGTAAAAAAGTTTTTGGTTATTCTGAGAAACATATCAGAATGGCTAAAAATTACATAGATGCGATCCATTGGATAATCAAAAATGAAAAAAAATCTGTTATACTTAAAAAAGACATTATACAACTTCATAAGATTATAGCGACAGGTGCTGTTGATGAAGGACCAATTGGAGAGTATAGAAGAGTAAATGTAAGGGCCGGTATGTATTCAGCACCTAACTGGCAGAAAGTTTCTCATTTGATGAAAGAATTGCTTGATTGGTTAAATAGTAAGTCAAAAGAAATTCCTGTTATTTTTTCTTCTTCACTATTACATTTGCAGTTTGTAAATATTCATCCTTTCAGAGATGGCAATGGTAGATGTGCAAGGGCATTGGCAACTTGGGAATTATACCGCAGAGGATTTGACACATTACATATTTTTTCACTTGATGAGGTTTTGCTTGAAAATAGAGATCTTTATATTAAAAACCTTCAACGAGTTCAAATAGAAAAATATCCACTTGATGCTTGGTTAGAGTTTATGTCAGAGGCAATATTGGAGACACTTGAACGTGTTTATAGCAGGATACTATCAACTGGCATTACAACTCAAACACCTATTTCACTTACTCTGAAACAGGAAAAACTTTTACGGGTTTTGCAGGAACGTGGAATAATGAATATTCGTGATATAGCCAGAGCCATCAGGACAACTCTTCCTGGTGCACATTATGTTCTTAAACCGCTTATTAAATATAAAGTGGTTGTCAGAGTTGGTCATCACAAATCTGTTAGGTATACTGTTCCATCTTCAATTAAAACTTCTAATTGAAAATGATATTAGACATTCAGAATAAAATTCTGTTTCTGGGTTGCCTTTAGGATAGTTCGTTAGATTGAAAAGTTTACAACCTAACTTATTTGTGGTTTGTGAAAAAAGAGAAAGTTATAAAGCAAAAAAGAAAAACTAAATAAGAGTAATTTATTATTTTAGAATGAAAAAAAGAAACAAAATATTATGCCGCATTTGTCTAGGGGTTAGGACACCAGTCTCTCAAGCTGGTAGCACCGGTTCAAATCCGGTATGCGGCATTTTTTTGAAGTACAGGAAATTATAAAACATATAAAAATACTTATAGACTTAAATCCAAAGTCAAAGGTAAATTGGTGTATTTCTAAATTACAGTTTTTGTAATTGCACTCTGGAGTGCTTTTTTTATTTCATAAGTTATGTTAAATTACATTATTAGAAGAGCAATATATATAATTCCATTACTTATTGGGATTACATTAATAACCTTTTTTATTATGCAACTCACACCTGGTAAACCAACTGAAATTATGACTGAAATGCAGTTAAAGGTCTCTCCAGAAGCAAAGCAACGTCTTATTAAATTATATGGTCTTGATAAACCATTGCATATTCAGTATTTAAACTGGTTAAAAAGAATGATAAAATTTGATTTTGGAAATTCTTTTAAAGACGATAGACCTGTAATAAAAAAAATACTGGAACGACTTCCTGCTACATTACTTTTAAATTTTTTATCACTTCTGTTAATTTTTTGTTTTGCTTTACCAATAGGAATATATTCTGCTATTCACAAAGATAAATTATTTGATAAAACAATGACTGTGTTTGTATTTCTTGGTTATTCAATACCAAAATTCTGGTTAGCATTAATTTTAATGATTGTTTTTGGTATTTTTCTTGGATGGTTACCAATTTCTGGTTTGAGATCAATAAATTATGATGAATTAAGTTTCTGTGGCAAAATTTTTGATATTTTAAAACATCTAATTTTACCTGTTTTAATATCTGGTTTTGGTGGATTAGCAGGATTATCCAGATATACAAGAAATTCTATGTTAGAAGTAATAAATTCTGATTATATTAAATTTGCTCGGGCAAAAGGATTAACAGAAACAAAAATTATTTACAGACATGCATTAAAAAATGCTTTGATACCGGTTGTTACAATTCTTGGATTATCTTTACCTGAATTAATTGGTGGAAGTTTTATTTTTGAAACAATTTTTGCATATCCAGGTATGGGACGTCTTGGTTATGATGCTGTTATGTCAAGAGATTATCCTATGGTTATGGCTGTGGGTAGTATAGCTGCTTTTCTAACACTCCTTGGAAATTTACTGGCTGATATTGCATATGCTTATGTTGACCCGAGAATAAGAATAAAACAATGATAAAAATCTATTTTAATAGATTAATAAAAAACAAATTATGTATAATGAGTTTAATTTTTATTTCTTTACTGATTTTAATTGCAGTATTTGCTCCGTTAATTGTAAAATATGATCCATTAGAACAAAATTTAACAGATCGACTACTACCACCTTCTAAAAAATATATTTTTGGAACAGATGATTTAGGTAGAGATGTTTTTTCAAGAGTTGTATATGGAACAAAAATCTCTTTAAGTGTTGGTATTATTGCTGTTGGAATAAGTACTGTTATAGGAATTATGTTGGGACTCGCAGCTGGTTTTTTTGGAAAAACAATTGATACTGTAATAATGAGATTTGTTGATATATGTTTATGTTTTCCAACATTTTTCTTGTTACTTATGGTTATTGCATTTTTAGAACCTAATATTTATAATGTTATGATTGTAATAGGAATAACCTCATGGCCTTCTATCACACGACTTATTAGAGGAGAAGTTTTGAGTATTCGTGAACGCGACTTTATACTTGCAGCAAAAATTAATGGTATATCAACATTAAGAATCTTATTCGTTCATATTTTACCAAATACAATAGGACCTATCCTGGTAAATGCTACACTTGGTATAGGTGGTGCAATTTTAACTGAATCAGCACTGTCGTTTTTAGGTCTGGGAGTTCAACCTCCAATTCCATCCTGGGGTAATATTTTAACAATAGGTAAGGACTATATTCATTTAGCCTGGTGGTTATCTTTATTTCCTGGTCTGGCAATATTTTTTACTGTATTATTTTTTAATTTATTAGGTGAAGGATTAAGGGATATTTTTGATCCAAAATATTGAATTTTTATAAAAATGATATTGCAGGTTAAAAATTTGACTGTAGGATATTATAGAAACAAACAGATAATTCCAGCAATAAAAAACATAAATTTAAACCTTAATTTTTCAGAAATTATATCTATTGTTGGAGAATCCGGTTCTGGGAAAACCACTCTTGCATATTCAATAATGAATTTAATAATGCCCTATGAAGGAAAAATTTTACAGGGAGAAATTTTTTTCTATAAAGATAACAAACAGATAAATTTGCTTTCTATTGACAATCAGAATATGAGAAAAATAAGGGGGAAAAACATATCAATTGTATTTCAAGACCCATTTTCATCGCTTAATCCTATATTAACTGTTGGAGAACAGATTACAGAGACAGTTATTGCACATAATAATATTCCAAAAAATACTGTGAAAGAATATGTATTTGAAATATTATCTAAAGTTCAAATAAAAGATGTTGAAAGGATATACAATTCATATCCACATCAATTATCAGGAGGACAGAGACAGAGGGTATGTATTGCAATAGCAATAATAAATAAACCAGATATCCTTATTGCAGATGAACCAACAACAGCATTAGATACAACAATCCAGAAAGAAATACTTAATCTTTTGTGGGATTTACAAAACAGTTTTAATATGTCAATAATTCTTATTACTCATAATTTATATTTAACTCTGAATACACATAAAATTTATGTTATGTATAATGGAGAAATAATTGAATCAGGATATATAAAAGATATTCTAAAAAATCCACAGAAAGAATATACATTGAAACTGTTGAATTCAGCAAAGAGATGGATTATATAATAGAATTTAAAGATGTGTCTAAAAGTTTTAAAATAAACAGAAACATTTTATCAAAAAAATCCGTAGAAATAAATGCTGTTAATAATGTTTCTTTTGTTCTTGCAAGAGGTGAAATTTTAGGTCTTGTTGGTGAATCAGGAAGTGGTAAAACAACAATAGCAAAACTTCTGCAAGGACTTTATATGCCTGAATCAGGAGAAATAATTTTAGAAAACAAAAAAATAAAAGAATATTCAAGAAAAGAACTTGCTTTAAAAATTCAAATGATTTTTCAAGATCCATATACATCTTTAAACCCAAAATTAACTGTTGGAACAATTTTAAAAGAATGTATTAAGGTAAGATTTTCTATTTTAAAACAGAAACCATCTGATAATTTTATATATGAACAGTTAAAAGAAATTCTCTATAGTGTTGGATTAAATTCTGACGCAATTAATTCTTATCCACATCAGTTTTCTGGCGGACAGAAACAGAGAATAGCAATAGCACGAGCTCTTGCTTTAAAACCTGAGATAATTATTGCTGATGAACCTGTAAGTCATCTGGATATAACTTTACAGTCCCAGATAATTGACTTATTTTTAAATTTAAAGAAAAAATACAATCTATCATATTTATTTATATCTCATGATTTAATGTTAGTTGCAAGTATCTCTGATAGAATTTTAGTTATTAATCAAGGTAAAATAATAGAAGAAAATGAAAGTAAACTAATTCTGAAATTTCCTCAACAGGAATATACTAAAAAATTGATTAACTCAATTCCAAAATGGAATATATAAAAAAAATTTTTAACACCATAGAAAAACAACTCAAAAATTCAAATAACACATATATTGTTGGTGGTTTTATAAGAGATGTTCTGTTAAAAAGAAAAACAAATGATATAGATATTGTTATAGAAAATAATATTGAAAATTTTTCTAAAAAAATTGCTGATAAACTTCATGGTAGTTGGGTTGTTCTTGATATGAAAAGAAACATATTCAGAGTTGTTGTAAATAAATACAATATTGATTTTACAAAATTATATTACAGGAATATTTATAGGGACCTTCTCAGAAGAGATTTTACAATAAATGCAATTGCATTAAAACTTAATGACTGGAAATGTATTTTCAATATTGAAAATAATCTTGACAAATTGATTGACCCATTAAATGGTATTAATGATTTGAATAAGAAAATTATTAAAACAGTCAAAAATGATATTTTCATAAAAGATCCATTGCGACTTCTAAGAGCATACAGAATTTCTGCTGAATTGGATTTTTATATAGATAATAAAACACAAAAACTTATAAAAAAATACAGTTATTTAATAACACTGTCTGCTAAAGAAAGAGTCAGTTATGAATTATTCAGAATTTTTAATACTCAAAATGCTGGTTTTATAATTGAAGATATTGAAAAAAATAATATTCTATCTTATCTTATACCTGAAATCAAACAAATTAAGAGAAGTCCTTACAAATATTATTTTCATCCGAAAGGTCTGTGGCAACATTCTGTTGAGTCATTAAAAAGTTTAGAATATATTCTTAATAACTTAAAGAAATTATTTAATAACTATGAAAAGAAAATTATAGAAAACATTAAAAATAGAATACCTTTACTGAAATTTATTACACTATTACATGATATTTCAAAGCCCCAAACAGTAAAAATAATAGATAACAGACCGAGATTTTTTAATCATGAAATAGAAGGAAGTAAAAAAATAAAAAATATTTTCAAAAGATTAAAGTTCAGTAATAATTCAGTTAGAATAGCAGAAAAACTTGTTTTTAACCATATGAGACCTGGTAATTTAAGTCAATTAAAAAAAATAACAGATAGAGCGATTTACAGATTTTTAAGAGATATAGACAATGAAACAATAGATCTTTTATTACTTTCTCTTGCAGATAGACATTCATATATAAAAGAAACAGGTAGAACAGAAGATTATAATGTCCATAAAAAATTTGTTTATAATATGATTAAGAAAATTTTTCAACAGAAAGAGAAAAATAAAAAATTACCAAAAATCATTGATGGAAATATTGTTATGAAATATTTTAATTTAACTCCCGGTCCTCTGATAGGAAAAATTCTTGAATTTGTAAAAGAAAATCAGATAACAGGAAAGATAAATACAACAGAACAGGCAATTAGTTTAATTAAAGAAAAGTTTTTAAAAACATAAATCATAAATATAATAGTTTATTTACTCTTTGTTTTATAATTTTAGAATTAATTTCATATTTATATTTCTGAGCATAAGTGCCTGGTCTTGAAGAATATCTGAATACATGAATTTTATCAAATTTTATCTCTTTTGCTAAATTATAAGTATTCTGAAATCTTTCATCTGTTTCATAAGGAAACCCAACCATAATATCTGTTGTAATGCATATATTTTCTATTTTTGATTTTATATAAAAAATTTTATTTTTGTATTCTTCTGCTGTATATGGTCTGAACATCAATTTTAAAATATCATTGTCACCTGATTGTAATGGTAAATGTAAGTGCCTTCTGATTTTATGATTTTTTAAAATTATATCTATTAAAGTATCATTTATATCAGTAATTTCTAAAGATGATAATCTAATATAAAAATTTTTATTAATCAAGCATAAATCTTTTAATAGATGTGATAAGTTATATCCATTATCATTATATTTCCCTAACCGTATTCCACATAAAACTATTTCTTTATAGCCCCTTTCTAAAAGTTGATTGATTTCTTTAAATAAAATATCCTTTGATTTTGACCACATTTTATTCCTTACAAGAGGAATTATACAATAAGAACAAAATGCATCACAACCATCTTGTATTTTTACAAATGCTCTTGAATGGTCATAAAAATTACAGATAGTTATATTTCTGTAATTTTCTCCAAGTATTTCTTCTTTTAATTTTATTTCTATTTTATCAGATATTTTTTTTATATCTTCTATGAGTTTTGGATTCAGACAACCTGTAACTATTATTTTTACAGAATTGTTTTCTTTTAATATTCTTCTTATTATTTTACGACAATCACTATCTGCATTATGAGTTACACTACAGGAATTTATTATACACAAATCTGCAAGAGTAAAATTATTAACTATAATATTTGATTGTTTTTCAAAAAATTCTTTCAAAACCTGTGTTTCATACTGATTAACCTTACAGCCAATTGTATGTATATATATTTTCATTAAGTATTTAAATGTGTTTTAAATTACTTTTGGAATTTTAAAATAATTTGATTGTTTATCAGGTGATATTGATATTAAATTATCTCTGTCTTCAAATACTTTGATTTTATCTTCTCTTAAGTGTTGTTTTATATTAGTAATAGGATGGGATGTTAAAATGATATTATCTGTATTTATTGTTTGGAGTTTTTTCATATATTCAAGTATGTCAGATAATTGTTTTGAAAATTTCTCTTTTTCTGAGTTAGTTAAATCCAATCTGGCAAGATTTAAAATATAATCAATATCTAAATTCATGTTATTTTTGTTAAATTAGCGTATTTTAAAATCAATTTTTTCCACTGTCCATTTGTAAATTTTACAACTACTTTTTTATTATCTCCTTCTCCTGTAATTTTTAAAATTTTTCCTATACCAAAATTTTTATGAAGAACAATACCACCTGTTTTAAAATCCTCTCCAAAAATTTCTGTAATATTTGTTTTTATGTCTTGTCTGAAAGCAGATGCTTCTCTTATAAATCTTGAAGGAATATTATTTTTTATCTGTCCATAGATTTTTCTTGTGTTTGAATATGTAAGAAATACATTTTGTTTTGCTCTTGTTATTCCAACATAGCAGAGTCTTCTTTCTTCTTCTAATTCTTCTTTGTTGTCTGACATAATTGTCTGGAATAGCGGAAAAAGTCCTTCTTCCATACCTGTTATAAATACATATTTAAACTCCAATCCTTTTGCTAAATGTAAAGTCATTAAAGTTACACGGGGCATTTCATTTTCCCAGGTATCTATATTTGATATAAGAGATATTGAATTAATAAAAGAAATAAGGTCAGTTTTTTCAATTAAATTCATAGAAGTTTCAGAAAAATCAGATTTGTTTGTTTTCTTGATAGAAGTTTCATATTCGTTCACAACTGAAACAAATTCTTCTAAATTCCTTATTCTTTCCTTTGATTCATAAGTATTTTCTTTTTTTAGCATTTCCAGATATTGTGTTTTTTCAAGAACTTCTTTTGTAAAATCGGTTAAATTTTTTGATTTATTATTCAATTTTCTTAATTCATTAATTAATTCAACAAATTTTTTTATTGAGTTAGTTGTTTTATCTCCCAAATCAATTTTAATATTCTGTTTTGTTTTATCAAGTTCAGATATAGATAATAAAACATTCCATAAACTTGAATTTGTATCTTTAGAGTAGTCATCCAGTAATTGTAGTGTTTTTGTTCCTATGTTTCTGCGGGGTACATTGATGATTCTTTTTAAACTGATACTATCTTCTGGATTACATATAATTCTCAGATAAGAAATAATATCTTTTATTTCTTTTCTTTCATAAAACCTAACAGTTCCAACTAAATTATAAGGTATCTCATCTCTTATAAAAATATCTTCAAAAACACGACTCTGGGCATTTGTTCTATAAAAAATTGCTATATCATTATAATTAATTTTTTTATTTTTATGAAGATATTTTATTGTTTTAGCAACATATTCTGCTTCTTCTATTTCATTTTCACAGGGATGTATAATAATTTCCTCACCATCAGAATTCTCACACCATAATTTTTTCTCTTTTCTGTAGTGATTATTTTTAATAATATTCCATGCACATTCTAAGATATTTTTTGTTGACCTGTAATTTTGTTCAAGTTTAATTATTTTTGTTCCTGGAAATTCTTTTTCAAAATCCAATATGTTCTGGACTCTTGCACCTCTCCAGGAATATATTGATTGATCATCATCTCCAACCACACAGATATTTTTATGTTTTAATACAAGATATTTTATTAATATATGTTGTGCATGATTGGTGTCCTGATATTCATCCACCATAACATATTTGAATATATTTTGATATTTTTCTCTCAATTCAGGATAGGTATAAAAACTTTCATTCAATTTCAATAACAGATCACCAAAATCAAGAGCAATATTTTGATTTAATTTTTTCTGATATAATTTATATACATTTGCAACAACATATCTTATAGGATCATTTGCAGAAAGAGAATAAATCATATATGAATCTGCATCTATAAGGTTATCTTTTGCTCTTGATATAGCATCATAGAATAAATCAACTTTATATTTTTTTTCATCTAAATTAAGGTCCTGAAGACATTGTTTAATCAGATTTTTTTGATCTGTTTCATCATAGATAACAAATTCTGAATTCAGTCCAATTCTTGATGCTTCTCTTCTTAAAATTTTTGAAGCAAAAGAATGAAATGTTGATATCCATACATAATAACCGTATTCAGGACATAACTCTATTACACGTTTTTTCATTTCTTGTGCTGCTTTATTTGTAAAAGTTACTCCTAAAATATTTTGAGGGGATATTCCAGAATATAACAGATAAGCAATACGATAGGTTATAACTCTTGTTTTTCCTGTTCCTGCTCCTGCTAATACAAGTAAAGGACCTTCAGTATATAAAACGGCTTCTCTTTGTTTCTCATTTAATATGGGGTCGGGTTTCAAATCTCCAATTGTTTCTAAAAACGACTTTCTATGATTTAAATCAATATTTAACATTTATTTATAAATAGTTAAAGTTTTATTCGTGAACAACAAAATAGTTAGGGAGT
>Ga0272448_1009348_pt1 | contig 10029 bp, 7 predicted proteins | sample YNPCB0191_FD_202220 | JGI IMG/M metagenome (GOLD analysis project Ga0272448, IMG submission 202220) | Hot spring sediment microbial communities from Yellowstone National Park, WY, United States - YNP-CB-019-1 | ecosystem: Environmental > Aquatic > Thermal springs > Hot (42-90C) > Sediment... | reverse complement strand
CGCCGATGAGCTTAGAAGGCCGGAAGATGCGGCGTCTCTCCCGGCAAGCGAAGAGGCAGAAAGAGGGGACTGCATCGCAGGGGCCGGGCCTTGCCAGGCAAGACCGTTGGCCGCCCCAGCCCGAGCCTCCCCACCGGCCGAATCCAGGGCGTACCCCTCTGCCAGCGCTGGAGGAGGCGAGGAGGAGCCAGTCGGCTGGGTCCCATGAGGCGGCTGCGTCGGGGTAGGAAGCGGAATCTCGACCAGTCCGGGCGGGGCGCCGGGCAGCGGCATCCGCTCGGCAGGAGGAATTCCGGTCAACGAGGAAGGACGCCCCGGCGACGATTCCAAAGGCATCGGCCGCATTGCGGCTTCTCGACGCTGGGGAGTGGGCGATTCCACAGGTTCTGGCCCCTGACGGGGGCGAAGGTTTTCGGCGGCATTCTGGACGCTCATCGGCTGCGAGGCCGTCGGCGGAGGAGTCCGGCTGGCTATGGCCTCCGGTTTGGGCCGAAGTTCCGGCATGGCTATTTCGGCGGGTAAAGAGGGGTCCGAACCGGGGCGATCGGCTTCAGGAAGGGAGTGGGCTTGCCGATCGGGTTCTGGCGTGGGAAGAGAACTTTTCTCCCCAATCAGCCGCTCCCACATCGGCGTTGCTCCGTCGCCGGTCGTGTGGAACGGCCTGTCCTGCGGCGTCTCCTCGCCGAGCAGTTGCACGTGGATGCCGGGGTCCTCGGCCGGCAAGGTTGCTCCGACGAAAATCTGGACGGTTGTGGAATAGATGGCAAACAGCAGATGGGCGAAGACCGACAGGGCTAGGCATTTTCGCAGGGGGCGGGATTGGCCCCATCGGGTTAAAAGCAGAGCTGCCAAGCCAACCGTCAGACACGCCAAACCCGCCCAAAGCAGACCGAACACCAACCCGCGGCCTGTTCCATATTCCAGCAATTTGCCGATTCGGACCGCGAGCATGACTTGCCTCTCTTCCCAGAAAAAAACGTTTCTCTTGGAACGGTTGATGTAGGGTTGCTTAGGGTTTTATGGGGACTTCGGCGTGGAATCGGGGTTCAGGGTGCGGACGGAGATATTTAATTCACGGATGTTCGCCTGTTTACATGCATGGAGCACCTGGGCCACATGCTGATAAGGACCGAAGGCGTCGCCTCGGACCATGACGGCCAGGTCGGGATAATGACGACGGAGGGCGGCCAGTTGGGCGGTCAATTCCTCCAGGCTCACAGGCCGATTGTCCAACGTGATCGACCCGTCCCGATAGACGCTGACCACCAATTTTTCCGGCGCAGGACTTAAGGCCCCGCGATCGACCACCTCCGGCAGACGGAGCGGTATCTGGGGCGTCTGTTCTTCCAATCGGGTGGCCACCAAGAAGAAGATCAGCAGCAAAAAGACGCAGTCGATCATCGGCGTCATGTTCAGTTGGGGCCATTCGTCCTGATGGGTTTTCAGGGGCATGTTAGGAGACTCCTGCGGTTTCTTGGCGGGATCGGCGGGATTTGCCCGGTTTGGCGGGGCGATTGCCCATCTCTTCCGCACTGATCAGGGGCGTCAGTTGTTCGCCCAGGGAATCGATCTCCATGACCAGTCGATCCACCCGGCCCAGGAAATACAGATACAGAATCAACGCGGGAATGGCCACGCACAAACCAGCCGCTGTGGTTAAAAGGGCGTTGGAAATCCCCTCGGCCAGAAGTTGCGGCCTGGTTCGGCCGGTGGGGTCAGAAAGGGCCAAGGCGTTGAAGGCCTGGATCATGCCAGAAATGGTGCCCAACAGACCCAAAAGCGGAGCAACCGTGGTGATTCCGTTAAAGACCCGGAGATATTTGCGGAGGTGGTTGGTAACCCGTTCGCCGGCATCGATGATGGCTTGCTCCACTTCGACGGAAGGTCGGCCCCATTTCCGCACGGCGCCGGCAAACACTTCGGCCACAGGGCTGCCGTTCTCTTCGCACAACTGGAGGGCGGTTTCTCGGTCCAAGGCGCCGTCCTCCATCTGTTCCAAAAAACGCCGCACAAACGGCTTCGGAATGACCCGACCTCGACGTAAGCTGACCATCCGTTCCAACGTCAATGCCACCATGATCACCGAACAAAAAGCGATCGGGATCATCAGCGGACCGCCCTGGATCATGATATGCCACAGGTTTCGGGTGGGGATGAATGGCTGAAGGCTTTCCGGCAAAAGCGGACCCGCCGCCTGGGCAGAGGCGGACGGCGGATTTTCCGCTCCCCGGAGGGGGCAACCCGCCCCAAAAACCCAACCCCACGCCAACCCGCAACATAGCACCCCTACCCCAACCCGTCGAGGGAACCGAAACTGCGGCAAGTGATGTCGGCATCCATAGTTCATGGCTCAGCATGTCCTTATAAAAAAGGAAAATGGGGAGAGAGATTCTCGGATAAGATGTCCATATACTCCTGACCGAACGGCTTTTCTCCAAGAGGGGGTTTCGTGGAACCCAAACAGGGACGTCTGATCGGCGTCAGGAGGATGAAAACCATTCCCCTTCGCCAGAGGGAATTCCTCCGATTTTTCCTCCGGCCGGTTTTGCTGAAGTCGGAAGGTTTTCTGGCCGGTAGGCCTGGATGGCGTCTTGAGCGGGACGGCGTCGGGCGTCGAGGCTGGGGCCGGGGGGTTGGCCGGGGGACCGTCGGAAGGGCCGGCTTGCCTTTTTCGATATTCTTGGGCGGCTGTGGTGTTGGGAAATTGTTCCAGGAGGCGTTGGTAGAGTTGTTGGGCTTCTGTTTTTTGGCCGAGCATCTGCCGACATCGGGCCGCCTCCAATAAGGCCAGGGCCTGCCACTCCGGATACCCGTACAGGATTTCCACCAGCAGGTAAGCCCGCAGTGCCGTCTGGTAATCTTGCTGATGGAAGTAGGTTTCGCCGATATACCACTGGGCCATGGCGGCCGTTTCTGTTTTGGCCCCTTGGGGCGAGCGGATGACCCGTTGGAAGGCTTGCCGGGCCTCGTCGAAGCGGGCTTTGCTGGCCAAGGCTCGGCCCAGCAGATAATCGGCCTCATAAAGTTGGTCGAAGTCAGGGTATTGCTGCCTGAGTTGTTCGGCGGCCTGAAGCACCTCCTCCCATCGGCGCTGGTGGGCCAGCAGTTGCGCCCGACGCAGAGCCGCCAAAGGCGCCAATCCCGCAGGCGGCGACGGATGCTTTTGCACAAACTCCTCCAGCCGTTTCAAAGCCCCGTCGAAATCCTTTTTCCGAAATGCCACTTCCACCTGCCAAAATTCCCCATAGACCCGAAGCGGACTGTCTGGATGTTCCTGGAGCAATTGCTGAGCCGTCTGGCTCACTTTTTCCCACTGGTCTTGGGCGGCGAAAACCTGCATGTGCAGATACAAAGCATATGGTCGAAGGTCCGCCTTCGGATGGCCCGCTAAAACCGCCGAAACCAACTGGCCAGCCCGCTCATACTGCTGAGTCTGATAGGCATGTTGGGCCAGTCGCAAACCGGCCTCCGCCCAATACGGACTTTGGGGAAATTCTTGATAAAGCCGCTCGAACAGCTTCAACGCCTCTTCCTGCTGGCCTAACTCCTTGAGGCTCCAGGCCCAATCGTAGAGGATGGTATCCTGCTGGTCGGCTTTGGGGAAGGTTTGGACGTAGCGTTGGAACAGGGGGACGGCTTGGGCGTGTTGCTGGAGTTGGGCGTGCAAGCGAGCCGCCGCCAACATAGCCGGGCCAGCCCATTTCGTCTCCGGGTATTTCTCCGCCACCATCTGAAATAGCGCCAAGGCGGCGTCTGGTTGCCGAATTTGAGCCAGGATCGTTCCTCGCAAGAAAGCGGCTTCCGCAGCCACCGGCGCCGGGGGATTCAGGGCCAACAACCGCGCCAACGTACCGGATGCTTCTGGAAACTGCCCGGCCCGATACTGAGTCCAACCTAATCCAAGCAGGCCCCGATGGGTCAGGGAGGCGTCGGTCGTCTGGTTGGCCAATCGGCCGAACAAGGTCGTCGCCCAGGCGAAATCCCCGGCTTCCAAGGCGGCGTCGGCCAATTGCTCCGTCCACGCCCCCAACCAAGGCGCCGTCGCCTGCTGCTCAGCAAGGGTCTTATAAATCGCCTGGGCTTTGTCGGTCTGCCGAAGTCGGGCATAACAGATCGCCAACTGCGCCTGGCCGGTTGCTCGATGAGCCTCGGAAGCCCCCGAGGCCAGATAAGCCTCCAAGAGCGGCACGGCCTGGGCATATTCTTTTTGGGCGATGTGGATGCTGGCCTGAGCTAATTGGCCTAAGGATTTCCAGTCGGCACTGTCCGCCTGCAAGATAGGTCCCAAAAGGGCCTGGGCCTGGTCCCTTCGTCCCACCGCCTGATAGGCGCAGGCCAATAAATACTTGATGTGCCAAGCAAGCTCCGCACTCGGGGCTTTGTCTGCCCAAGGTTCCAAAATCCGGATTGCTTCCTGAAATTGCTTCCGATGTATCCAGGATTGGGCCTGCCATCGGGCCACATCCGCGGCCAGCGGACTTTGCGGACAACGTTGGAAAAACTCCCCGGCCGTCTGATCCACCAGAGCATGATTCTGGACTAAAACGGCCGCTTCTACCTTACCCCGGAGGATTTTATCCAGCCAGGAGTGGACCTGTTCCGCCTCCGGTCCGCCTTCCGGCTTGGTGGATGGGGAACGGGAGGAGGCGTTTTCGGACGGGGTTTTCTCCAATCGGCTGGGGCCTCCCAGAATAGGTAAGGCCAAGTCGAATTCTTTCAGGGCAGCATGGGCATCCTGGGCCCGGAGCCAGGCATCCCCGGCATAAAAGTGGAATTCCACCTGTTCGGCTGGCTGCGAGGCTGTTTGGGCCAAGTGGGCGAATGTCTGGGCGGCCGCGGCCCATTGGCCTTGTTCCCGTTGGATCATGCCAAGCCAATATTGGGCCTGTCGGCGAAGTCTTTGCCGCTCGGCATCCGGCCCGGAGGAAGAGGCCGGCCCCTCCGAACCCGCTCCCGAAGGAGCAATCAGGCTAGGCTGAGGGGAAGGGGTGGGACCGGAAAGCTTGCCGGGAATTGCCCCCTCGGAAGAAGGCAGGGCGGCTACCGATTCCAAACTCCGACGGGCTTCCTCCCACTTCTTCAGATGAAACAGGGCAAACCCCCGATAAAGCCGGGCATATTCCACACGGATCGTCCCGGGAAAACGTCGCTCGAAAAGTTCAAACGCCCCGGCCGCCTCAGCATACCGCTGGAGGTTGTACAATAAGACAGCCCATCGGAATTGGGCGTCTGCGCCGGCAGGACCGCTGTCCCGCTGAGCCACGGCCTGATACCCAGCGATGGCCTGCTCCGTCTGTCCCAAAGCCTCCCAACTTTGGGCCAGTCCCAGTTGGCATTCTGTCTGTAACGGACTTTGGGGAAATCGTTCCAGACATTGCTGGAAGTAGTTCGCAGCGGTTTTCCAATCTTTTTCCCTCCGCGCCAACTGGCCCAGATAACTGAGGGCATAGGCCCCCAGGGGATCCGTGGGATACCGGCCTAAGAACTCTTTCAAGAAGCTGACCGCCTCTGCTTTTTTGTCGGCGAAAAAGGCCGATTCCCCGCTGCGGAACAAAGCTTTGGCTGCCCAGGGGCCCTGGGGCTCCTGGTGCAGATATTCGGTAAACCGAGCCAGGGCATCCTGGTATTGGCCCAGTTGCAGGAGGGCCTCTCCCAACAGGAAACTAGCCCGCCGGGCGTGAGGATGCTCAGGGTGTTCCCGCAAAAACGTCTGAAGTTCCCGGGCAGCCAAGGCCCAATCCCCTCGGGCATAAAGTCCGACGGCTAAGGCGTATTGATCTTCCGCTGGCTCGCTTGCCGAGCGGATTGCCCCGGTACCCGAAGACGGAGTCGTCGGCTTCGGGACATTTCCGGCCGGGGCAGAAGAGGCTGCCTCCGGAGAAGGGATGGGGCGAGTTAAGGGCGACGGAAGAACGGGGGATTGGCTCGGCTGTTGGGCATACGGGGAGCCCGGTTCAGCCCACCAAAAGCTGAGACCTGCGGCTACTGCCAGAAGGTATCCTCCCCATAATCGGGAAGACCGAAGGAAGATAACTTCCATACCAACAGCCCCTTAGGGAAAACCTTGCTGATGCCCTTCCTGGGGACCAGACAGAGGGGCCTGTATCGTATCTTTCCACCGGCAGCCTTCTCAAGAGCAACCCCCCCACAACACGCCCGGTCGCATCAAGAGAGAATTCGACCCACTCTTCTGTATCGGCAAAAATGGGCAAAAAAGGTGGGTTAGCCCCTCAAAGACCGAGAATCGGCCTTTTTTGGCTAATTTATCTATTTTGGCTATTTTCAAAAGCTCACTGAAAAAGAACGTCCTCTTTTTTCTGTAACACTTTAGCCGAATGAAGCAACTCGCCTCTCCCCCGGCGGGAGAGGATGGCTCCTGAACGAAGCTGGCTGAGGGGTGTCATTCCCACGAAAGCGGGAATCCAGAAAGGAGAACTCCCTGTTTCCTGGATTCCCGCTTGCGCAGGAACAAGCCTGGACTGCTGCTTACGCAGGAATGACACATAGCCCCTCCATTCGGCTAAAATGTTACAGTTACTTTTTTCTGGAGTTGCCTTTCCTGGACCGGTGGAGAAGGAATACAAGGGGGACAAGCAATAAAAAAAGGGGCTGAGAATAGCCCCTCCTGAATCTGCGAAGAAAAACTCTTCTGAACATCCCCCGGTGCTCTTAGGTTGGGGGGTATATGTCCCTCTGGTTCTAGTTTGACTGTATCCACCCAGCCAGGCCCCTACAACATGTAGGGATAAGAATTGGCCGGAACCCCACAGATTGTGGTAATTACTTCCGGTGGATACAGTCAACCTAGGAAAGTTTTCCTCTGGCTTTGGTCTTTTCTTGAAAAACCTGCCATTTCAGAGATAAAGAGAGGTGGTTTGGGAAAAATCGGGAGGATTAGTATTCGCTGCTGGGCCCGCACTCCACATTGCCCACAATATGGAAGTGGTTCAGGTCGATGTAGATCACCTCTTGGGCGTCTTCTTTTTTGGTGGTGTACGGGATGGGCCAACCCACCCGGGTAATTTCCGTAAAGTAGATCGTGCATTTATAGTGGCTGTGATGCACCTGAGCCGGGCCAATCAGCGGATAGTGCCGGGGCGGATCCACATAATCGGCGATCAATTCCTTGACAATCCGCACGTTGGTCCGTTGGACCTCGTGTAAGAGAGGCACCCCTCCCTCCACAGGTCGTACCTTTTCTAAGGCCCGTATGACCTGGTCATCCGAAGGCGGATCCATGGCCACCGGCGGCGCTCCGGCAGTGATCGGCCCCATGATCGGCACCTTGTTATAGCGCTCCTGTTCAATGAATTGGTCTTCCAAACGATCCTGGAAATAAGGACTCACTGGTATCGGAATACTCAAATAACCCAGACTGGGTCCATAGGTGGTAAAACAGCCTGGAGTACTCAGAAACGACAAGACCACCAATCCAAGGGCAATGGGGTAAAAGATTTTCTGGAGCATGAATCGTCCCTCATCAGTTGAGTCTTTGGAGAACACTCCGCCAGGCCCCTCCGGATGCCTATGGCCCAGGGAAAATCCTGGTACATCAGGACAGTCCACGGATTGTGGGGAGCTATCAATACTTATCGTGTTAAATTCTGTGGGACTTGCAGGTATTTCCGAAAGTATTGGATTTTGGAAATCTTAGGAGAACTCCCTCCAAGCCAGTTCTGCCTGGAATAACGAATCGTGCCCATTGAATGGGGTATTTTTCTAATACTTTTTAGGGGGATACTCTTCTTTGGGGAAAGGAACTCGGTCTTCCATACTGCCCACCGATCGGGGGATTGGGTGCCTTGTTCCTCTGCAACTGGGAATGCAGAACCTAAAAAACATGGATGTACCTGCATCCCATGAGATGTTCCGTGTGAATTTTGGATTCTTGCCTCTCCAGGAGGGACGCCGTTCCAAGGGGCCTTCTGGAACGGCTAAAATGTTACGAAACCAAAAGCCCTTCCGGGCGTGAATGGAACGACCGGAAGGGCTGCATGTTAGGGATAGGCAGAATCGGTTTTCCGTTGTGCCCCACTTTGCTACCGGGGCGGGTAGGGGGCCGTGCACGGAGGTCGTCCGGTCCCTATTATTTCAGGCGGAATAGGCCGTTAAAGGGCTTCGCAGCAGCGCCGTCGTCGAAATCGAGGAACCACCAACCATCGTGCCATTCCAGAGTCACTTTACGCCATCCCAACGGCACCTGCGGATAGGGATAGAAAGGACCGATATAGGGCCACGCCGTGGGAGAGTACTGTTTCGGGTAAGTTACGGCCGCATAATTGGGATAGGCAGCGTAACTGGGCCAAGCATAATTGGGCAGGTGGGGTTGGTCATATCGGACCGGTGCGACCCCTCCACTGACAGGCACTCCCGAGACGGGCATCGGAGAACCGGCGACCGGTTGGGTGGGCACAGGAGCGGCTGCTCCTTCCCCAGTCGGGGCCATGGCCACAGGGATCGGACGCGGGGACGTTTGCCGAGAGGCCGTTCGAGGAGCAGGTCCAGGTTGGGCCATCGGTTGCGGCATAGGAATCGGCCGCAGCGGAGCAGTCGCCGCCGAGGGCGCCTCTTCAGCGCCCACCATCATGGCCGGTACGGCAGCATAATGGTTCGTGGGCGGCGAAACCTGTTGGGGGCTGGCTAACATCGGGCCTGTTTCGATTCCAGAAACACGCCTAATGCCTCCCGAAGCGGCTACGCCGAAGCTGCTTACTCCCAATGGCCGGGGCGTCTGTTCCGGTCCCATAGCCGCCGCACCTTGTTGGAGGACCGGCGCCGGAATGTCGGCGGAAGCAGGTTTGACTCCGCTGGACGCAAAGGGATTTAGCAGTTTTCCTCCATTTCCCGCCATCGAATCGGCCGACGTTTCAGACGAGGCTACGGTCAATTCATTTTCCACCTTTTGAACGCCTGGCACTTGACCGGCTAACTGCAAAGCCAACCGCATCTGCTCTTCGCTGCTGACCCGTCCCCGTAACCAGGCGACGCCATCTTGAAACTTCACTCCGATCTTGTAGCCGTGCAATTGGCCGCTATTGCGCAAATGGGCGGCAATTTGTTCGGCAATCTGTTGGTTGTCAGCCAGGGCCGCTAAAGGAAGTCCAACGATCATGGCGGCGCCCGCCAGTGCAATCCATACTCTTCGCATGCCTTCCCTCCTATGAAAGAATTGATCCCAAGGTGGGTACCATGGGGACCAGCCCAGAGCTGGTCGCTTGCTTTTCCCTGTCCATTGGACCCGTTGCTTTCCGGAGGGAAAGGCCCGGCGAGGACACCCGGCCGCCCCCCTGGCGCATCGTGGGAGTCCGATGGTCGTTACCTGTCTATTGTTCTTTTCGGTTAGCAGTTATGCCGAATGGTAGCTTTTTTTCGATTTTGTCTGCCTTCCCGCTCTTGCCGGAGAAAACCGTTCCTCTCAATAGTCCGAAAAAAGAAAGAAAATAGGAACTCTAGAACAAATGGGCTAAAATAATCCCGGCCGTGAATAACCTTAAAAGGGGGATTAACATAACTCTATAGATGTAACAGTAACCCCCATCAACCCCTAAAATAGACTCCCACACCCGCAAGGGTTGCCCCCTTTCTTGGGGGTGACGGGAAACGAAAGCCCCCTCCGTGGAAAATATCCCAGGGAGCAAACCGAGAAAAAAGAACCGGGCTAACAAAACTCGTACCATTTTAGCTTGACTGTATCTACCGGAAGTAATTACCACAATCTGTTGGGTTGGAGCCGATTCTTACCCCCTACAAGTTGTGGGGGCTTGGCCGGGTAGATACAGTCAAATTAGCCGAAGGAAGCAAAGCGTCTCTCCCCTCACTGTCGAGAGGCCGGCTGAGGCGAAGCCGAAGCCGGCTGAGGGGGAACCGTGTCCTTCCTGCGCAAGCAGGAATCCAGAAAAAACAACTAGTGCTTCGTCACTTCAGGATTTTAGGGTACAGGCTCTTCAGTTTGCAGCGGGCGTCTGTTACGGTCATGTGCCAGTCCACACCACGTTGGGTCTTGTTCAGGTCCTGCGACCAGGCCGCCAG
>Ga0272448_1009347_pt1 | contig 10029 bp, 8 predicted proteins | sample YNPCB0191_FD_202220 | JGI IMG/M metagenome (GOLD analysis project Ga0272448, IMG submission 202220) | Hot spring sediment microbial communities from Yellowstone National Park, WY, United States - YNP-CB-019-1 | ecosystem: Environmental > Aquatic > Thermal springs > Hot (42-90C) > Sediment... | reverse complement strand
GGTAATTAAAGTGGGCGCCGCCACAGAGGCAGAACTGAAAGAGAAGAAGGCAAGAGTTGAAGACGCAGTCCACGCCACAAAAGCCGCTGTTGAAGAAGGCGTTGTAGCGGGAGGCGGAGTTCCCTATGTCAGAACAATTCCAGCCCTTGACGCTCTTGAAGGAAGCGACGATTTCATCGCGGGAGTTAAAATAGTAAAGAAAGCGCTTGAAGAGCCATTAAAGCAGATCGCCAACAACGCTGGCGTTGAAGGCTCCATCGTTGTTGAGCATGTTAAAAAGGAAAAGGGAACACACGGCTTTAACGCAAGAACAGAAAAATACGAAGACCTCTTCAAAGCCGGAATCCTTGACCCTGCAAAAGTTGTCAGAACGGCGCTTCAGAACGCCTCATCAGCCGCTGGAATTCTCCTTACAACAGAAGCGATGATTTTTGAACTTCCAGAAGAAAAGAAAGACCTTCCGATGCCGAGAGGTGGCGAAGATATGTATTAATTCTTTTCAAAAGCCAACAAAAAAGGGGCGGAAATTCCGCCCCTTATTTTTTTATGCCAATTAAAACCTTATCAGCCCCCCGACAACCCCTTGAGGAAGTTTTCGTTGCAGTCGTACTCCTGAAGTTTTCCTATAAGAAGTTCCATCGCCTCTACTGTTGAAAGAGGATTGAGGATTTTTCTCAATATCCACATTCTGTTTAGTTCAAATTGGCTTGTAAGAAGCTCTTCTTTTCTTGTTCCAGACTTATTGATGTCAATTGCCGGGAAGACTCTTTTGTCAACAAGTTTCCTGTCAAGGTGGATTTCCATATTGCCCGTTCCCTTAAACTCTTCAAAAATGACATCGTCCATTCTTGAACCGGTGTCAACAAGGGCTGTCGCAATTATAGTCAAAGAGCCTCCCTCTTCAATGTTTCTTGCGGCGCCAAAAAACCTCTTCGGCTTCTGCAAAGCGTTTGCGTCAAGACCTCCGGAAAGGACTCTTCCAGAAGGAGGAGTTACAGTATTGTAAGCCCTCGCCATTCTTGTAATTGAATCAAGAAGAATAATTACATCCTTCCCCATTTCAACGAGTCTTTTCGCTTTTTCCATAACCATTTCGGCAACCTGAACATGTCTTGTCGGAGGCTCGTCAAATGTTGAAGATTGAACTTCTCCTTTTACCGACCTCTGCATATCCGTGACTTCTTCAGGCCTTTCATCAATCAAAAGAACAAGAAGGTATGAATCAGGGTGGTTGGCAGTTATAGCGTGGGCTATCGCTTGAAGAAGCATAGTTTTCCCGGTTCTCGGGGGAGCGACAATCAATCCCCTCTGCCCAAAGCCCATTGGAGTGATTAAATCAAGCACTCTTCCGCTTAACTCTTCCCTGTGGGTTTCCATTTTTACCCGCCTGTTGGGATAGATAGGCGTAAGAGCGTCAAACCACATTCTTTCTTTTGCCGCGGAAGGGGGCTCAAAGTTTATGGCGTCTACTTTTATCAAAGCGAAGTATTTTTCACTTTCTTTCGGCGGGCGAACCTGTCCAGAGATTGTGTCGCCGGTCCTCAATCCAAACCTTTTAATCTGCGACGGGCTTACATAAATGTCGTCAGGACCTGCAAGATAGTTGTAATCTGGAGCCCTTAGAAAACCGAAGCCGTCTGGAAGGATCTCAAGCACGCCTTCGGCAAAAATAAAACCGTTGGCTTCCGCCTGAGATTTCAGGATTTGAAAAATGATATCCTGTCTCTTAAGGTTTGTAATTCCTTCAATTTTGAACTCCTTCGCAAGTTTGATAAGTTGCTGCGGGGTAAGTTCATGAAGTTTCGCCAAATCAAGATTGTCTGTAGCCATTTTCACCTCTTTCAAGAAATTTCATTTAGTTTGATTTACTTACAACTTAAATTTTTTCCAAATCTGTTTTTATTATTAAAAAACCTTTTCCGCCTGCTCTGCCAGACCTTTGTCAAGAGGTGGCGTCGGTCTTAATACGAAAGGATCCTCCGTAAGAGCAAATCTGAAAACATCTTCAAGCGTTTCAACAAAATGGAAAGTCATACCTTCTTTCAACTTCTCTTGAACTTCGTCGAGGTCTCTCTGGTTATCCTTGGGAAGAATAACTTCATTGATTCCATGAAGTTTTGCGGCAAGAACCTTTTCCTTGATGCCGCCGACCGGAAGCACTTTTCCCCGAAGGGTAAGTTCCCCAGTCATCGCTATTATATGACGAACTTTAATTTTTGTAAAGGCGGAGACAAGAGCGACCGCCATTGTTATCCCCGCTGAAGGCCCGTCCTTGGGAATTGCGCCTTCAGGAATGTGAATATGAATATCTTGAAGTTTTACTATATTTTCGGAAAGCCCTAATCTATTTGAATTGCTTCTTATGAAAGAAAGGGCTGCTTTTGCAGATTCTCTCATCACATCGCCCATCTGCCCCGTAAGTTCAAGGTTTGACCTGCCGGGCATAAGCCTCGCTTCAACAAGAAGAACCTCTCCTCCGTTTTGAGTCCAGGCAAGACCAATTGCAACTCCCACTTCATCATTGTTCAAAACAAAAGTGTCTTTGTATCTTGGAGTTCCAAGAAATTCTCTAACTTTTTCTGCCGTCATAACTATTTTCGGGTGTTTTTTGTCTTTAACAACAATGTGAGCGACTTTTCTAAATATAGACGCAATCTCCCTTTCAAGGTTTCTGACTCCCGCCTCTCTGGTATATTCGTTTATAACTACAGAGAGCGCCTCTTCATTCAATTCAATATCTTTTTTTGTAACCCCGTGAAGTCTCAACTGCTTTGGCACAATGTGGTTTTTGGCGATGCAAACCTTGTCCAAAAGAGTGTAGCCGGAGAAGTTTATGACCTCCATCCTGTCAAAGAGAGCCGCGGGTATTGAGTGAGTGACATTGGCGGTTGTTATGAAAAAAACCTGTGAGAGGTCAAACGGGGCATCAATGTAATGGTCAACAAATTCGCTGTTTTGTTCAGGATCAAGAACTTCAAGGAGGGCTGAAGAAGGGTCGCCTCTAAAATCAGACCCGAGTTTGTCTATTTCATCAAGAAGGAAAACGGGATTTTTCGTTCCCGCTCTTTTTACCATCTGAATAATTTGACCCGGGAAGGCGCCGATGTATGTTCTTCTGTGCCCTTTTATCTCCGCTTCATCTCTTACGCCGCCTAAGGACAACCTGACAAATTTCCTACCCATACTTCTTGCTATAGATTTGGCGACAGAAGTTTTTCCTGTTCCCGGCGGACCGACAAAGCAAAGAATGTTGCTTCTTGTTTCTTTTGACAACTGCCTGACTGCGAGAAATTCTACAATTCTTTCTTTCGCTTTTTCAAGCCCGTAATGGTCTTCGTCAAGAATTTTCATTGCCTTTTTTATGTCAAGGCTGTCTTCGGTTGTTTTATCCCAAGGAAGAGACAAAAGCCAGTCAATATATGACCTTGAAACTGTCGCTTCCGCTGAAATCGTCGGCATAAGTTCAAGACGCCTCAATTCGGCAAGCGCTTTTTCTTTTGCCGCTTCATTCATCTTTGACGACTCTATTTTTGCCTTCAGTTCATCTATGTCGTTTGAGCCGTCTTCTCTTCCCAACTCCTTTTTAATGAGGCGCATCTTTTCGTTGAGATAATATTCCTTCTGCGCTTTTTCAATCTGCTTTTCAACTTCCCTGTCAATTTTTCTGTCAAGATTGATATGGTCTATTTCAGCAAGAATAATTTTTCTCAAAAGACGAAGCCTCTCCCCCTCTGACTGAACTTCAAGGAGTTTCTGCTTCACTTCAATTTTTACTGGAATAGCCGATGAAACCTGAAAAGAAAAAGGACCTATATCTTCCGGGGAAAATGAAAGGGCTGGAAGTTCGTTCTCGCTTCCGACAAGTTTTCTTGACAACTCCTCGTAAAGACGGTTGACATTGTGGGCAAGCTCTAACGGAGGATTCTCTTCATAAGCGTCTTCATATTTCAAAACAGCGGCATAAGGGTTTTCGGCGTCAAGAAGAAAATCAGAAACAATTCCCCTTTCAATCCCTTCAACGAGAAGTTTTATATGACCGTTTGGAAGTTTGATTGACTGAGAAATTTTTCCAACGACGCCGACTTTATAAACATCATCCGCTTTTGGATTTTCAACGGAAGGGTCTTTCTGCAGAATCATAAATATCTTCTGGTTGCCCGCAAGAGCCGCTTCAATGGCGGAAATTGAACTTTTCCTTCCCGCAAGAAAGGGTCTTACGGTAAAAGGAAATATTAGCATATCCCTGAGCCCTATGAACGGCATCACTGTGAATTGCTGGTTGTTGTCTTTGTTGTTCTTCACTTCTTATCCTAAATTTGCGTTTTCCATAACAATAATTGGAGGAGATTTTTTCAAAACTGTGTCTTTGATTATGACAATTTCTTTGACGCTTTTTTGAGAAGGCACTTCATACATCAAATCAAGCATCAACTCTTCCAAAATCATCCTCAGCCCTCTTGCGCCGATTTTTCTCTCTATTGATTCATCTGCAATGGCGTCAAGCGCTTCGGAAGCAAATGTAAGTTTAACGCCTTCCGTTTCAAAGAGTTTTTGAAACTGCTTTACAAGGGCGTTTTTAGGCTCCACAAGAATTGATTTCAAAGCGTTTCTGTCAAGGTCGTGCAAAGGCGCCATTATTGGAACTCTTCCTACAAATTCTGGAATCATACCGTATTGAATGATATCCTGCGGCTGAACCTTTGATATAAGTTCCCACAACTGGTCGCTTTTGGTTATATTTGGAGTTCCTCCGTATCCTATGGAAGATTTATGAAGCCTCTTTTCAATTATTTTTTCAAGCCCCACAAAAGCGCCTCCGCAGATAAAAAGAATGTTTTTTGTGTCTATCGGGATAAACTCCTGATGAGGGTGTTTTCTCCCGCCCTGAGGCGGAACATTTGCGATGGTTCCTTCAAGTATCTTCAAAAGCGCCTGCTGAACGCCTTCTCCGGAAACATCTCTTGTTATGCTTGGGCTGTCGCTTTTCTTCGCTATCTTGTCTATTTCGTCAATATAGACAATTCCCTTTTCCGCCCTTGATTTGTCTCCGTCAGCATTGTTCAGAAGTTTCAAAAGGATGTTCTCAACATCTTCTCCCACATAACCCGCTTCTGTTAGAGTCGTTGCGTCGGCGATTGCGAAAGGAACTTGCAAAAACCTCGCAAGAGTTTGAGCAAGAAGTGTTTTTCCTGTTCCTGTGGGACCAAGAAGGAGTATGTTTGATTTTTGAACTTCAACATCGTCCCCTCTTTTTGGAGAGTTTATTCTTTTGTAGTGGTTATATACGGCGACGGCGATTCTTTTCTTTGCAAATTCCTGACCAATAACATATTCATCAAGATAACTTTTAATATCTTTCGGCTTTGGAGTTGACAATGAGACGCTATCCGCCACTTTGGGAGAGGAAAAATCTTCAGAAAGAATTTCAACGCAGGTTTCTACGCACTCGTTGCAGATAAAAACATTTGGTCCTGCAATCAATTTCTTTACATCTCTCTGCGACTTGTTGCAAAAAGAGCACCTGTGTTCTCCGTCTATGTATCTTCTGTTCATAAAACCGCTCCTATAATCACTTCTTCAATTCTGCTGTTGCGTGTTGAGCGGAAATTGTGTCTATCAGCCCGTATTCAAGCGCATTTTCCGCAGTCATAATGAAATCCCTTTCGCAATCTTTTCTAATCTCGTCTATCGGCTTTCCAGTATGTTTATTGAGAATCTCAAACAAAAGTTCTCTCATTCTTAAAATTTCCTTGGCGTGAATGTCAATGTCAGTTGCCTGTCCACTTACTCCTCCGAGGGGCTGATGAATAATGACCCTTGAATGAGGTAACGCAAATCTCTTGCCTTTTGTTCCCGCCGCAAGAAGTATAGCCGCCATTGAAGCCGCCTGCCCTATGCAAATTGTGTTTATATCCGGCTTAACAAACTGCATCGTGTCATAGATTGCAAGACCTGCAGTTATAAGCCCTCCGGGGCTGTTTATGTAAAGCCAAATGTCCCTTTGAGGGTCTTCCGCCTCCAAGAAAAGCATCTGCGCAATTACAAGATTTGCGAGGTGGTCATCTATTTCGTCTCCAATAAAAATTATGTTGTCTTTGAGAAGGCGGCTGTATATATCATAAGCCCGCTCTCCTCTGCTTGTTTGCTCAACGACTATCGGAATCAGCATCGTTACCTCCCTTGTCTTTTTCGGGGGTTTCCTCCACATATTTTATTTTAACATATTTTGAGATATTTTCAAGGGCTTTTTCTTCGGCAAGTTTGAATTTTATGTCTTCAATCTGTCCGTTCTTTTCAAGGATTTCTTTTACTTTCTGCAAAGCAAGCCCCTCGTTTTCCGCTATATTTTTAAGGAACGCATCTAAGTCTTCGTCTGAAACTTCAATTTTCTCCTGCTCAATAAGTTTGGAAACGATAAAGTAGGCTCTGATGTTGTTTTCCACAGTCACTCTTCTTATTTCAAAATACTTCTCCCAGTCAAGGTCATTGATGTTTCGCCCCTGCCTTGAAAGTTCGTTGACAAGAGCCTCCGCGTCGTTTTTAATCTGTCTGTCAAGAAGCGAAAATGGAATATCAAATTTGTATTTCTCCAAAAGCGCCCTTACTATCGCTTTGTTCCTTTCGTCCTTGCTTCTCAATTCGTTTTCGTACTCAGCCTTTTCTTTGGACTTTGCCATCAACTCTTCAAGTGAGGCAAACCCGCTCTTTTTGGCAAGTTCGTCGTCAAGAACAGGAAGAACCCTTCTGACAACATTTGAAACTGCGACTTTGTATTTCCCTTTCGGCTTCTTTTGGTTGTCTTCTATTTCCAAATCATAGACTTCACCGCACTTTTTGCCAACAAGAGATTTTTCAACGGCGTCAAAACTTTTTTCACTGCACCTGACAAAAACGCTCTCTTCATCTCCGCCCTCTGAAGTGATTTTTGCAGAGCAGAAGTCTCCCTCTTCAACCACGCTGTCGTCCATAGTTTTCACTTCAGCGTGTCTTGCCCTGAAAAGTTCAGCCATCTGGTCAATCTGCTCCTGAGTAACTTCATTCTTTGCAATTTTAATCTCAAGGTCGTCATATTTTATATCGGGAACTTCCGGGTAAACTTCAAAATACAAAAATCCTGAAAAGCCGCCTCCCTCAACAAAAGAAGGGCTGTCTGCACCCGGGTCTGAAAAAAGTTTTAACTTTTCCTTTTCAACTATTTCGTTCGCCGCTTTCTGCAAAAGCCTGCTCTTAAGTTCCCCTTCAATCGGATTCTTGTATTTCGCTTTTACAAGTTCAATAGGCGCTTTGCCTTTCCTGAATCCGGGGACTTCCGCCTCTTTTGCTATTTCTTCAAGCGCAAGTTCATAGTCACCTTTAATTTCATCCCAGATCATATTGAAACTGTATTTCTTTACACATCCCTCTTTTTCTTCCAGTTTGTAATCCATAGAAAATTCCTTTCTTAAAAAATCATACACTATTGGCGCGCCCGAAGGGATTTGAACCCCCAACCAGCGGCTCCGAAGGCCGCCGCTCTATCCAGTTGAGCTACAGGCGCAAACTAAACTCTTTTTTTAACACAAAAACAGATAAAAAACAAGAATAACTGAGTTGAACCAATTAATCGCTTAATCCTTTGAGAATGGGTTTTGATGGGTGGTGCGCAAGCCCGAGGTGTTCGTATGCTTTCTTTGTGGCTTTGCGCCCTTGTCTTGTCCTTTCAAGAAATCCTATCTGAAGAAGATACGGTTCATAAACTTCTTCAAGAGTGTCGGGCTCTTCTCCCACTGTAGCGGCAAGCGTTCCAAGTCCGACAGGACCTCCTCCGTATTTTTCTATGATTGATGAGAGAAGTTTTCTGTCAAGGTCGTCAAGTCCGTACTTGTCAACTTCAAGCCGCTCAAGCCCTTCTCTCGCCTCTTTCAATGTCACCGTTCCGTCGCCAAGCATCTGAGCGTAGTCTCGTAATCTTCTCAGCAGTCTGTTGGCTATTCTTGGAGTTCCTCTTGACCTTCTTGCAATTTCTTCTGCCGCCTCCTCCTCTACCGGAACAAGAAGAAGTTTTGCTGACCTTTTGACAATCTCTTTTAAGTCTTCAACGGGATAAAAGTCAACATGAAGCGTCATCCCGAACCTGTTTCTTAGTGGACCGCTCAAAAGCCCTACTCTCGTTGTCGCTCCAACAAGCGTAAATTTTTTTAGAGGAATGTTTATCTCTCTTGCCCCGGGACCCTGCCCCACCATAATGTCAAGTTTGTAATCTTCCATAGCAGGATAGAGAACCTCTTCAACTGTGGCGCTTAATCTGTGAATTTCGTCAATGAAGAGAACATCTCCAGTCTCAAGGCTTGTGAGCAGAGCGGCAAGATCGCCAGCCTTTTCTATCAAAGGACCTGCTGTAACTCTTATTTTTACTCCCATTTCATTTGCGATTATGTGGGCAAGAGTTGTTTTTCCAAGCCCGGGAGAGCCGTAAATCAAAACATGGTCAAGCGCCTCGTTTCTCTTTTTCGCCGCTCCGATGAAAAGTTTAAGGTTGTTGGTCAATTTCTTCTGACCAATGTATTCTGAAAAAGTTTTAGGCCTTAAAGCAGTTTCCCACTGCCTTTCCGAATAATCCCCCGAACCTTGAAGAAGTTTCGTATCATCCATAAAAATAATTCTTTTCTACAAAAGTCTTACGAGTCTGTCGTTTGTTCTTCTTAGTTTAAGAGAAAGGTCATAGACAAGGTTTTCAAGAAGTTTGATTTTTAATTTTTCTGAATACTGCAAAATTTTTTCAAAACTTTCTTTTGTGAATTCAAGAAGTTCCCCTTCAACCAAAGCGGCTACAGATGCGGACCGGGGATGTCTGTCAATAAGGGCGAGTTCGCCAAAACTGTCTCCACTGTTAAAAACTGCAAGTTGCTGGTCAACTCCGTCTCTTGTCACAAATGCCCTGAACTGCCCGCTTTTTACGACAAAAAGAGAATCTCCCATCTCTCCTTCCGCTATGACGATTTCTCCTTCTACGAAAGTTTTGTGGGCAACAAGTTTGCTTAGTTGAATCAATTCAAGAGAATCAAGATTGTGAAAGAGAATCATCTGTTTTAAAATTTCAATCTTTTCCATTCTCACTCCTCACTCAAGAGAAAATGATACCCCAAAATCCCTTTTTTTTCATCTTTCTATTTGGAAATGCGCTTTTGGCATCTGTCAGCGAGAAATCTGTAAGTTCAACCACGCTTTTTATTGTTTTTTTAATCTCGCCGTTTTTTCCTATTTTCTGTATCACATATTCTTCTCTTACAAGGCAGAATGGAATATCCGCCGACATTTCTTTTGTCCCAGTCAGTTTCTGCTTATCACCGTCATCCTCGTCAAAAGTTATATTTGAATCGTAGATAACAACCTCTCTTTTAATTTTGTCTTTGAATTCTACAGTTTTTCTCTCTTTCTCTTTTTCAACTTTTTCAAATTTAAAACCATTTGAATCGTCTCTCAGCATCTGTAAAACAGATTCGTCAACCTCATAAGGCTCTTTGCCCTCCTCAGCAAACATAACTCTTTTAGCCCTCAAAATGAAGTTCTTTTTCTCCTGCTCTGTTGCCTCTTTTTTCAACATAATACCAAGTGTTCCAGTTTTCACAGTCAGCGTTTTGAAAACGAAGGGATATATCTCAACGAGAACACATTCAGCGCCGTCAATAATTTCCTTTTTGGTGACAGAGACAGTCCACTCTCCCTCTTCAACTTTTCCGTTGTTTTTTGTGTTTTTATATTTGTATTTTGCGTATGCACCGACATCTGGCAGTTTTTGAAAAATCAGGTCAAAATCTTGGCAGTAAATAAAAATTGGCAGAAAGAAAAGAATAGTTATAAGCGCAATCTTTTTCATCAATCTATCCCCAAAAAAGTTTTCTTTTCAAAAGGTGAGAAGATATTAAACTTTCTTTGGCAATTTTTTTGTCTTCTTCTATTTGTTTTACAAGTTCGCCTACATTTGAAAATTTCTTCTCATCTCTTATTTTCTGCAAAAACAGGCACCTGATTTCCCTTCCGTAAAGGTCA
>Ga0272448_1009346_pt1 | contig 10030 bp, 12 predicted proteins | sample YNPCB0191_FD_202220 | JGI IMG/M metagenome (GOLD analysis project Ga0272448, IMG submission 202220) | Hot spring sediment microbial communities from Yellowstone National Park, WY, United States - YNP-CB-019-1 | ecosystem: Environmental > Aquatic > Thermal springs > Hot (42-90C) > Sediment... | reverse complement strand
TCTTGACTAAAAATAGGGGGGCATTATAATAAAATTTATAAGGGGCCGAGATAGCTCAGTCGGTAGAGCAGCGGACTGAAAATCCGCGTGTCCCCAGTTCGATTCTGGGTCTCGGCACCAAAGATTTTAAGGGGTTAGTTATTTTAGCTAACCCCTTAATTTTTTCCAGTTGCGGTTTATCCCGTTCCACCTCGTAGGTGGAAAATGGATGGGCGATGGCCCGTTCCACCTACGAGGTGGAATTATTGGGGTGACTGAAAAATTCAGTCAGAAAGTTCAGTTTTTTTAAGAATTCAATTTTTGGGGTGTGGATCATTTAATCATTTGCTATCCTACAGCGAGTGGCATTTCCTCCATCTCAGAACGGAGCGTTGCCTTGATCACCATTTGTTACTTACTCTTTACTGATTTCTCTGGTTCTTCTGGCTAAAATAGACTGGCTCAAAAAATGGGGCAGGAATGACTATCTCAATCTAAGAAATGGAATGAAATAAAAACCTGGACGATAACCTAATTCATTTTTGTGCTTTTGGGTTATCTCAAATCATTTGTATCTTCTTTGCCCAAAATTACTTCAGCCTGGCCAACCGCGATACTTGCTTGGAAGTGGACGAGAAAATCCATGCCTAATAAACCGTCAACAAATGCTCCTTGCGGTAAGGTATGAGCCACCACCGGCCATTATTCTACACGTTGTCCCAAACAATTGAACCACGGGACAGCGATAATCGGGGCAATGATGACCCCATTGGCAGCAACAATGCGTACTTTTTGTAAAGGGTGATGGGTGTCACAGCCGATCGCTTCCACCGCTTCTACGGGCAGCATAGTATAGCTGGCACCCGTATCTAAAAGAAGACGAAGGATTACCACGCTACCGTCAGCTCCACCTATGGCGGCGCGCGAAATCAGCAGGTTTCCCTGCCGGTGTAATTGATAGGGTTTACCTGATTTCACAACACCACCGCCAGATCTTCAGGCACCTCGCCCATATATTCCACGGCCACCTGTTGGCCTCGGATTGCCAAGAGTTTCCGGTAAACCTCATCGCGGTTGGGGGAATGAGCAAGGACCCTCCCTTTAGTCACCCGCATCTTATCGTCCAATTCTGTGTAAGCAATAAGCACCCATTCGCCCGCAAATTCCTTTTTAATTGCCTCCAGACTCATAATCTGATTCATTGTATTCCCCATACTTGGTCTATTTCCCAAATTCACAGCCTTTTAAATAAATTATATCCCTTTTTAAAATAACATGCCAGCTTGTTTTCAATGTGTCCTCAATGTCTTGACGATCAACTGACTAACCAAATCGGTCCAAGGCCTTATTCATCAAGAAATTCTGGGCCAGTTCCATCCAGGTACTTCTCTTTTACGAAGGAATTGACTGAAAAATTAAGTCAGGATTACCAATTCCACCTACGAGGTGGAAAAAATTCGGGGTTTATTCCAATAAGAGATGCTTGATTTCGGCGAGCTTCTCTTGATAATCTATTCGTTCCTCGACGAATTTTTTATAACTTGCTGGCTCTATGTTCAAGTAAGGAGAGAAATCGCAAATTCCTGCTTCTCGAAGGCCAAGAAACTCATGGTATGAAGAATAAGGCCAATCCTCCACCTTCTCCACCAGCTGATCAGAGGAAGGATTTAAATGAATATATCTTGTCAAATGCAGCAACTGTTCATCGCTTTCGATTAATACACTGTTAAACCTGCTCTGCCATAACGGTCCTTTTCGGCCATTTTTAAGGTTAAAATAACGGGTATAACTATTAAGAAGATTTTTCATGAACACTGAGATTCCATTCTCTTTTAACTGGCCCAGAACCATATGCAGATGAGTGGGCATTACACAATAACTTAAGATCTGCACAATTTTTTCTTTGCCATGCAGAGATTCTCCAAAAGAGGAATCTTTGGCTTTCGCTTTTTTATAAGAGGAAAATTTAACATTTGGTTTTTCCAAACTATAAAATTTAATCATTTCCATAATCCTGGAGCAGTCTTCAGCAGAGCGAAAGATTTTATAGCCAGCTATACTTTTTGTGAAAATATGGTATAAGCAGCCTGTTATAAGAGGTTCTTTGCGCTTGGTCGCCATATCCACCTACGAAGTGGAAAGAAGTTGGTGAGCTTATTTTTATCAATATTTTTAAATTTTATCAACTAAATTTATTCCGTTCCACCTCGTAGGTGGAAAATAGATGGGCGATGGCCAATTCCACCTACGAGGTGGAAAAAGGAAGGTTAGGCTCGGCCGCGGAGGGTTAAAGTATCGAGGATGGTTTTAAAGAGGATAATGAGGTCAAACCAGAGGGTCAATCCCTAAGAAGGCCCTTCCTGCAGTCCAACGTTTTCGTGCAGATATATTTTTACGAAAGAAACAAACTCGGCAGCTTTATCTAAGAGCGGCTCCACCTGATCTCTCCTCAACTCAAAATATTCCCGATAATCACCGCGTTGCCTTAGTTCAAAAGCCTCAGCCAAGGCCCGCCCCAAAGATTCTGAAAAGATGCCACCCTTTACAAAACGCTTGTTAAAATAAGAAAGCACACCGCTATGCTTTGACGAAGAATATGGTTCATAGATGAGAAGAGCTAAAACAGCATAAAACATTCCATAATAAATACGGTTGGCAACAGACCTCAAACTTTTCCCGCCCTCTAATAGATAACTAGCTTCCTCAAGGCTCTCCTTTGCTTGCTGTAACCTATACAGGGCCAGCAGGTTCTTCTTTTCATCCAACATCATATAGAAATTCCTTCCCTATGGATGACCTTGTATATCGGCGCTTCGGACATCGGCCCCTCTTCCAACTCGTCCTTTCCGAAGACCAGGGCGGAAATAAAAACATCATACGTCAGATTGATTCGATAAATTAGTTCATCAATCTCTGCTACCATCGCCCAATCATACTTGGGAATTTCTATCATGATATCCAGGTCGGAATCTTCGCTTCCCTCGCCCCTCACCTTCGAGCCATAAAGACGGATATCGATAATCGGGTATTTCGCAAACAATTCCTCTCGAAGTTCTTTCAAAGCCTTCTCTTCATTTTCCGCTAATTTCATAAGGAGAATCTCCCTTCCCTAGCATATCCCAGTTAGGGGTGTGGCACCAACCTATCTTAGATCATTTATCCTCCGAACACCACCATCACTCATCCTATTCTTGGGTAAGCGGGTTGGGAATGTCCTTTCCCAGTATGAAAAATGACCTTAAAATGAGCAAGATGTCTTTATCCAACTTCAGGAATTTCTTAAAATATATCAGATTATATGTTAAAGGTCAAATTCGCTATTCCATATATTGAAAGAAACGATTATCTCTTCATCCTATTTTGGGGCCGAATGGTTTCTAAACTTCATTTGGTGCGTACCACCCCTGTTCAACCCTTCCCTTTTTTATCCCTTAATTCCACTCTTCCTCTCCATTTTCTGATCACTCAACCCTTAGGATGGGAAACTCCAAGGAATTAGCCCTGGCTCCAGGGTAGAAACTTTTTAGGAAATGGATTTAAGGAGGGTGATTCGGTTTAAAAAAGGAGGGATTCTATTTACTCATCTCAAAAGGGGTATATTCAGGGACTATCTCTTTTAGCTTCGCTTTGATACCAGAAGCATCTTGCTTTAAAGCAAAATAAGTAAGTTCTTCGATCTTTTGATTGAGCCAACCAAGGTTGTAATTATTCTGTCCTTTTAAGACAAAAATTTTTTCATGGGGGGAAGGAACAATGCCTTCGCCCTCAGTAATTATTTCTTCATGGAGTTTTTCGCCTGGACGCAGACCCACGAATTCAATCTTAATATCCACATCCGGTTCAAATCCTGAAAGCCTAATCAGATCACGAGCCATGTCCACAATCTTAATCGGTGTGCCCATATCGAGAATGAAGATTTCTCCGCCCTCGCCAAACGCGCCCGCCTGCAGAATCAATTTAGTTGCTTCTCCAACAGTCATAAAATACCGAGTAATCTCAGGATGAGTTACCGTAACTGGGCCGAATCTTTCAATCTGTTTTTTAAAGAGATGAATCACACTCCCCTCGCTGCCAATTACGTTTCCAAATCTGACCGAGACAAATCTCCTGCCATTAAAATTATTCTCTGGTAAGCCCGCATAACATGAGGTAATTATTTCAGCCACTCGCTTTGTGGCTCCCATAACGCTTACAGGCCTAACCGCCTTATCCGTAGAGATCATAACGAATCGCTCCGCCCCAATCTCTGCGCAGGCCTGAATTACATTCTTTGCTCCGATTACATTATTAAAAACGCCTTCCCAAGGATTAAGTTCCACAATGGGCACATGTTTGAAAGCAGCCGCATGAAATACCACCTGCGGCCTGTAGGTAAAAATATCTTTTCCAAAAACCCCCGGTTATGAACATCCCCTAAAATCGGAGTTATGGGCACATGAGAAAATTTTTGGCGGAATTCCATTTCAATATGGAATAGATTATTCTCAGTTCTATCAAGGAGAATAAGATTTCGGGGACCAAAAAAGAAACCTCTCGGCATAGTTGCGACCCAATTGATCCCCCAGCTCCCGTAACGAGCACGACTTTGTCCTTTAAATATTGTCCGATACCTTTTGTATCTATGGTTACCTGCTCCCGACCAAGAAGATCTTCATAAGAAACATCCCGAATCATTTTAAAAGAAACCCGGCCATCAATGAGTTCACCGATACCAGGTGTAGTTTTGACAGTTTGCCCAGTTGCTTCGCAAAGGGCGACAATCCTGCGCATCTGACTAGTGGAAGCTGAAGGAATAGCGATTAATATTTCCTCCACTGCCTTTTTTTGAGAAATTTCTTGGATTTCTGAGGTGTCTCCTAAGATAGAAACGCCATGGATGTTCCGACCTCTCTTTTGGGGATCGTCATCCAAAAATCCCACCACTTCATAATTTAACCTGGGATTATCCATCAACTCCCGGAGCATCTTTTCCCCAGGATCTCCAGCCCCAATGATAAGCAGCCTCTTTTTTCTACCTTCTCTCTTAGATATTAAATGGGAAAGATTTTTGCTTAAAGGGAAGAGGCCAAAAACCTTTTCATAGAGGATGATCCGGATGGAGAGGCGTACCCCGGCAATAAAGACAAAGGTCAAAAAAGCATCAATAATAAAGACTGACCGGGAAAAGCCTTCAAATCTATAAAGTTAAAGGATTACCAGCACAATAAGAGCACTGGAAGTAATAGTAGGTTTTAAGACTCGCAGGACATCGATAAGTCCTGTGTACCGCCACATCCCTCCATAAAGGCCAAAGAAATAAAAAATGGCAATTTTACAAAGCAAGATGTAAGGAATAGTAGACTTTAGATTTGCCCATTCCTGGTAGGCAATTTTCCACTCAAACCTGAGCAGATAGGCTCCGAGATAAGAGATAGTGATAAACAAACAGTCCAATAGAAGGACCAAATAAAAATTCTTGCTGCGGATTAAGTGAAGCATAATAAGTCTATTTGGCTACAATTCCACCTACGAAGTGGAATAGGGGAAATTAATTCCACCTACGAGGTGGAAAAAGTTCGCAAATTTATTCCGTTCCACCTCGTAGGTGGAAAATGGATGGGCGATGGCCTGTTCCACCTACGAGGTGGAAAAAAGGATGGTTAGGCTCGGCCGCGGAGGGTTAAAGTATCAAGGATGGTTTTAAGGAGGATAATGAGGTCAAACCAGAGGGATTGATGTTTTTTATTTATTATTTGGTCAGTTCTTGCTGTTAGTAGGGAAATTTTTTAAAGGAGGGTAATCTTTTTTTATTTACGCAGGTGGAAGAAGGAGACAAAGGATTTTGCTTGTTTATCGTCGCCTCATAAGACCAGACAATTAGATTAAAATAAATGAAAAAGGATGTCAAATTTAAAAACCTATTTTCTAAAACTTCGAAAAGCTTTTTGGGCATCATCCATAAATTGTTTTACAGTATCACGAGAATATTTGTGATCAATCCATTTATTAAGAAATTGTGGTGGGATAGTAATGATATGAGCACCGGCTAAGGCCGCATTTTGTATGTCAATGACGCTTCTTATGCTGCCTACGATAATCTGTGTTTTGTAGCCCCAGGATTTGAGCCAATTGACCGAAGCAGAAACTAACTGCCAGGGATCACCACCCTCATCCGCAACTCTTCCAGAAAATATGCTGGAGTAGGTTGTACCAGCTTTTGCCGAGAGGGCCATCTGGCCAAATGATAAAACAGCCGTGGTATTAACTTTGATGCCTTCCTTTTCCAGCGTATTAATAATCTCCAGACAAGGTTCTCCAAATTGGTTGATTATAGGAATTTTGATTACAATGTTCTTGGCCCATGAGGAAAATTCTCTGGCCTGAATTAGCATCTCTTTAGGATCATCTGCAATTACCTCTACACTGACTGGCCTTCCTTCCAAAATAGCTGCTATCTCTTTCGTTCCCTTTTCCAAATCATTAATCCCATCTTTGAGCATAATCGAGGGATTTGTTGTTACTCCATCAGCAATTCCGTATTTTACCCATTTGGCAATCTCTTTAACATTTGCGGAATCAATGAAAATTTGCATGTTTCCTCCTCTCCGCCACCCATTATTAAATACTATGCGATTTAATTATTATGTCGATTGCCTCTCTCAGCGATTTCACCCGAAAATCGCAATAAGCATCTTTATTATAAGGGGCATCCAAGAGGATGGTTCTACAACCTGCCGCTTTACCAGCCTCCATATCCTTCCAGGTATCCCCTATCATAAAAGATAAGCCGAGGTTAATTTGCCATTCCTCAGCTGCTTTCGTTAACATCCCAGGTTTGGGCTTTCGGCACAAGCAATTATGAAAATCATCATGAGGACATACATATATATCGTCTAAAGGCAATTCCAATCTCATTTTTTCTGATATTTTCTCAATAAGGTCTGCAGAAATCTCCCCTCTGGCAATATCTGGCTGATTGCTTGTTACAAAAACTCTGTATCCCAATTCTTTCATTTTATGGACAGACTCTTTTATCCCGTCATTAAAAACGAATTCTTCAAGTTTCCTGGGCGAATATGGCTTTCCTTCTCGCAAAATGACTTTATTAATCACGCCATCTCGATCAAGAAAGATAGCTTTTTCCTTCATTTTACCGATTCCCATTTCATCTCAGTAGTTTTAAGATTAGGATGAGAAACAATAAGATGTAGCAGAATACTTTGAAAAGATTCCGTATGGGGTGTCACAGTTTCAGAATTGACCGTGGGGATGACTAAACAGGCCTCAGCCATTTTTAAGGTATATCCCCCATCTCTGCCGACAATTCCAAATATTTTTGCCCCTATCTTCTTGGCATAATCAAGGGCCCGAACCAGATTAACACTGATATTCTTTTCGGAATTTCCTCCCCCAACTGAGAGTACAAATACGGCATCTCGGGAGCTAAGTTTACTTCCTATTAACCAATCCGCAAAGACAGATTCCCACCCACTGTCATTTGTCCTGGCAGTTAATTCGGATACATTATCAGTGGGGGTGTAAGCCTCTATCCCGCAGATTTTTCGAAAATCGTTGACCGCATGGGAAGCATTGGCAGCTCCTCCTCCAACTCCAAGGAAAAAAAGCCTTCCATTATTTTGACGAATTTGAACTAAATCATCAATGATTTTCTGAATAATACTTCGATCAATTAGAGTTATAATTCTTTCGGCCTCTTGCAAATATTTTTCGATATACCCTTCCATTTTTTAACCTATTAGCTTACGGAATCCTGCCCTTTTTTATTTCAGAACGAATATATTCTATGGCCCTTGCTAAGCCTACTTCTAATGACGTTCGCGGTTCCCAACCCAAACTTCTTGCTTTGGTAATATCTGCCAATGTTATTTGGGCTTCTCCCGGCAGGTCTTCCTTATATATCGGATTTGGTTTCACCCCCAACATCTCAGCAACTTTATTCAAAATTTCATTAACGGAATAATTTACGCCTGAACCGATATTAAAAACTTGCCCATCAGTTCGCTCGTCCCTAAGGCAAATCAGATGAAAATCATTGACGTCATCCACATAGACAAAGTCGCGCCTCTTCTCACCCGTGCCGTATATAATAGGCCTTTCTCCTTTGAGAAGTTTGATGATAAAGGCACTCATTACCGGAGGAATTGTTCTTCGATAATCCTGAACTGGGCCATAGACGCAGAAATACCTCAAGGCTGTAAATGTTAAACCATGATTAAGAGAGGAATTTGGCATATAAGATTGTCGGCCAAAAAATCTTTCATAGGCTTTAGCAAAGTACATGGTCGCCATTTTGCTCACCGCATAAAAACTCTCTGGCCCTAATTCCGACTCGGGGGTAGGAAATAGCCAAACCCCTTCATAAAGGGCAGAGCTCTCCGCATAAACTACTTTGCGCACTTCTGCTCTTCTGGAAGCTTCAAATACATTCACTGTCCCAAAAACATTAATTTCTGCTGTTTCCACAGGATCAGCCTGACAATCGGCAATACAATTTTTAGCAGCAAGGTGGAATACTACATCTACATTTTTAAACAATGGATAAATATCTTTGCTACGAATATCGAGACAATAAAAATGGACTCCATCAGGAACATTTTCTCGTAAGCCATAACTCAGATTATCAACTCCTATGACCTCATACCCTTCCTTTATTAGTCGCTCTGCCAAATTTGAGCCGATAAAGCCAGCAACTCCTGTAATTAGAACCCTTTTTTTATCAGCCTTACTCATAACCTATTAGCTCGCTTTGCTATCCATATGCCAAATAAATAGCTTGCCTAAAAATCCACCAGTACTTTAGCCCCCTCGAAGTCAAAATCAAAAGAAACTTCCCGCAACCCTTGAGCTTTCATAGTTTCTCGGAGGCGTACTTTGCAATGATTTGGACAATAGAACATAAAAAAACCGCCGCCGCCTGCTCCCATTATTTTGCCCCCTAATGCTCCTGCTTCTTTGGCCTTATCGTAAATCTGATCAAGGCGTTGGTCACTAATTTTATTAGAACGACGTTTTTTATTCTGCCAATGTTCGTCAAGTAATTGGCCGAACCTGATTAAATTCCCTTCTTCCAAAGCCTTTTTAATTTTTAACCCAATCTCCTTAGTTTTATGTAAGCTTTCTATAACCTCCTCTTTTCCCTCTTCTGTATCTCTTTTTTGTTCACCCAATACTAATGAACTCGGGCGCTTTATTCCCGTGTAAAAAAGAAGGATAGACGACCGCAACTCCTCAGCGACATGAATCGGAATATCCAAAGGGGAGACCTGAACTTTGCCATCGGCTTTAATATCTAAACAGGTAATTCCCCCAAAAGCTGCTATATAATGATCATGCTTGCCTACAGGGTGGTTAGCCAAATCTATTTCGATATAACAGGCTTTTTCGGCCAAAGCTTGAATGGGCACGCGTTCTCGTTTAAAGGCATACAAGGCAGTAAGCAAAGCTACAAGATAGCTACCTGATGAGCCCATTCCTGTCCCATCCGGAAGATCAGCCATGGAGACGATTTCCAGGCTTGAGTTTAATCCGAGCAATTTTAGAGCTGGGCGAACAAGGTCGTGATGAATGTTATCCACTTCACTTACTTCTTCATATTTGGAGTATTTAATACGCAGAAGATTGTCTGCTGCCGGGCGGTTAACATAGATATAAACATATTTATTAATAGCTGCGCTTAAAATAAAGCCACCGTATTTGGAATAATAAGATGGCAGATCTGTACCGCCACCACCTAAAGGAATTCTCAATGGAGCTCTGGCAAGAATCATTGGTTCTCCCTCCATTCCTCTAAAACTTTCTTTAAGTCTTCTGGCCGATCAATCCACCAGAAGCCCTCATTAGGAGAAAGTCTGTATCCATAAAGCCGCTCTCCCTTATCCAGAAGACGAGGAAAGACGTCAAGGCCAAAATCTGAGGATCTGTCAGGCTGATCTTTAACAGTTGTTTTGTGATTGGTTTTTATAACTATTTGTAATTATTCAGTTTGCTCTTTGAAAATTCGTAAAAATGTTTAAAATGTGGTGCCACAAAATATGATGATTTTTATTGATTT
>Ga0272448_1009344_pt1 | contig 10032 bp, 8 predicted proteins | sample YNPCB0191_FD_202220 | JGI IMG/M metagenome (GOLD analysis project Ga0272448, IMG submission 202220) | Hot spring sediment microbial communities from Yellowstone National Park, WY, United States - YNP-CB-019-1 | ecosystem: Environmental > Aquatic > Thermal springs > Hot (42-90C) > Sediment... | reverse complement strand
CTTTCCCTTATCCTGTTTGCCAGGCTAACCTTCAGGTTTGCTTCCCGGATGCAAGGCTAAAGCCTTGCCCTACAGAAGAATAGATCCCCTGCCCTTTCACCCACCCTTTCCCTTATCCTGTTTGCCACCCGGTTCATAGAAAAATGGCAGAAATTAGGGGTCAAATCCGGAATCATTCGGGAAATAACTACCAGGGTGATAGGGACTATTATCCCGTTGATTACCCCGGAAGTGACAGGGAAGGTGAATCAGGGGGTCAGAGACCGGGTAAGACAAGAGGCGCTCTCCGGGTTCATCCTGAAGATAACACCAGGAATGACCCCGAGGGTTAAACCGGTAGTGAGCCCGGGGGCAAGCCCGAAAATCACCCCGGAGGTAACAACCGGGATAAAATAGAAAGTAACCTGGGGGACGGTATGGGGGATGGGGTCTGAAATTGCCAAAATTTCATATAATCCATTGAATTTCAATAAAATAGAGCATTATTTCCCGGTTGGATTAAGTAGACTTTTATGTATACTTAGACCTGTGGGAACAAACCAGAACTACATCAGGAGAGGTAGAAATCTTTTAAGTCATCGCGAGGGCGCTCTGCCCTGGGCAGGTGGCGAAAGCCACAAGCCCGTGGCAATCTATATGCAAGAGGTAAAGGTTAAAAAAATGGCCAAGAATGTAGGGCAAACCTTCAGATTTGCTTTTCGGATACAGAAGGACCGCCATTGGCCATTGACAAGATTTTTTTGTTACAGGGAATATTGATTATAATTTACCATAATGACTAAAAGTTTAGAAAAAAGTAAACCATTAAAAAATTGACAAGCCTCAAAAATGAATATAATCTATAATATGAAGTTGGCGATTATGAAATTCAGGGAAAAACTAAATAATTACCTGAATTATAAAATCCAAAGTATGAAAGGAGGTGAGTTATGAGAAGAGCAATAATCTTTATCTCGCTCACTGCAATTGCTCTTTCTTTATCCTGCGCGAAACGTATCTCCGCTCCCACGGGTGATGAACTCCTCTGGGCATCGGAAAAGCCCCGACCGAGCTGGGCGTATGAGGAACCTTTCGTAGGGGAAGGAACCCAGTATTTCGTCGGTCTTTCTTATAAATACGCCGATGAAAAACCATCCCGCGACGATGCGGAGCGGGACGCCCGACTGAGGGCGGTGAAATATTTTGAAACCGCCGCGCGCGAATTCTTTGAACGAATCACAGCCGAGATGGGTCTAATGAGTGAGGCATTCAATCCGTCAAATGCGGCACGCGGTTATACCGAATGGGTATCTCAGGGAGTTATCCGGAATGCCAAGGTCGTAAAGTTTTATGTGGAGCAATGGAAATCGCGAAAAGCCGGTGAGATATACTATAGAACTTTCGCCAAACTACTTGTGCCCGATGAACAGGTCTTAGAATCTTTTAATGATTATACCAACCGAAAGAAACAGGAATGGAAGATGGCTCAGGAGCAGATTGACCGGGTCAATGACGCCTTCAAAAGTTATTGGGAATCAAAGAAGAAAGAGCAGGAATTAAAGCAGGGAGAGAAAAAAGAAGAAGAGTGAAGGTAGATTTTATGCTCCCTTCTCAGAAAACAGGCAATCGGGTAAGGGCCCTTATCTTCCTCTTCCTCTTCTTATTTATGGGGTTGGGATGTGGTCCCAAAACAATTATCGGGACCCATCCCGCCCCGCAAAAAGATACCTTATTGGAAGCCAGTGAGCCGGTGAGACCAAAATGGACTACCGAAACTCCAGAAAAAAATGGTTATAAATGTTTTGTTGGTAGAGGGGAAAAATTAAAAGAGAAAGAAGCGGAAGAAGAGGCAATAATGGATATGCTTGGGCGGTATGCCCAATTTCTTGGTTGTGATTATCACCTTTTAACCGAAATCCACCGGGAAGAGATTGCCCAGAAAAGTGATATCTATCATACAAAGGGGATTGTAAAAACCAATGCCGAGATTTTGGCGGAGATAATCACTACGGGCACAGAGATTAGAAACTGCTACTGGGAGAAATGGGGAAGGATGTCAGGAAAATCTATTGAATGTCTCTATTACAAATATTGGGTCTTAGGTGAGGTTGAAAACCGGTTTATTGAAGAAGAGAGAGAAAGGATAAAGAAATTAAAAAGTGGGGAGGAATTACGAGCGGATATTAAACCAAATTCTAATTTGACTGTTGAGGTGAAAGCGGATAAAGAGACCTATAAACCGGGTGATACCGTAAAGATATATTTGGAAGCCAGTGATAACTGTTATGCCTGCATCTTAGATTTTTATGGCGAAGGCAAAACCGAACTTCTGGGCGAGGTAGTCTTAGAGAAGAATTCGGAGTATCGTTTATCCGGGATGATAAAATACGGTGGAAAGGCAGAAGAGATAATAAAAGTGATAGTTTCGGATAAACCCTTAAATATTAATGAGGCATTGAAAGCGATTTATCCCTTAGCAATTATTGAAAATCTTCGTCAGCAAAAAGAAAGTCTAAATGCCCGTTATGCGGAGAAATCAATAACCATATTTGTTGTGCCGAGATGAAACAAAAAAGAATAAAGAAGGGTAATCCCGGATTGCCAAAAGCTATAAAGTCAATCCTCTGGTCATATGACCTAAGAGATGTCTCGCTTGAGCGAGATAAGGAGATAATTATTACGCAAGTGCTTAATTATGGAACCCGGGAGGATATAAAGTGGTTATTAAAGACCTATGGGGAAGAGGAGATTAAGAAAGTTGTTGCTAATCCAAGAAGTGGTCGGTGGTGGAAAAAGGTATTAAATTTCTGGGCAAAGATTTTGGATGTTAATCTATCAAAGGAGGTGTTTGAAAATGCCATTATCAAAGATGAGTAAAAGAGAAGGAGGTTTTATGAGAAGAAATTTTTTATTAGCAATAACCCTTTTTCTTTTTCTACTCTCGTCAATTAATGGGCAGGAATACGGTGCGCCAGGAACAGTAAAATGGCGCTATCAGACAGGCTATGATGTGTGGTCTTCACCGGCGATTGGTTTAGATGGGACAATCTATTTTGGCTCAGATGATAGTTATCTTTATGCATTGACATCGGATGGCAAATTGAAATGGCGCTATCAGACAGGCCGTGATGTGCGGTCTTCACCGGCGATTGGTTTAGATGGGACAATCTATTTTGGCTCTTTTGATAATTATCTTTACGCTTTGACATCGGATGGCAAATTGAAATGGGGCTATCAGACAGGCGGTGATGTGTGGTCTTCACCGGCGATTGGTTTAGATGGGACAATCTATTTTGGCTCAGATGATAATTATCTTTACGCATTGACATCGGATGGCAAATTGAAATGGGGCTATCAGACAGGCCGTGATGTGCGGTCTTCACCGGCGATTGGTTTAGATGGGACAATCTATTTTGGCTCTTTTGATAATTATCTTTACGCTTTGACATCGGATGGCAAATTGAAATGGCGCTATCAGACAGGCCGTGATGTGCGGTCTTCACCGGCGATTGGTTTAGATGGGACAATCTATTTTGGCTCAGATGATAGTTATCTTTATGCATTGACATCGGATGGCAAATTGAAATGGCGCTATCAGACAGGCGGTTATGTGTGGTCTTCACCGGCGATTGGTTTAGATGGGACAATCTATTTTGGCTCTTGTGATAAGTATCTTTATGCATTGACATCGGATGGCAAATTGAAATGGCGCTATCAGACAGGCCTTTGGGTGTGGTCTTCACCGGCGATTGGTTTAGATGGGACAATCTATTTTGGCTCAGATGATAGTTATCTTTACGCATTGACATCGGATGGCAAATTGAAATGGCGCTATCAGACAGGCGGTTATGTGCAGTCTTCACCGGCGATTGGTTTAGATGGGACAATCTATTTTGGTTCTTTTGATAATTATCTTTATGCTTTAAGGGGAGAGGCAGAAGGGCTGGCAAAAAGTCCTTGGCCCAAATTCAGGCATAATAATAGAAATACTGGCTGTGTCCAAACAAGTAAACCCGGTGTCAGCACTCTAAGACCTTCCCTTGATTTTTCCTATTCCCTTTATGAAAATAAAAACATCTGGGAAGGTGGGCAGAAGGTCGGGTTTATCATTACGGTTGAGAATAAGGGTAAAGGCAAAGGTGATGTTGATATTATCCTTTCCGGTGATGAATATCTCCTGAAATTATTTGGCACTGTCCGCAGCATTGGCGAGATTGAGCCCGGTAAGATAAAGAGCGAGGTCTTTACCGTTGACCTGCCAACCGAACCACCGGAAAGAGAGGCAATTCTTTATATTGAATTAAAAGAGAAAATCTGGGGTGAAAGCCCATTGAAAAAGGAGCAAATAAGGGTGGCATTAGTGAAAGCCGAAAAGCCGGTATCGGAATCACCACCAGAACCATTATTCCCAATTCCCAGTGTCTTTGAGAATAAAAGACCTTATGGTTATGCCTTGATTATCGGCTTGTCAAAGTATGCAAATGTTATTGGTCCAAATTATGCCAGGAATGATGCGGAAGTATTCTCTAAGTATGTTTCAAAGATTTTCGGTATTACCAATTCAAAAACCTTATATGATGAGAAGGCAACTTCAGCAACAATCAAGGCTAATCTTACTGATTGGTTGAAGCAGAAGAGGGGTTTTAAGGTTATCTATTTTGCCGGTCATGGTGTGCCTGACCCGGAAAATCCAAGGGAAGGCGATGTCTATCTTTTGCCTTATGATGGCGACCCGGAATTAAAATCAACCTTAATTGGCTTAAATGAGATTTCTCAATTGGGAATGAATGAAGGTGATACGGTCTTAGTTTTTCTTGATGCCTGTTTTTCTGGGGGCGAAGGCAGGACGGTGCAAATTGCCCAAAGACCCTTGGTAGTTGCTAATATTACCCCCATAACTCCGGCAATTACCTTTGCCGCCGCTGAAGGGACCAAACCTTCCAAAGAGTTTGAAAAGGCACAACACGGCTATTTCACCTATTACACCTTACTTGGTCTAAAAGGCAGGGCAGATTCAAATGGTGATGGCTGGATAACGACAACGGAATTATACAACTATGTGAAAGAAAAAGTCGCCGATAGAACCAATAATCTCCAAATACCAGTTTTAAGACCAGAAAAAGAGATAAGGATTGGAAAAATAAGATAAGGGTAGGACCAAGCTGGATAGGTTTCATATTTAAAATAGGGGTAAGATAGATAGGTTCTTTTTCGTTATATTATATGGTTGTGATATGAGAGGTTTTATCTTTATAAGAATTTTCCAAATATTTAAAAAATAGAAGATAAAGGAAACTCCATCCCCGAAGAGTATCGAGAATAGTCCCCTATCAGATTAATTGGCATTGGAAATATTATTTAAAACCAGTAAAAATTATAACCAAAATTGCTAACTTTATCTTTCTTATCAGTATAAAGAAAACAATAAAGATAACAATTAAAATTATTATATTCAAATCTTTTTGGTTTATTATCCTTTTCAAACAGTTTTTTATACCAAGCAATTTCATTTTCATAATTGGTAAATTTTGTTGATTTTGGGATAAAAATTGTTTATAATCCTTTGAAGGTATTCGTCTTTTCAAATCTTGACTTTGTTAAAGTTTTGGTAAAATAAGATAATGAAACGGTTTATGAGCAAAATCTCTTATCTTCTTATTCTTTTGGCTTTAATTCTTTCCTGTAAAAATGGTTTAGGTCCGGAAGAGATTTGGCGGCTTAAAAGATGGCAATGTGCGACTGAAAATGCTGGTTGGTCAGGAAGATATGATCACACTTCGGTTGTTTTTGACAATAAGATGTGGGTTCTTGGTGGTTGGGATAAGAATGATGTTTGGTATTCTTCTGATGGAATAAATTGGGTATGTGCGACTGAAAGTGCTGGTTGGTCTCGAAGGGAGGATCACACTTCGGTTGTTTTTGACAATAAGATATGGGTTCTTGGTGGTTGGGATTATAGTGGGTATTGTAAGAATGATGTTTGGTATTCTTCTGATGGAATAAATTGGGTATGTGCGACTGCAAGTGCTGGTTGGTCAGGAAGATATGATCACACCTCGGTTGTTTTTGACAATAAGATGTGGGTTCTTGGTGGGTATTTTAAGAATGATGTTTGGTATTCTTCTGATGGAATAAATTGGGTATGTGCGACTGAAAATGCTGGTTGGTCAGGAAGATATGGTCACACTTCGGTTGTTTTTGACAATAAGATATGGGTTCTTGGTGGTGGGTATAAGAATGATGTTTGGTATTCTTCTGATGGAATAAATTGGGTATGTGCGACTGAAAATGCTGGTTGGTCAGGAAGATATGGTCACACTTCGGTTGTTTTTGACAATAAGATGTGGGTTCTTGGTGGTGGGTATAAGAATGATGTTTGGTATTCTTCTGATGGAATAAATTGGGTATGTGCGACTGAAAATGCTGGTTGGTCTCCAAGGGATGATCACACTTCGGTTGTTTTTGACAATAAGATGTGGGTTCTTGGTGGTGGGTATAAGAATGATGTTTGGTATTGGCCATAAGATGCTTTTTTCCATAATTTTAATTCCATTTCTTTTATCCGCTGAACCAACAATTGGTTTTGGTGGTGGAGTTGGATGTTCTATCTGGTCTGATTGGAAAGGTCCTTCGGGGAATCTATCCCTTGATTTGATGACGAGTGATAAAATTTTTGGTTATGGATTTAGTCTTTTTGGCTCTTATACCGAAGTTAATTCCGAAGCCAGAAAGATATCATTTTATAATCTTGGCGGGTTATGTAAGTGCCACATCTCAATTTTTGAATTGGGTGTTGGTTATTGTTACATTCCGGAATTCAAAAGAGCAGGCACCACTTCGGTATCAGGGGTCTCTTCTCCTTTATTTCTTCTTGGATTAAAATTTAATAGCGGGTCTTTTCGTATCGGAGCGGAAAATATTTTTGCCACAAAACTGCAAAACTTCTATAACCCAACTCTCACACTCTCTTATAATATACCATTGAAAAAGCGAGAAAGACCACCGGTTGAAGGGCCGCCGATAAAAAGAGAGCCAGAGGTGGTTGCGAAAAAACCGGAAAGGTTGCCGCCTTATCTGGAAATTATAAGTTTAACTCTAAAAGATGGGAATAATGACGGCATCCTTGAGGCATTGGAAAGGGGCGAGATTAATCTAACCGTTCAGAATAAGGGAAAAGGGAATGGTTATGACCTGAATGTTATAGTGTCAGCCCTGGAAAATTATGAAGGCTTGCGATTTGAGGAGGCAAAAATTGATTTTATCGGAATGAATGAAACAAAAACGATTAAAATTCCAATCTATGCCGATAAGAAAGTTAAGACCCAGGAGGTGAAATTAAGAATTGATGTGAAGGAGCCTTATTTCGGAGCGGATGCTGACCCGAGGGTTTTAGTCTTTTCTACCAAGCGCTTGGAGCCACCTGATGTGAAAATTGCCCAGACCAGTGTGGACGATGATGAAGAAGGGGAAAGTATGGGTAATTCTAATAGTAAGATAGAATTGGGAGAAACTGTTGAACTTACCACCATATTGCAAAATCTCGGAACCGGAATGGCAGAAAATACAAAGGTCCAGGTCTTGCCTTTAAGAGAAACAGAGGTGATGTATTTAGGAAAGGATAGCATAATCCCGGTGGGCAATATTAAACCCGGTGAATGGAAGAAGGTTGTTCTGCCCATTTATGTGAGCAAACGCTTTGAAGGGGATGAATTCTCATTGCGGTTAAAGATTACCGAAACCAGATTGAATATTAGCCGAGACACCACACTGGTCTTTGCGCTTAATAAACCGTTCCAGAAGCCATCGGAGATTATCGTCTCAACCCGACCGCCTATAGAAGAAAAGCCGGAAATCCAGCCCCTGCCGGAATTGACCGCAGATGTTGATGTAGATATTCCTGTCACCGGGATGAAAAATAAAAACGGGATTGCGGTAATCATTGGATGCGCCGAATACAGCAAGCCAGATGTTCCTAAGGTGGAATACGGCTTGCGCGATGCCCGAATTGTTAAGGAATACCTTATCAATATGTTTGGCTATCAGGAGGCAAACGTTATTTTTCTCCAGAATCCAACCAAGGCGGATTGGGAAAGGGTGTTCGGAATAAAAGGGAATCCGAAAGGGCAATTATACAATTATGTCAAGAAGGATGAATCCGATGTGTTTGTCTATTATACCGGACATGGCGCACCTGACCTGAAGGAGAAGAGAGCCTATTTTGTGCCTTCGGATGCCGACCCATCTTATATTGAACTGCAAGGTTATCCCCTGGATTTGTTCTTTGAAAACCTTTCCCAGCTTCCGGCAAAAAGAATCACAGTTGTGATTGATGCCTGCTTTTCCGGCGCCTATGATAAAGGGCTCATTATCAAATACGCCTCGCCTTTAACCGGGGTTAAAGTTGAAAGGGTTGAAGGGATAAAAGATAAAGGCATAGTAATGACCGCTACGGAAAGTGATGAGGTTGCATCCTGGTATCCAGAAAAGAAACACAGCCTTTTTACCTATTTCTTTTTGAAGGGATTAAGAGGTGAAGCGGATAAGAATGGCGATAAGGAAATCACCGTTGAAGAATTGGAGAGTTATGTCAAAGAGGAAGCAAGTCATTGGGCAAGAAGGCTCTATAATCGGGAGCAGAATCCAAGATTTGAAGGGGAAAAGGGGCTGGTAATTTTGCGCTTGCGCTAAGTCGCCCAAAAAATAAAATGAGAAATAAATTTTCGCCCTTGACAATGGCAAAAATTAGATTAAAATAAACTATGTCAATAGGAAAATAAGCAAAAGGAGGGAAAATGGCAAAGGTTAAAACCTTTTATCTTCTTTCCTCATTTATTTTGACGCAAGGGCGAAGTTGAAAATAATCTCATTCCTAAAATAAATTAGTTCATCCTGAATTTATTTCAGGATTTGTTTATGGCTTAGTGTGCGAATTATTTATCACAATCCCTTAAATTGGCTCTCTCCGCTGCCTGTTACAGGGAAGGCACAGGGTAACCAGGGGATTGGCGGTTTGGTGCTAAATACCGTCGGATACCGCCGCGGGCATGTACTTGGCAGAGCGATGTTGAGATTGCCCATAAGTTAATCGAAGATGAGTTTTACGACCTTGAGGGGTATAAAGACCGGACTGAGTTTTTAGCCAGGGCTTATGCCTATAGTTTATATTTTAATTATAAGCGGAAGAACCGTTGGAAAGGGCGTAAAGCGCCGGTTGAGATATTAAAAGAGGCGGAGAGTAAAATACCTTCTGGTGTATTAAATCTGCCGCCAATATTATTAGACAATTATATTGACGAACTTTTAAATTGTGGTTACCATGTGCCGTCATCAGTCAACCATTGACAAGATTTTTCTTGACGAGAGGGAGAGAGAGAGAGAATATAATTAAATCGCAGTCAGAATAAAAACCTGGCTGTGAAAGGAGTAAAGATGCTAAGACTGATGACGGTTGCGATACTAACAACCACGGTTATCGGCATCGGTGTCGCATTTGCGGATGACCTTACTCCGGAAGGGCTGTTTTTGAATACCTACTACTCCAATTCCCAACCAGCACGAGAATGCTCTGTTGCCGCTTATATCTATGATATAACCACAATCGGACCTGCCTCCCATTACATAACCGGTTATACTGGACCTGAGGGACAGAGTGACTATCCACCCAATTACAACACCTGCCGGTTTGCCCGTCAAGCGGTGATACCGCCGGGTTATGCCATCCCCTGCGACTCAAAATACCGGTGGCGGTTTTATGCCTTTAAGACGATTAATGGCACAACCTATTACAGCAACTGGAGCAAGGAGATGCAGTATTCCTCCCCAAACCACCTTTATGACACCGATAACCTCTATCTGACCCGCACATCTCCGCCTGACCCGATTCCGCCGTTTTACGCTCAAGAGTAAATAAAATGAAGGGGAGCAGGGCGCTATGAACAGCAAAACTGTGCTGGTGTTTCTGCTCCCCTTTGCCTTTCTCAGTTCTGTTCATTCCCAGGTCTGGATTAGAACCTATGATGGACCCGCAGACTGGTGGGATAAGGCATATGCACT
>Ga0272448_1009343_pt1 | contig 10035 bp, 12 predicted proteins | sample YNPCB0191_FD_202220 | JGI IMG/M metagenome (GOLD analysis project Ga0272448, IMG submission 202220) | Hot spring sediment microbial communities from Yellowstone National Park, WY, United States - YNP-CB-019-1 | ecosystem: Environmental > Aquatic > Thermal springs > Hot (42-90C) > Sediment... | reverse complement strand
AGTCACCACATCCTGCTTCTCTATTATCCCTGAAATTTCCCTTGCTTTATTCTTTATTCCCATCCCCATGCATGAAATAAAAAGAGATAATAAACTTTACGAAAGATTTGAGGGCTTTAACTAAATAATAAATTATTTAAATAAGGGATAGTTAGTATCATGGTAAAAAATGGCTAAAAAAAGTTGGCAGGAAAAATTGTTAGATAGCAAGGATTTTCCAAAGGTGGTGGAAGTTACTCCTAAAATGGCAGGTAGATGGGGGGTCAAATTAGGTGATACGGTAGTAATACCAGCACCAGTTGAAGTGGATGAGATAATGAAGAAGGTTCCTAAAGGAAAGCTTATTACTATTAATGAAATCCGCAAGATACTTGCTAAGAAACACTGTGCCACAATTGCCTGTCCAATAACCACAGGGATTTTTGCCCGCATTTCGGCGGAGGCAGCAGCAGAAATGGCTAAGGAAGGAAAGAAGGAGATAACTCCCTACTGGCGCACATTAAAGGCGGGTGGTGTAATAAATGAAAAATTTCCTGGTGGGGTAGAAGCCCAGAAGAAACTTTTGGAAAAAGAAGGACATAGAATAATTAGTAAAGGCAAAAAACATTTAGTTGTTGATTTTGAAAAATATTTATATATACCACAATAGCAGAAATTCTCTAATTTTTCAAAATTTTATTTGCAATCACTGCCTGCCCGAATGAAATTCCTCCATCCCCACATGGAAGCATGCTATTTATGAAGAATTTATATCCTTCCTTTTTTACCTTTTTTTCTATTTCTGTTAAAATATGCTCATTGTATGCACATCCTCCCGCAAGCACAATATTTTTTGTTCCCTTTTCATTCGCTTTTTCAATTGCAAGTGTTGCAAGAGAATCTGCTATATATTGCTCTGCAGAATAAGCCAAATCTTCCTTCCTTTTTTTCATATTTTCAAGAATATTTAAAAAAATTTCCTTTGTTTCTATTACCCCATTTTTTATAACTGGCTCAATTTTAAGAACATCCTTTCCATTTCTTGCAATGCTTTCTAGCTTCATTGCTGGCTCTCCTTCATAGCTCATTAAATGGCATATATCAAGCAATGCAGAAATTGCATCCAGAACTCGCCCGCAACTGCTCGTTTTTATTGAGTTTTTCATCTGCCTGAAAACCAAATCAATTTCTCTTTCGCCGTAAGGGAAAAATTTTCTCCTTTCATAAACAAAATCTTCTATTTCCTTTCCTAAAATACCGCATAGCATTCTTAAAGGATATTTAGTTGCCAAATCTCCACCTGGCATTGGATAATAGCGAAGATGTCCAACTCTCTCATATTCTTCTATTGTTGAATATATTATTTCTCCTCCCCATGCATTTTTATCCTCACCATAACCAAATCCATCTATTGCAATACCTGTTGCCTCTTCTATCCCATTTTCCGCCATCGCTTTTGCGACATGTGCATGATGATGCTGTATTCTAAAAACGGGCAAATCTTTTGCCATTTCTTCAGCATATCTTGTTGTGATAAAATTTGGATGCATATCACATGCAATTGCATCTGGCACGAATTTCAAAATTTTTGAAAAATGTTCAATCGCTTCTTTTAAAAATTCAAAAGTTTCATAATGATTTAAATTTCCTATATGCTGTGTGAGAAAAGCATGCTTATCTTTTAAAAAGCACGCAGTGACATTTTCCTCCGCCCCCAGCGCCATGATATTTGTTGATTTAAAATTTAAATTTATTGGGAGTGGGACATATCCTCTGCTCCTCCTTATAAAAACCGCTTTTTTCCCGATTAATTTTATTATTGAATCATCGCTCCTCTGGTAAATTTTCCTGTTGTAATATAAAATAAAATCTGCCCCAATCTTTAGTATTTCGTTATCATCCTTTATTATTGGTTTTCCTGGAAGATTTGCTGAGGTCATTATTAAGGGTTTATTTATTTTTTTGAAAATAAGATAATGCAAGCCAGTGTAAGGAAGCATTACCCCATAGTTATGAAGTTTTGGGGCAACATATGGCAATTCCTTTTTCTTTTCCAGCAGCAAAATAGGGCGAGCATAACTTTTCAAAATTTTTTCTTCCTCCTTTTTTAAATGGCATATCTCTCTTGCCATTTTTTCATCCTTTACCATCAGAGCAAATGGTTTTTCATTTCTTCCAAGCAGTTTCCTAAGCCTTAATACAGCATTTTCTTCAGCTATACATGAAAGATGATATCCACCAAGCCCTTTTATAGCAACTATCCTGCCATCCAGAAGCATTTTACATGCTTCCCATATGGCTTTTTCTCCTTCCTTAAAAATTCCTTTTCCCTTAAAAAATATTTTTGGACCGCATTTTTTGCATGCATTCGTTTGGGCATGATACCTCCTGTCAGCTGGATTTTCATATTCTTTTTTGCAATCCTTGCACATTTCAAATTCGTTCATTGTAGTGTTTTTTCTATCATAAGGCAGTTTTCTTGTTATTGTAAATCTTGGCCCGCAATTTGTGCATGTTGTAAAAAAATAGTTTTTTCTTCTTTCATCCCTTTCAATATCCGAAATGCAATCCTCACATATTGCAATATCAGGAGGAAGAGAAGATGATAGATGCGATTTATCTTTTTCCCTGCTTTTTTTTATCTCAAAGTCCTTATAATTTTTCCCCTTTTCATATCTGATTTCAATTGTCTCAATTTTAGCCATCGGCGGCTTTTTTTCCCTTAAAAGAAAGATAAACTCATCAATCCTTCTTTTGTCGCCCTCCACCTCTATTTCAACTCCTCCATGCCCTAAGTTTAAAACATATCCTCGCAGCTCGCAACTTTTAGCAATTCTATAAACAAAAGGACGGAAGCCCACGCCCTGCACAACTCCGCGCACAATTATTTTTGCGAGCACAAGAAAAAATAAATAGGATATAATAATTTTGATTGATGGAGGAAATCCCTGCTGTTACCATAAGAAGAGGGAAAATAAGGAGAGAGAATAAAATATGGAAGAAAAAAGAGAGGATTGAATTGATTGAAGAGCTTATAGAAAAATACGGGATGGTTTATGTAATCGATATGGATGGAAAAAAGGGCTCGCCAAATTTAAAATTGTATAAATCAGTTGGTAAAAAAATATGGGTGGATACATTTCCAAGAGATTTAAATGATATTTTAGACTTAGTGGTATGTGGTATTGAAAAAATAACAATCCGCTCTTTTGATGAAAAATATCTTGAGGAAATAAAAAATACAATTGAAAATGAAGTTTTTATCTTCGATGAAATTGAGAAAGCGAAAAAATATAAGTTTGCAGGAGTAGTTACTGAAAAAGATTTGGATTGCAATTGCGGGCTTCAAATATGGAAGTTATCGGATGATTTCATAAGGAGGATAAAATAATGGATGATTTAAAAATATTATTTGCTTTTTTATTCAATAAAAAGGGAGATAAGCTAAAGGAAGAAGATGTTTTCAATATTTTATCATTTGAAATGGGATGGATGACCCCAAAAGAAGGTAAAAAAATAATAGAAAAAGGGCTTGAGAAAAATTACATAAAAATAGAAGAAAATATAATAAAACCTAATTTTGATTACAAAGAAGTTGAAATACCCCTTGGCTTTAAATTTGATGAAAATAAAATTCAGGAATATGAAGGAGATATTTTTTCAAGAGTTATTCATAAAATAGAAAAAAATTTAGATATAGGAAGTAAAAAAATAATAGAGGAAATAGAAGATTTAAGCAGAAATATGGATATTTATCCTGAGGTTGCAGCAATTTTATATGCGAAGAAAAAAGGAATTGAAATTGATGATTTCATGGAAGAGATAAAAAAAATCATATTTTCATGAGCGATATTATTACAGGAACCATTAAAACCCCCATGCACACACTCCTTCTCACTTTTAATTCAAGACATAGCATTCCTATGGAAGAGGATGCTGTCAGAATTATAATCCCCTTCCATCCATCCGATATTATAACCATTATCACTATTATAAGCAGGGATATTTTTAGAAGAAGATTATAAGAAATTTCAGATAAGCCAACTGCGAATTTTTTTCCTAAATACAATGTTGCAAAATATGAAATTACAGCAGAAATTATAACGGCAATTAGAAACAGATTCATTGGGTGGGGAAATATAATCCCTTCCCATCTTTCAACATAAATAAGTTCCTTTAAAGCGATTGCAAAACCACTTCTTGCTTTTAAAATAAGAAAAAGTGCTGATATCACAAAAAAATTTGTGGCGGTGTTTGTGGCGGAAAGAATGGATACGATTTCCTCCCTGCTTCTCTCTTTTTTAATTGTCATCACTATTGTTGTTGCAACAGCAGAGCTTATGCCAGGCAAAATCGATACAACGCCGCCAGCAATTGCTCCTTCAAATATTCCCCTTTTCCCTATATTTTTCTTTTTATTTTCGATTATTTGCTCTGGAACATTTGTCTCATAAGAATAAATTAATGCTGGCACACCGAATAGCCCGATCAATGCCGGAAAAATAGGAGATGATTTTATAAGAAATGAAGAGTTCATATCCCATATTACAATTCCCAAGAGGCCAGAAATTAAAAATATTAGCAATGCAGAAATAAAATTTTTATTTGTAAAAATTATTATTATTGATATACAGATTAGAATCCATGGAGTAATGTCTTTAATTATGTAGTATAGGTTCAGAGGATTAGTAAGGATAAATTTAAATGGATAAATAAGAATCAGGCAAACTATAATAGATAGTAAGCTCGAATATGCAGATATTTCAATTGCTTCATATCCCCTCCCTTCCATAAGCATTGAATGGGCTGGCAAGGCAATTAATGCCTTGTCTTCATCTGGCGCTCCTATAAAAGTAGATGGAATAATGTTCAAAAAGGTATGGGAAGTTGCAGCCGCTACAATCAGCACACATAAATAAATAGCAAATTCACCTCCCATAAAAGAGGAGAGAAATAATATCAGTATTGCTATGTTATTTGTGTGCAATCCCGGCACCAGCCCTGTTATTATGCCTGCAAAGGAGCCGATTAATGAAAAAAGGATTATCATGAGAAAATCATTCATATTTTTCTACCCCATGATATGGCTGATTTACTTTTATGAAAAAAGAAGCTTGCGAGGCATCATAATAGAAAAAGCCCTTTACAAAAACTTTATCACTTTTATTCAATGATAGGTTATCACAATATACTTTTATTTTGTATTCAATTAAATCATCTGTAAGATAAAAATAACTTTTTGTAGTCGAATAGATATATCCAGTAACATTAACATTTGAATTTAAATATTTCTCATAGTTTTCAAGAAGATATGGCAAGGATATTGTATCTTCATCCCATTTCTTACAAATTTTTAAATAATTTGCATAAAGAACAAACTCATCTTCATATTCTCCTATCCTCCCAATTGCTTCTATCTCATCCCCGTAATTAATTTCATCGTTTTTTTCATAAAAAATTTTGCCTCTTACTTCATAGTTTGTAATCTCTACTAAGCTCCCTATCTTATTTCTCACAATTCCCCTAACTTTTACTTTTTCTCCGTTATATTTGTAAAATTCATCGGGATTTATTTCAACTGGTTTATCCAGAAATGAAATAAAATATAAGCAGATTATTCCAAGCAAAGCTATCGAAAACAATAGAATTTTCCTCATAAAATTAATATTTGAAAATAAAATAAATTTTTCTATTCAATGCCATCCTGCGTAATTAAGAATATTGCGCTTTTACCCTCGGGCAGGCTTCTGTGCTTCACTATGGTTGCCTTTCTTATTTCCTTTCCGTTTTTGCTCCCTGCTTTTTCAAGCATTATTATTGTTTTTGCTATATGGTCCATGCTTCTTCCAGCAAATGGCTTGACTTCCTCACCCACAGAATAAACCTGGCTTGTTATTACAACAGGTATATCTCTTTTTCTTGCTTCAATCTGTAATTTTATCAATTGGTTTGTTAAGGAGCGAGTTGCTTTTGCTTCATCATCTGTCATTTCAAGCCTATAGAATAGGTTTGCGCTATCCAGAATTATCAAACCAGAATCTATTTTTAATGCCTTTGTTATCATTTCCTCTTGTTCCTTCATCGAAAAAGGTGAAAAGAATAGAATTTTTTCGAGCAATTTTTTTTCTTTAATAATCTGAATCAATCTTTCTTTAGATATTCCTTCTGTATCTATATAAACAACTTTTTTACCCTCCACTGTGCAGCTTTTTGATGCTTGAATGCAAATATTTGTTTTTCCTGTTCCTCCTTCTCCATATATTTCTGTTATAATTCCGTGTTCTATTCCTCCTTCAAGAAGGTTATCGAGCGAGCAATTCAGCTTTAATTTTTTATCCACATTTGTAATTCTTCACAGTTAAAAATATTTATTGATGTCAAAAAATTAATTAGTTTATTATCAATAACATTGTGAAAGATAAGGAAATAAAAATACTGCTTGTTATATCAATTATTTCGATATCTTTTTCCTCAATTCTTACAAGAATGAGTGCTTCTTCTCCCCTTCTTATTGCATTTTATAGAATGGCTTTATCATCTTCACTGATTTTCCCCTTTTTGTTTATAAAGAAAATTAAAATCGAGAGAAAAGAAATTTTATTATCTATGCTGGTGGGCATAATTCTTGCCCTTCATTTCATAACATGGATTACATCTCTTTCATATACTTCAATTGCAAGTTCAGTGATACTTGTAACATCCCATCCATTTTTTGTATCAATAGTTTCATTTCTCCTTTTTAAAGAAAAACTCCATAGAAAAAGTATCTTTGGCATAATTTTAGCATTTTCCGGCATTATAATTCTTTTTTCATCTGATTATTTTTATCTCCCAAAAACATTTAAGGGTGATTTACTTGCTTTTTTAGGAGGAATTTTTGCTGGCACATATATAATCGGCGGAAGAAAAATCAGGCAAAAAGCTGGCATTTTTGAATATAACTTTATTGTATATGGAACTTCATCAATTTTTCTTCTTTTATTGTGTCTTCTTTTTAAAATTAATTTAAAAGTTTCATCCAAGGAATTCACAATTTTTCTTCTGATGGCTATTTTTCCAACATTACTAGGTCATTTTCTCTTCACTTTTTGCATAAAATATGTTAAAGCGGCTGTCATTTCTGTTTCATTTCTTGGTGAGCCAATCGGTTCATCAATATTAGCAACAATTTTATTCAGGGAAGTTCCAGGAATATTTAGCATGGTAGGGGGAGTAATCATTTTGTTTGGCATATATCTTGTTGCATCATCGGAAGTTAAAAATATTTAAAAACCTCTTTATTATCATCATGGACAAAAAAATAGTTCTTGCAATAGATGACGAAGAGACAATGATTGATTTAATAAAAAGAAATCTTGAGAGGATAAGCATCCCAGTAATTGTATATGGAGCAACAACTGGCGAGGAAGGACTTGAAAAATACAAAAAATTAACATCGCAGGGAAAGAAACCTCACCTCGTTTTAATGGACTTAAATCTTACTCAATGGGGGAAAGGTAAAATGGACGGAGTGGAAACAACCAAAAAAATCCTCGAATTCGACCCTGAAGCAAACATCTATGGCTACACCGCCTGGTTCGCCACCGCCTGGGCAAAAAAACTGGAGGAGGCGGGCGCAAAAAAGGTTATAGAGAGAACAATTTTACCATCGGATTTTAGAAAATTGATTGAAGATATACTGAAAGAAGTTTAGGCAACTCTTCCCATTCTGAAAGCTCCAGTTATTCTTATCTCATCTTCTTCAAGAGTATAATCTACCCAATGACGGGAAATTACTTCCCCGCATCCCTGCACTCTTAACTGCATTTTAGCTCCTTCTTCTCTCAGCTCTATTACTCCATCCATCACATGCTTCATTGTTTGCACTTCAATTTCATCATGCATCCCTCTCGTCATTGAAAATAGTGAGGTGAGACCTATTCTACTGCATATTCCACTCAATACCTGTAAAAATCTGAAAACCGCTTTTGCATCTGAATAAACAACCAATGTTGAAAGAGAATCGAAAACCATTCTTGATAAACCTGAATTTTCTCTGTGAATTTGAATTATAGAGGATGCGATTTTTTCTCTATTAACAGGACTATCTATAAATGTTACCCTTTCATCCTTTTCTTCCAGTTCAACGCTTTTAGAATATACATCTATATACCTCACCATTCCCCTATTTTCATATTCCTTATAAGAAGGATCCAATCTAATCATTTCCTCTCTTACTTCCGAAAATGAATTGTCCGTTAAAACAAAAATAACTCCTTCATTATTTTTAAGTCCTGATAGAGCAAATCTCTTAAGTATTATTTCCTTCCCTATGAAAGGAGGTGCATATACAAGAACATTTGTTTTTAATGGTATTCCTCCTTTCAGAAGCTCATCAAGTCTGTCAATTCCTGTGCTAGCAAGCATTTGAACCACCCTCTAAAATTTCGAGCATTTTATCAATTGCTTCATAAACATTTTTTCCATCCTTTGCAGAAATTTCTACAACAGGAACCTCTTTTTCCAACTTTCTTCTTATTTCTTCTTCCTTCATTGCTCCCTGTATATCCTGCTTGTTTGCTAAAATAATACATGGAATATTAAATTTTGATATCATCTCCTTTGCATAAAGAATATCCTCCTCTTTTGTGGAATCAATAACAATAAATATCAGGCTTGAAGAGCCGAGCATTTTATCCGCTATAGGCAAAAATCTTTCAAGACCGGGTAATCCAAAAATATCAATTCTATAGCCCTTATAATCAACCGAGCCATGTTCAATTCCAACAGTAGCCCCTTTCCTTTCTACAGGTGTAAATTCTTTTGAAACTGATTTTATAAAACTTGTTTTTCCAGATTGGTGAGGTCCTATAACAGAAACTTTTGGTATATATATCCTTATTCCTTCTGGCTTGAATATTTTAAAATAGATTTCTTTATTCATGCATTCATTCCAGTCAGCTTTTCTTATACACATCTTCTGTCTTGTAACTATATCCTCAACAAGATTTATTTCTACTATTGCATTGAAAATTCTCTTTAATCTATAAATTATCGCTTCTTTATATGGCCATGCAATGAAATTATAGAATGATACAATCTCCTTATTCCTAATTTCTTTATTCAATTTCTCTATTCCATCCAAGGTTTTTTTCTCTCCACATAAATCCATTATATTTGAAAGAGAATCAAAAATAATAACCCCTCTATCTATTTTTTCTATAATTTCAATTAAAACACCTTCATAATTTTCAATATCATGTGGCTCATGAATTTTATATTTCTCTTCAGATGGAGCTCCTATCAAGGAAGAGTATGCATCAACAAGAATAAGCTTCTCATAATTTTCTCTGCTCCAGTTAAATTCATTAAAAAATTTTTCAACATTTTTGGGTGATGATTCAGAAACAACATATACTCCATAAAATCCCTTCTCAAGATTGTGGCGGAGTATATGAATTCCTATATTGCTTTCCTCCACTACTGGTTCAATATAAAATAAAACGGATTTACCATAAGGAATGCCATTTAAATATCTATCAAGTTTTATAATTCCAGTATCAATCATTTTTTCCCAGCTCTTTACCAATCTTTTGTATTAAATCCAAAAATTCTGCATCAGGAGATGACACAACTGCAATTAAATAGTCCGCCCCCGCCCCCCCTATCACTATTTTTCTATTTCTTCCTTCAACAACAACAAATTTTGGTATTCCTCCCTTTATTCCATCAATTGCTATTTCAGCAGAGCTTAATATTGTTGCAACCATTGCAGAAAATACTTCACTATGAACATTTTCCATATTTGTGTATATTGGCAGGCCATCTCTTGAAACTATAAAAACTCCTTCCACTCCCTTCTCCATCTCAAGCTCTTTTATTATTTCCTTGTAATTCTTTTTCATAACTCATGTATAACCCAAAAATACTAATAAAATTTTCTAAATTAATGGGGTTGTCGAACAAATCAATTCCATCTAACATATTCATAGAGAAAATTATATGGATAAAAAATAGTCATATATGTCTGGAGGTTATGGCAAATTGCCATTCCAATTACATGTTTCCTTCTCATTT
>Ga0272448_1009342_pt1 | contig 10039 bp, 6 predicted proteins | sample YNPCB0191_FD_202220 | JGI IMG/M metagenome (GOLD analysis project Ga0272448, IMG submission 202220) | Hot spring sediment microbial communities from Yellowstone National Park, WY, United States - YNP-CB-019-1 | ecosystem: Environmental > Aquatic > Thermal springs > Hot (42-90C) > Sediment... | reverse complement strand
TCCACGCCCTCCAGCGCGTCTGGTCGCCGCAGCGGCCGTCCCTCGAAGAACCCGGCCGTCGCATCCCGGACGTCGCCGAGGACTTCGCCATGGCGCTCGTCCGGACCCGTGATGGCGCCCCCGGCGTCATCGAGGCCAGCAAGATCGCTACCGGCGCCGAAGACGAGCTTCGATTCGAGATTCACGGGGAGCGCGGCGCCCTGCGATTCAACCTTATGGACGCCAACTGGCTCGATTTCTATGACCGCTGTGCCCCCGACAGCCCCATCGGGGGCGAGGCGGGCTGGAAGCGTATCGCCACCGTGAATCGGTACCCGGCGCCGGCCGGGTTCCCCGGCCCCCGCGCCACGCCCGGCTGGCTCCGGGCTCATGTGGCATGCCTGCACAACTTCCTGTGCGCCATCGCCCGAAACGAACCGGCCGCCCCTGACCTAGCCCACGGCGTGACCCTGCAGCGGTTCCTGGGCCAAATCAAGGCAGCGGCGACTGGATCCTGATCGCGGCCATAGCCATCGAAATGGCCGCACACCCCTCGAAATAATGAAGATAGGGCACTTTTTATCAGACGGTGTCTTTCCGCTCCCGGGCCGTGTAATTGCTCTACTCCACCGGCTCAGGTGCCGATAACTCCTGAATATCCGCTGCGCGCGGAGAGCTTTTGACAATGACGTTTTTTCGTCACCCCAACCGTTTGGTTCGCGGCCTCTTGGCGGGGCTTTTGCCGACACTGCCCTGGCTTTGGGGCTGTCAACCCGATGGTCCCACTCGGGGCACAGAATTCGCGAACCTCACAACCGAGAACGTGGCGGCCTCGCCGGAGAATCAGAGCGGGCCAATCACTTCCGATCGCAAAAGGCCCGTCAGCCTGTTCGGCGAGTTCCCCGACAGCGAGACCATCCCCTTCGAGGCGCGTCCCGTTCACTCGCTTCTTCAGCATACGGATTGCCCGGAAGGCGCGGACTTTGATCCCGCCGTAGACCCCAGCGGCAGATGGCTCGCGTTCGCCTCGACCCGGCACGCCAGGAAACCGGATATCTACCTCAAGAGCGCGGGCGGGGCCGCCATTACGCAGATAACGTCCGACCCCGCATCCGACATTGAGCCGGAGTTCTCGCCCGACGGAAAGCGAATCGCATTCGCCAGCGACCGCGCGGGGAGTTTCGACATCTGGGTCGTCGGGATCGACGGTTCGGAGGCAACCCAACTGACGCGGGAACCCGCTCACGAAATCCATCCGACCTGGGCGCCGGACGGTCGTCGAATCGCCTATTGCAGCCTGAACCCGACATCCCGCCAGTGGGAGTTGTGGCTGCTCGACCTGGGGCAGCCGGGGCTCAGAAAGCTCATCGGATACGGACTGTATCCGCGATGGTCTCCCACAGAAGACCTGATCGTGTACCAGCGGGCGCGGCAGCGCGGCCGGAGGTGGTTCAGCATCTGGACGCTCCGCCTGGTGGCCGGGGAACCGCAGTTCCCGACGGAGGTCTCGGCCAGTGCCACGGAGGCGCAGATTCTGCCGACGTTCTCGCCGGACGGACGGTGGATCGCCTTCTGCTCGGTAAGCGATCAGGCCGGCGGCGCGTCGGCCGCAACAAGCGACCTGTGGGTCGTGAGTGTTAACGGCACGGAGCCGATCCGCCTGACCGAAGGGCAGGGCGCCAACTACAGCCCGTTCTGGGCAAAGGACGGCCGCACATACTTCACCAGCACACGCGGGGGGAAAGAGACGATCTGGTCAGTACGACCGGTAATGTCTGCGGTGGCGACTCGCCCGGGGCCGGCGGAGCCGATACTCGAACACACGGCCCTCTCGCTGGACTCCGCCGGAGGCGCGCCAGCCGGAGGGCGATGATTTCGGACCCCTCGGGCGTTATTGAGCCTCAAGGCGGTCCGCAGAATGGACGAAAAAGAACATGCCTGGCTGATGCCGGGCAGCAGGACAAACGCCGGCGAGCGATAACCGCTGCCTCCGTGAAACGAGGCAGCCCCTGCCGACGTCGGACAGTCAACGGATTGCGAGGCAGATCAGGGATGATCGACGCCAGAACGGATGACGGTGTTCCGTCCGCCTGCGGAAACGCCTCGGTGAGCCTGGGAGGGCTCCTGGGCCTGTTGGGCGTGCTGGGTGCCGTTGCGACGATGGGGTGTTCGCAGAAGCGCACCGAGAGCGGGCTGACCGCGCCCTACGGGCAAACGATGACCATCGCCGTCGCCCCCGCGATGAACTTCAGCGGGTCGTCGCAATGGGACCCGGTGCGGATGGGCGACCTGATGGCCAGCGAATTGTCGCAGGTGCCGGGTATCAATGTCGTCGGGGTAAATCGGGTTCTGGCCGTGCTCGCCCGACAGGGACGCGACCGCATCGCCTCCCCGGCGCACGCGTTGGAGGTCTGCGACCAGCTCGGAGTGGATGCCATCTTGGTCTTCGCGATTACCGAATACGACCCCTACGATCCGCCCGTCATCGGGATCGCCGCCCAATTATACGGTCCGCGTCCGCGGGACATGGGCTTCGACCCCGTAGCGGCGTCAAGACAGGCGCGCCCCTTCCCCGCGGACGGCCCGACCCCCGACGCCCTGCGGCCGTGGGCCCAGACACAGCGAACTTATAACGCCGCCGCGGAGTCCACGCAGAAAGCGGTCGAGGAATACGGACGTACCCGCGATGCCGAGCGCAGCCCTCTCGGATGGCGAAAGTACCTGGCCAGTCAGGAGCTGTATATGCGGTTCTGCTGCCACAAGACGCTGTGCGATCTGATGGAGCAGGAACAGAACCGGATGATTGCCGAAAGCATCGCCTTGAGGGAGCCGATTCCATGAATGTGATCCGGCAACTATCGCTGGTCAAAGGGCAGGATCGATACGTCTTCCGCTACCAGGCGGGGCATGAGGCAGACATCATAGCCGCCTTTGCGTCCATGGCATCCGACCCGGATACCCAGTTCGACTGGTTCGATGCGGCTGTGCTGAGTTATCAGATGGGTCGTCGACTCGAGATGGAACTCGAGACCAGTTCCACGTGATGCGGCCGTGCTGGGAGGCCGGGCCGCCCGTCTCGAGCCAGGTTGGTGAAACAATGTCGTTCGCCGCGGATGTGTGCGAAACTATGACCGAGAACCCCTTGATCGAAGAATTCCTGAACTACCTCCGGTATGAGCGTCACTTCTCCCCGCACACGGCCAAGTGCTATGCGGCCGATCTGCACCAGTTCGTCGAGTTCCTCGGCCGGTCCGCGGGCCCGACGCCGACCACTCCCGCGCAGGAGGGACGCGGGGGATACGGCGACACCGGCGGCGGCGTCGCGGTCGCCGTGGCCCCGGCGACGGCACCTCCGACGACCACGACCGGCAGCAGCGCGCCGGTATCGCTCACGAACGTGCAGACGGAGGCCGTGCGGGATTTTCTGGGATTCCTGAAGGAGCGCGATTACTCGAAATCGACCACGGCCCGGAAGCTGGCCACGCTGCGCAGCTTCTACAAGTTCTGCACGAAGCGTGGCCATGTGCAGACGAACCCCGTGGCGACGATCCGCACGCCCAAGCAGGAGAAACGCCTGCCGAAGTTCCTCGAGTACCACGAGGTGCAGCGCCTGCTGGAGACGCCGGACACGAATACGCTGCTGGGCGCCCGCGACCGGGCGATGCTCGAGACGATGTACGCCACCGGTGTGCGCGTGAGCGAGCTGGTCGATCTGAATGTGGAAGACGTGGACTTTGTGGGCGAGGCCGTGCACGTCCGCGGCAAGGGCAAGAAGGAACGTATCACGCCGATCTCACGCACGGCCCTGACGCACATTCAAAAATACCTCGATATGCGCAAGGCGGATCCGCGATCCGCGACGTTCGAGCCGAAGGCCCTGTTTGTGAACAAGCACGGCCAGCGGCTCAGCACGCGAAGCGTCCGCCGCAAGCTCGACAAGTATCTGCTCCAGTGCGGGCTTGATCCGTGCATCAGTCCGCACACCCTGCGACACAGTTTCGCGACGCACATGCTGAACAACGGCGCCGACCTGCGGAGCGTGCAGGAGCTTCTCGGCCACCAGTCGATCTCGACCACGCAGATCTATACGCACCTGGTGACGCAGCAGCTCAAGGAGTCCTACGACAACGCGCACCCGCGGTCGTAAGGCCGCCGTCTTTTCCTGCACACAAGGGCCGGGCGCCCGGGCGCCCGGCCTTTTCCCTGCGCATCGGCCCCGGGACCTCGCCGCGGCAGGTCGGCAGCGCAACCCGCGCCCGCGCCGGCCGTGCAGAAGCTGCGGTGCAAGACCCCGTTCGCCGAAACCGCTCAGTCCGGACGCAGCAGCGCATCCACATCGGCCCCGCTCAGCCGGTACACGCAGAGGGACCAGCCGATCCGTTCGTCCGGAACACGCTCGTGAAGCCGGGCCAGAATTCGGCCCCGTTGAAGGGCGTCGAAGAGTTCGGCCGCGCGCTGCCGCTGCGGGGAAACGAAACCCGGCGCGTCGACCGCCGGACGGCTCAAGAGCCGGTACAGCGAACCGTATCGCCGCCGGTTGTCCGGGTCGGCCCAGAATGCCTGACGTGCGAACGTTTCGTAGATGCCCAGTTGCTGGTTGATGCTGATTACGTAGGTCCCGGCGGCCAGTGCGGCGGGCTTCGCATCGAACGGCAGGTAACTCGGCAGCATTTCGCAATCGAAGCCGTATCGGGTTGGCAGCGCGCTGCCGGAATACGCGAGCTTGATCGTTTCGCCGGGATGCCGTCGGGCATACGCGGCCAGACGTTTGAGATCCTGCCCCCAGTCGATGTTGCTGTCGGCGAGGTACGCGGAGCCGTTGCGCGGGCCCCCGACGATTTCGTTGAAGTAGCAGAGGTAATGGGGGTAGATGCGAAGATTCGCCAGGACCAGCCACGCGATCATGACGCCGACCAGAAGCCGCCCGGCCCTTGTGTTCAGCCATGCGGCCGAGGCGCCCGCGAACACGAACAGGACGGGATACAGCGGCAGAAGATGCCGGTGCCCGTTGTTGAAGTGGCTGGCGATGGCGGAGCACGCGTAGACGCCGACGAAGCCGGCCAGGCCCAGCAGGAGCGCGGCGTTGCGACCGGCAAAGGCCCGACGAACCGTCATCGCGACGAGACCGGAAAGCAGAAGCACCATGACGGGGATTGGGGTCTTGATCGCGAAGGCGATCGGGAAGTACGACCGCCAGCCGGTCATGCTTAGCTCGCCCATCAGATAGGCGGGCCAGCTCTGCGTGTTTTTGAGCGTGTACCCGAGCCCGTACAGATAGGCCTCCGGCAGCAACCGATGCGCCCGCGCCCAACGAATCAAGGCGACGGCGAGGCCGGGTGTGGGTCGGCCGTCTTCCTCGCAGAGAACCGTTTGCCACGCCTGCCCCATCGTGGCCGGCTCGGGGCGACCCGGGGGCGTCGGAAGCGTCACCGTCATTGCGATGTCACGATCCGGGCCTCGAAAGGCGCTGTACTGAAAACCGAAACAGGTCCAGATCGCCGGCCACACGGCCAGCGCAGCGGCCCCACCGGCCCCGCACAACCCGAACAGCCGCGCCGGCCGCGACGCGAGACTGAGAGACGACGAGTCGCCCCGGTTTGTGCCCCGCCCGGCCCGCCGGATCAGCGTGACGGGAACCGGCATCTGCCGGAGGGTGGCGACGACGCCCATCAGCAGGAGCGAAGGCAATACCAGCGGCCACGAGAACTTGATGAGGCTGAATGCAGCCAGCGCCGTCGCCGCCAGCGCCAGGCGCAGCCGGCTCACTTTTTCAAAAAGGCCGGCGAACGCCAGCAGCGTGAGCAGCGCCGCGAGTGCGGCGGGAAGATCCAGCGTTGCGAGCCGGCCATGCGCGAGCAACGTCGGGCTGAACGCAGACAGCGTGAGTGCCAGCAGGCCCGCGCCGGCGCCGAACAGCCTGCGGGCGGTCGCGTAGACGCTCAAGCATGTGGCTAGCAGCAGGATGACCATCATGCATCTCGCAGCGATAACGAGCCGTTCACCGTCGTTCAGCTCGAACAGCCAGGCCCGCCCGATCGACCACGCGTCGCCCTCCCGCCAGCCGGGCGTCCGGGGCGAGGGCCATCGGTTGTCGATCCACAGCAACGGAAGGGCGGTCCACATCTTGGCCAGCGGCGGATGCTCCGGCTCCAGACGAAAGTCGCCGGTCTTCAGGCAGCAATAGCCCGATGTGAGATGGGGCGTCTCATCCCAGGTAATGCTGTCGCCGAGCAGGGACGTGATCGCCAGAACCGCTGCGACCAGAAGCAGCACGAAGACGGCCGCGAGATGCAGCGCGTAACGGACGCGGGTTGTCGAGGCGGTGTTCGCAGCGGAGTTCGCGAGAGGGACCGTTTCGCCGGCGCCCGGCGTGGTTTGTGTCATGGTCTCTGGCCCCGTCGGACCACCGAATACGCCCCTGCTTCGTACCCGTGCCGCTCAGGTGTGTCAAGAACGGCCGCCGCATCTTCGACGCGGACGGGGCCGGGCCACGCGACGCGAATGCTGTCATGTCGAGCCGCCGGCCGCTGGACAATGCAGAACCGAACGTGGCAGGGCCGCCTTCGAGCGCACGGAGACGGCCGGCGTTCGCGGAAGCGCGATGTTCTGCGATTGCCGCGAATCCCGTTTTGCCCTGCGCGGCCGGCGGGGTATTCTGAAGCGGCCGGGGCGTCGGGCGTGCTTGTTTTGCACGTCCGGGCGAACCAGCGCCCCGTGATCGATCATGAGGCCGGCCGCGTCCACATCCAGCAGTGCACCGCCTTCTTCGTCGGAAAGCCGCCGGCATGACGGATGGCCGCCCGCCGAACGCTTGGGCGGTCCCTGGGTCGGCCGCGGGGATCGGCTCATGATCCTCGTGATCCTGCTCGTCACGACGGCCTCTTTCTGGAACTCGCTCTGCGACCCGCTCCGGGCGCTGCAGGAGGATATCGCGCTGGAGTGGCAGGGGATGCACGCCGTCGCGAACGAGCAGATCCGCCGGGGATGCTTTCCCCACTGGGATCCATACGCACTCGGCGGCCAGCGGTTGTATGCGAACATCCTTCTGGCGCTCTTCTACCCGGGATCGGTGCTGTTTCGCGTTCTGCCATTTCCCCAGGCGTGCGTCGCAACGTGGATCGCTCACTATGCCGCGACGGCCCTGACGACGTACGCATTGGCGCGCGGGGTGCTGAAGGTCGGGCCGGCGGCGGCCGGATTGGCCGCGATGGTCTTTGCCCTCGGCGGGTTCTGCCTCGGGCACTGCAACCATCTTTCGTTCGTTTTCGCCATCCCCTGGGTCCCTCTGTTGCTGCTGGCGGTCTATCAGTTTCACACGGGGCCGACGGGCGGAAGGCGATGGTGGGCGGTCGGCACGACGTGCTTCATCTGTCTGATCCTTTCCGGCGGAGGGCCGGTCCTGTTGACGGCCCTCGTGGCGCTTGCCTGGCTGGCGGGCGTGTTGATCGTCCGGGATCTTTTCCGGGAGAGATACCGGAACATCGCGCGGCTGGGGGTCGGCATCGGGACGATGGGCTTCTTCGCGCTGGGTCTGGCAGCCGTGCAGATTCTCCCTACGCTGGACCTGTACGCGGCATCGGGACGAAGCGACTGGGGTACGAACGCCTTTCTCGGCGGCGGGATTCCCTGGCGAACGCTCTTGTATCAGCTCGTGGCGCCCGGCATCCTCGGCGACCTCACGATCGGAAGCTGGGGGCAGGTTTCGCATGAGACCTTCGTGTTCGTCGGCAGCATCGCCCTTACCTTCGCCGTGCTGAGTGTCCTGTCCCGGGACCGCCGTTCGTGGGTCGCGCCCCTGCTGGTCCTGCTCGTGCTGTCGGCGGTGCTTTCGCTGGGCGACACGCCGGTCCTCCGCCTTCTCCACGCGATGATCCCCGCCGTCAAGTTCCGGCAGCCCTCACGGTTCGTGGCCCTCGTGCAACTGGCAATCGCGTTGCTCGCCGCGATCGGCATGGAGCGATGGCGGGCCGAACGCGCCGTGGCAACATCTCGCGCGGCCCACGTCGTCTGCTGGGCCGTCTTCCTCGTTATGGCGAGCGCCATGATCTGGACCCTGCAGTGGTTGGACCACGCGGGCGAATCGCCGGAGGCGTTCGAGCGATGGCGGTCTGCGCAACCTGCGGGCATGCGGGAATGGCTCGAAGGGGCGTCACAGGCCGCGATCGCCGGCGTGACGATGCGCCGCAGCCCCTTCCTGACGCTTTCACTGGCGGTCTGGTGCGGCGGAGGGATGATTGTCTCGCTCTGCTCGCTTCTCTCGGTTCGACGGCTCGGCCTGGCGACCGGGTGTCTCTATGCCTGGTGTGTGCTGGAGCTTCTGCTCTTCGGCCGCGGCACATGGGCGGGGCAGAATCGTTTCCCCGGCGTTACGGATCGGCCGACGCCGGTCGTAAGGTTTCTGATGGAACACCTCGGCGACGATCGCTTCGACAACCCGGCCGCGTACCCGCCCCTTGCGGGCAACCGGGGATCGCTATACGGGTTGGCCAACGCCTTTGGTTACATGGGCAGCGGCGTGAACGTCTCCCGCGAGCTCGGCGCGCTGTACGCCCGGATCCAAGACGAACCGGGACAGCCGCCGGAACTGAACCCGTTCGCCATCCGGTACATCCTTCTCCTGGAAGGTTGGACCACTGGGCCGTTCCGACCGGTCTTCCGTGATGACGGCGTGGTCGTCTGCGCGAACCCGTTCTTTGTGCCCCGCGCAACATTCCTGACCGACGTCCGCCGGGTGAGCGACACCGATACCGCCGTAGCCATGCTCGGCGCTCCCGGGTTCGATCCCCGCCGTATGGGCCTCGTCGTGGATGGCGTTTCGTCGGACGGCGAGACATCCCCCGCGCCCGGGCCTTCGGAATCCTGCCGAATCCTGCGTTGGGATCCGGGGCGGATCGAGATCGAAGCGGCGTGCGAGCGCGCCCGATGGCTATTCGTGAGCACATCCTGGGACAGGGGCTGGCAAGGTACGCTGGATGGCGTGCCGGTTCCGCTCATACGGACGAACGTATGCTTCATTTCGGCCCGCGTACCGGCCGGGCGCCACGTGCTGACGCTGACGTATGAAACGCCTCGCCTCAGAGCCGGCATCGCCGTTACACTCGGCACGGCCGGTTTGCTGGTTGCCGCAGCCGTTTTCGTTTCGATTCGTACCCGGCGGGCGGTCCGGGGCCGATCGTTCGCGGGTCACGGTGAGTGCGCCTCGTCAATGACGAACGCGCCGACGCCCGCATCGCCGAGCATCCGGAAGAAGTAGTCGTTCGCGAACCGCTCCGGAGCAACGAAGATGAGCTTGTACTCGCCCCCCATGATTCCGGCATTGACACGGCGGCGGGGGGGGCGCGACGGCGGGCTTTGCGTTCGTTCATGCCCGGAGCCGGAGCGTACGCCCCGGGCTGCCCCCGGTCGCCCCCGCGGGGCCGGAAACGAACGAAACTCTCGAACCGGAAGCGGCGCTACGCCTATACTTCCTCGCAATTGCCCGCATGGATCCAGCATGTCGTGCCGCCGGGCAGCGCAACCCGCACCCACTCCGGGCGCCTCTCGATGAGCTTGACCTCCTGGCCGGGCTTGAGGCCCTCGATGACGACGGAGTAGCCTTCGCCGTCGCCGGCGTACCCCTTGCCGCTCTCGACGATCACCGCCCATCGCTCGGGCGGGCTCAGGGCCGTCACCATGTCGGAGACCCCCATCGTGGCGCCGACGCACATCAACCCAAGCCCCAGACGCAGCCACAGCGAGCGCCGCCGCACGAACCGTGACGCGATCACCAGCACGCAACCGAGGGGATACGTGGCAAACAGCACGCGCTGCTTGGTCGGCCGGCTCACGTCATAGTGCCAGGCCATCAGGACGCGGCCGATGGAGCCGGCCTCCGCCGGCCACAGTTCGGCCCCGCACGCCCGGCGCAGGGTGGCCACGCCGTTTCGGGCCTCGGGCGTGTTCGCGACACGCAGCGCACGAAGATACCAGAGCAGGGCCCGCGGCTCGTCGCCGGCGAAGTGATAAGCGTTGCCCGCGTTCACACAGAGGTTCGCGCTGGTCACGCCGTCGCGGGCGATGG
>Ga0272448_1009341_pt1 | contig 10040 bp, 8 predicted proteins | sample YNPCB0191_FD_202220 | JGI IMG/M metagenome (GOLD analysis project Ga0272448, IMG submission 202220) | Hot spring sediment microbial communities from Yellowstone National Park, WY, United States - YNP-CB-019-1 | ecosystem: Environmental > Aquatic > Thermal springs > Hot (42-90C) > Sediment... | reverse complement strand
CTCGCCGCCTTCCGGCGCCACCAGCGGAGCATGGCGGTATCGGAAGACGTGCTCCATGTAAAGGCTGAGCATGTTGAGCTTGAACTCGGCGGCGACGCGAATCAGCCTTCGCAACTGCTCGTCGGTCGGGATGGGGCCGCGGCTCACATCCACGGAAAGGGCGCGATAGCGCAGGGCCGGCCAGTCCGCGATGGAAACCGCGGGAATGCGGCCGTCGGGGCCGATGAGCTGGCGCAAGGTCTGCGCGCCATAGAACACGCCGGCCGCGCTGCGCGCCGCGACAAGAACGCCCCGCGGGCTGGAATGCAGCCAGTAGCCTTCCTCATGTTCCAGTGCGCGACGGTCCAGGCCAAGGGCCTGAATTTCGCGATCCAGCGCGGGATCGCCCACGCGCAGCAGCCGGATCGTGGCGCCTTCCTCCCCGGAAAGGACTCCCTCGCGACCATGCGTTTGCTTGAGTTCTTCGAGGATGGTTTCCGCCGCCAGCCGATCCTCTGCGTTCGCCACCCAGATGCGGACCGGTGAGCGCAACTCGAGCCAGCCTTCGCCGTGGGCCAGAGACCGAGGCGCGGGAACTAGAGGGTAAACCTGGTTTCCGGCGAGGCTGCCCGCAATCCAAAGTGCCGCCAGGAGAAGACGCATGGCGAGTATGATAACGCGCGCCTTGGGGCACCAAGCACCCTGCGGATTCAGCTACGAGGAAGGGAACCCGTGGTGGCCAGGGAGGGAATCGAACCCCCGACGCCAGCCTTTTCAGGGCTGCGCTCTACCAACTGAGCTACCTGGCCCTCGACACCGTATTTTAGCAGAATCCGGGGCCGCCGGTGTCGCTATACTGACAGGGTGCGCGAGTTACGGATTGTGGTCTCCCGGCACTCGGCTTTCTACAGTCCGCTGATCGCCACGGTGGCCGCCGGCTTTCTGGAGCGGGAAGGATTCTCGGCCAGCTATCGTCCCATGGCGCCCGCCGAGCGCGCGCAGGATCTGCTGGTGCGGGAAGAGGCCGACGTGCTCCAGTCCGCCGTTTCATCGAGCTGGCTCCTGCTGGAGCGCGGCGAAAAACCGGCGGGTGTGCACTTCGCCCAGATCAATCAACGGGACGGCTTCTTTCTCGTAGGTCGGCAGCGCAGCCCCGCGTTCCACTGGAAAATGCTTGAGGGCCGGACGCTGCTGGCCGATCACGCCGCCCAGCCGCTGGCCATGCTCCGGTACGCCGTGCATCGGCAGGGGACGGACTGGAGCCGGATCCGCGTCGTGGACGCGGGTACGCCAGAGCAAATTGCCGATGCCTTCCGCCGCGGCGAAGGGGACTTCGCGCATCTGCAAGGCCCGGCCGCGCAGCAGTTGGAGGAAGAGGGCTGCGGGTGCGTAGTGGCGTCGGTGGGCGAAGCGATGCCGGCCGTAGCCTTCAGCAGCCTGCTCGCCACGCGCGCGTTTCTGGCCACGGAAGCGGTCCGAGCCTTCCTCCGCGCATACTCGAAGGCTCGCCAATGGGTACGGACGACGCCGGCGCAGGAGGTGGCCTCCTGCGTAAAACCGTTTTTCGAAGGCTTTTCTTTGTCGGCTCTGACAGCCGCCATTTCCCGCTACCAGAACCTGGGCTGCTGGGAAGGAGGTCTGGCGATTCCGCGTGATCTTTACGAGCAGGCCTTGGAGGTCTTCCTCTACGCGGGCGCGATCACGCGGCGCTGGGCCTACGACGAGGTCGTGGCGCCGCCGGAGGTACCGGAGTGAAGCCCTTGCCGCGGGCTGTCGTTCGTTCCGGGCGGTTGCCGGGTCGCGCGCGAGTTGCTATAGTTGAAGCCGAATCGGAGGGAGTGCTCCGGTTCAAATCGCCGCGGTACCCCGAAAGGGGCCTGCGGGGGCATGGATACGGGAGAGGCTATGGAATCCTACAACAACATCCCTGTGCCTGACGACGGGCAACCGATTGAGTTTCGCGACGGCAAATTCGTCGTACCCGACCGGCCGATCATTCCCTTCATCGAAGGCGATGGCACCGGACCCGACATTTGGCGGGCGGCGCGCCGTGTCTTCGACGCCGCCGTGGAGAAGGCCTATGGCGGTCGCCGCAAGGTGGTCTGGTACGAAGTCTTTGCCGGCGAAAAGGCTTTCAACCTGTTCAATACATGGCTGCCGGAAGACACCCTGAAAGCGATTCAGCGCTTCCGCATCGCTATCAAGGGACCGCTGACCACCCCGGTGGGAGGCGGCCATCGCAGCCTCAACGTGGCCCTGCGCCAGTTGCTCGATCTGTACGTCTGCTGGCGCCCGGTACGCTACTACCCCGGTGTTCCTTCCCCCATGAAGCATCCGGAGAAGCTGGACGTGGTCATTTTCCGCGAGAACACCGAGGACGTCTACGCCGGAATCGAGTGGAAGCAGGGCACGCCCGAGGCGCTGAAGGTCATCGAATGGCTCACCAAAGAGATGGGCTGCAAGATCCGGCCCGATTCGGGCATCGGCGTCAAGCCCATCTCGATCACCGGCACCAAGCGCCTGGTTCGTCGGGCCATCCGCTACGCCATCGAGAACAATCGCCGCAGCGTGACCCTGGTCCACAAGGGCAACATCATGAAGTTCACCGAGGGCGCCTTCCGCGACTGGGGTTACGAAGTGGCCCGTGAAGAGTTCGCCGATTATGTGGTCACCGAGGCCGAAGCCGGCGCCAATCCGCCGCCGGGCAAGATCATCATCAAGGATCGCATCGCCGACGCGATGTTCCAGCAGGTGTTGTTGCGCCCTGATGAGTACGACGTGATCGCCACGCCCAATCTCAACGGCGATTACCTTTCGGACGCCTGCGCCGCGCAGGTTGGCGGGTTGGGCATTGCGCCCGGCGCCAACATCGGCGACGAGCACGGCGTCTTCGAGGCTACCCACGGCACCGCCCCCAAGTACGCGGGCCAGGATGTGGTCAATCCTTCCAGCCTCATCCTCAGCGGCTCCATGATGTTCTCGTTCATGGGCTGGAAGGAAGTCAGCAACCTGATCGAACAGGGCATTACCGAAACCATCCGGCAAAAGCGCGTGACCTACGATTTGCACCGGCTGATGGAGGGCGCGACCAAGCTCAAGACCAGCGAGTTCGCGGACGCGATCATCGAAAACATGGACCGGGCGGCCGCGGCGGCCTGACCCCGGCCCATCCAGCAGGGAGGAAACATGCGCAGGAAAGTTACCGTAGTGGGTGCGGGTAATGTGGGCGCCAGTTGCGCGGTGCGCTTGGCGTCCAAGGGACTGGCCGACATCGTGCTGGTGGACGTGCTCGAGGGCGTGCCCACCGGCAAGGCTCTCGATATCTTGCAGTCCTGCCCGATCGAAGGCGTGGACGTCTCCTGTGTGGGAGGCAATGATTACGAGGCTACGGCCAACTCCGACATCGTCATCTTCACCGCCGGCTTTCCCCGCAAACCGGGCATGAGCCGGGACGATCTGTTGTGGGCCAATTACGACATCGTCAAGAGCACCGTCGAGCAGGCGGTCAAATACTCGCCGAACGCCATTCTCATCGTGGTCACCAATCCTCTGGACGCCATGTGCCACGTGGCCTACAAGGTCAGCGGCTTCCCCAAGAACCGTGTCATGGGCATGGCCGGGATCCTGGACACCACGCGCTTCCGCACTTTCGTGGCCCAGGAGCTGAACGTGTCCATGAAGGACGTGACGGCCTTGGTCCTGGGAGGCCACGGCGACACCATGGTTCCCCTGGTGCGGTACTCCAGCGTGGGCGGCATCCCGCTCACCGATCTGCTGGATCAGGAAACCCTGGACCGCATCGTCAAGCGCACGCGTGACGGCGGTGCCGAGATCGTGCGCTACCTGAAGACCGGCAGCGCCTACTACGCGCCTTCGGCCGCTACGGTCGAGATGGTGGACGCCATTCTGAACGACCGCAAGCGCGTGTTGCCGTGCTCGGCGTATCTGGAAGGCGAATACGGCATCCACGGGCTGTTCGTCGGCGTCCCCGTAAAGCTCGGTGCACAAGGCGTGGAGAAGATCTACGAGCTGAAACTAACCGAAGAGGAGCTGGCAGCGCTTCACAAGAGCGCGGCGGCGGTGCGCGAGCTGGTGGAGGTCATGCGACCCAAGCTCGAGGCCGCGGCCACCGCTTGATCTGCAAGGGACCTTGAGCGGGCGGGCCCGACCGGGGCCCGCCCACACCCATGCGCTTTTCCTCGCGACTTCCCTGGACCGCCGCCGTCAACCGCATCTGGCAGGCGCTCGAGGAGCGCAGGAAGGCGGGTCTGCCCCTTCTGGACCTGACCCAGTCCAATCCGACGCGCGCAGGCTTTTTGTACCCGGATGCCGTGCGCGCCGCGCTGGCCGATCCACGCGTGCTCATCTACGATCCGGCTCCCGCAGGATCGCGCGAGGCGCGCGAGGCCGTGGCCCGCTGGTATCTGGAACGCGGCTACCATGTGGAACCTGACCAGGTCGTATTGGCCTCCGGCACCAGCGAGGCGTATGCCTGGCTTTTCAAGTTACTCTGCGATCCGGGCGACGAAATTCTGGCGCCCCGGCCTTCTTACCCTTTGTTCGATTTTCTGGCCGGGCTGGAGGCGGTCCGCATTCGCCATTACAGCCTTCGGTATGACAGTCGCTGGTCGGTGGATTGGGAAACGCTGATGGAATCCGCAGGCCCCCAGGCGCGCGCTGTGGTCGTAGTACAGCCGAACAATCCCACCGGTTCTTTTCTTTCCCCGGAAGAAGCGGAGCGTCTGGCCGAGTTTTGCGTGGCGCGCGAACTGGCAATTATTTCCGATGAAGTTTTTGCCGATTATCCGCTCGAAGCAGTTTCTGTTCCTTCGCTTTGCATTCAGGACCGCGCGCCTTGTTTCGTGCTGGGAGGGCTCTCCAAGGCGGCCGGACTTCCGCAGATGAAGCTTTCGTGGATCGTGCTGGCCGGCCCCGCGACCTGGCGCGCGGAGGCCTTGAGACGTCTCGAGCTGATCACCGACACGTACCTTTCCGTAGGCACGCCGGTGCAGTGCGCCTTGCCCGCGTTGCTCGACGCCGGCAAGTCCCTGCGCGATCAGATTCACCGGCGGGTTAGGGAGAACTATCACTGGCTCAGATCCCGCTGCGGGGAGAATTCTGCGGTGACCGTGCTGCGCGCCGAGGCAGGCTGGTACGCCATCTTGCGCGTGCCGCGCGTGCGCAGCGAGGAGCAGTGGTGTTTGGAGCTGTTGGACCGCGGCGTCTTTGTCCAGCCCGGATACTTTTACGACTTCACGGGAGAAGCCTACCTGGTAGTAAGTTTGCTGACGCCTCCGGAAGAGTTGGCCCAGGGCCTGGAGCGGTTGCTGGATCTGGCCGCTGCCTGAGTCAGGCTTTGCGCGGCGGCGCCGCCAGAAAGACCCGGCGGACCGCGTGCCACGCCGGTTTGCGCTGGAAATCGCGATCGAGAGGCAGAACACGCACGGGAGTCCCGCTGGGTCGGCGCTGACGGCCTGCCAGCCAGGTGTATTTATCGGTCAATCCCCATGTGAGGACGGCTTTCACGGCGGGTTCCTGGAGCGCGGCCGTCAAGTAAGTCTCATAAACCCGGGCTATCGCTTCGTCGCGTTCGGCAATATCGTCGGGCAGCTCGCGGTCGGCTACGTCCAGCTCGGTGATGTAAATCTCCAGACCGAGCGAAGCTACTTCGCGGAAGAAAGCCTGCAAGATATCTGCCTTGAAGTTGCGGAAGGCGGCCCAGTCCAGGTGGGCTTGCATGCCGAAAGCGTGAATGGGAACGTCGCGCTCTTTCAGGCTGCGCAGAAGGCGGAGTACGGCGCGGCGCTTGGCTTCCTGCTCGGGCGTATCGTAGTCGAGCCCGTAATCGTTGTAAGTGAGCCTGGCGTCCGGATCGGCGCTATGCGCCATGCGGAAGGCAAGCTCGATATAGCCGGGTCCCAGCAACTCCAGCCAGGGCGTGACGCGCAGCCCGTCTTCGCGGCCGTCGCGCGGGTGAACGGCCTCGTTGACCACGTCCCAGGAGTGCATCCGGCCGCGATATCTGCCCGCCACGGTCAGGATATGTTCCTCCAGATACTTTTTCGCGTTGCCGGCGTTGACCTCAGTTTTGAACCACGGCCACATCTGCGTGTGCCAGACCAGAGTGTGTCCGCGCATTCGCATGTTGTGTTGCCGGCAGAAGTCAGCCATGAAGTCGGCAGGCTCGAACCGGAAAACGCCGGGAGAAGGCTGGACGGGGCCCATTTTGAGCACGTTTTCCGGCACCAGGATGTTACACTCGCGGGCAAAGGCGGCCGCGTAGTCGGCATCGTCGCGGAGCGCCGGCCAGGCAGCGGCGGCGCCATAGAGGAGGCCGGCCTTGGCGGCGTACTCCCTGAGGCCAGGCTCCTGCTTGGTCTGGGCGAGTACGGAAAGGCAGGGCCAGGCGGCGGCTTGGAGAACCATTCGGCGGGTCGGGCGTACCATCTCCCCCAGAATACAGCGAACCACCCGAGGACACCGTGGGGAGGGACGGTGGGCAGCGCGTGCCCCATGCTTGCCGGGTGCAAAGGTCTCCGGACCGACCACCCCGCCGGCGCCGGGCGGCAGCCCTTCTGCCGGCGTTCTGATATAATCGGGACGGATGATTATTGCCCCTCCGCTCTCGCGGATGGCGACGATCCCGCACCTTGCTGGGGAATCCCGTGCTTGAAGCTCCGGGCGCGGTCTGCCGCTCCATTCTCCGGTTCAGGTGCTGGCGCTGCCTCCGGGCGGAAGGTTACCCATGGGAGGAACAAAAGCGTCACGCAGGATGAAAGTTTCCGTTCAGATCACCCGCGGGATCGAGCCGCTGTTCGGCACGCGGGATGAGAACATCCGCTTGCTGGAATCCAGTCTGAACGTCACGACCCAGCTTGTGGACGACAGCCTGGAAATCGAGGGCGACGCCGAGGCGGTGAGCCGTGCCGAGGAAATCCTGCAAGATTACATTTCTTTGGTGCAGGAAGGGCACGTCTTCACGAACGGCGACCTGAACAGTTACCTGCGCGTAGTTACCGAGGATCCGGCGGTAACGTTGCGCAACCTCGTGCTGAGCGGGCGCCAGCGCAACTTCGGCAAGAAGGTCGTCGTTCCCAAGACCATCAACCAGCGGCGGTACATGGAAGCCATCGAGCGCAACGATCTGGTGTTCGGTATCGGCCCGGCGGGCACCGGGAAGACCTACCTGGCGGTGGCCATGGCGCTGTCCGCCCTGCTCAGCAAGAAGATGAGCCGCATCATTCTCACCCGGCCCGCAGTGGAGGCCGGCGAAAAGCTCGGCTTCCTGCCGGGCACGCTCCAGGAAAAGGTGGATCCCTATTTGCGGCCCCTTTACGATGCGCTCTACGACATGCTGGACGTGGACAAGGTCGAGAGGCTGATCGAGCGCTCGGTGATCGAGATCGCGCCCATTGCTTTCATGCGGGGCCGCACGCTCAACGACAGCTTCATCATCGTGGACGAGGCGCAGAACTCGACCCCCGAACAGATGAAGATGATCCTCACGCGCCAGGGCTTCAACGCCAAGATGGTTGTCACTGGGGACGTGACCCAGATTGACCTGCCGCCCGGCAAGAAGAGCGGCCTGTTGAACGCCGAAGAAGTGCTGCGCGGCGTCGAGGGCATCAGCTTCATCTATTTTGACGAGCGCGACGTGGTGCGTCACAGCCTGGTCCAGCGCATTGTCAAGGCGTACGAACGCTACGAGCAGGCGCAACAGGAGCGGCAACTATCCCTGCGCTGGAACGAGGCTTCCTCCGAATCGTCCCGGGCCTGAGAGGCCCTTGATATGAGCGATCCGGACAGTATCGTCATCTTCCGCCGCGCGCCGCGAAACCTGCAACGGGCGGCGGTGGAGGCCTTCGCCGAGCGACTCAGGCGCGAGGTTGCTCGCGGCGCCATCTTCTCCTGCCTGCTGACCACTGACGCCGAGCTGCGCCGGCTCAATCGGCGCTTCCTGGGCAAGGATCGGCCTACCGACGTGCTCTCATTCCCGGCGCCGCCCCCTCTGCCCGGCGAGCGCCGCAGCCCGCGTTTTCTGGGCGAAATCGCCATCTCGGTGGAGCGCGCCAGCCGGCAAGCGCGGCGTTTCGGGCACTCCCTGGAACAGGAAATCGGCATCCTTATGCTGCACGGCCTGCTGCATCTGAAAGGGATGGATCACACCTGCGACGGCGGGCGCATGGCGCGCGCTGAGATCCGCTGGCGCAGACGGCTGGGGCTGCCGGCCAGCCTCACGGAACGAGCGGGAGCCTGAACATGGCGTGGGTTTTGGCCATCATCCTGCTCGCCCTCCTGCTGGCGATCGTCAGCTTCGTGCAGCTCTTGTATCTGGAGTCCTTGCGCCTGCGCGCCCGGGAACGCCCGGCGCTGGAACATTTCAAGGATCATTTGTCCGATCGGCTGGGCATGGACCCGGAACGCGGCGTGCTCACCTGGTCTCTGATCAAGCACGCCTCTCTGGTCGCACTCGGCGCGCTTTGTGTAGGTGCGAGCCTGGGGGAAGCGGGCGTGAACGCGGGCGAGGTCGCCGCCGGCCTGCTCACCGGTTTGGCAGTCATGCTGGCCTCCGCCTACGCAACTCCGCACCTGCTTTATCGCCGCTCACGCGGCCGCTGGCTGGAACCGTTGCTTCCCGGCCTCCGGATTGTCGCCCTCGCCGTGCGCCCAGTGGTGGCGGTCTTCGAGTTCTTTGAATCCGTCGTCGAGATCGGCGACCAGCCCGCCGAGACCCCGCAACCCGCGGGCGGCGGCAACGATATCGAGGTGCTCCTGGAGGCTGGAACCGAAGAAGGTCTGATCGAGGAAAGCGATCACGAGCTCATCCAATCTGTGGTGGCCTTCGGCGACAAGACGGTGCGCGAGGTGATGACCCCGCGGCCCATGATCGTCGCCATCCAGGCGGACAAGACGCTGGAGGACCTGCGCGAGCTGGTGATCAGCGAGCAGTACTCGCGGATTCCCGTTTATGAATCCTCCCTAGACGACATCATCGGTTTCGTACACGTACGCGACATGTTCGAAATGGACGAAGCCGAGCGGCGCAATCGGAAGGTGCGCGAGCTGGTGCGGCCCCTGCGCTTCGTGCCCGAAACCAAGCCGGTAAGCGCCTTGCTGCGCGAAATGCAACAGGACCGGGCGCACATGGCGATCGTGGTGGATGAATACGGCAACACGGCGGGGCTGGTGACCCTGGAGGACCTGGTCGAGGAAGTCTTCGGCGAGATTCGCGACGAGCACGAGCCGGGCCTGGACGCCACGCCGGACGGTCAGGGCGGCTATATCGTTTCCGGCAATCTGAACGTGGACCGTCTGGAGGAGCTGCTCGACTTCCGGCCTCAGCCTCCGCCCGAGTCCACTACGGTGGGCGGGCTGGTCACGGAATGGTTGGGGCGCGTCCCGGCGCCTGGCGAAAAGGTGCAGCGCAACGGTATCCTGATCGAAGTGCTGGCCAGCAATCACCTGCGCGTCGAGCAGGTCCGGGTTTCCCGTGCGCCCGGCGAGAACACGAACGGCCAGCCATCGGCTTGGCAAGACTCATGAGCGAGCCAGAGACCACTGCTCAAAACCAAACTTCCCAGGAGACCGCGGCTCAACAGGAAACATCGCAGGACCGGTTCCGTTCCGGCTTTGTTTCCATTCTCGGCCGCCCCAATGTGGGCAAGTCCACGCTGCTCAATGCGCTGACCCGGGCGCGGCTGGCCATCGTCACCGACAAGCCGCAGACCACGCGCACCCTGATCCAGGGCGTGCTCACGCTGCCCAATGCGCAAATCGTCTTTCTGGATACGCCCGGCATCCACAAGCCGGACTCCGTCTTCAACCAGCGCATGATGGAAACGGTGCGCGCCGCCTTGGAGGAGCGCGACCTGCTCCTTTACCTGGTGGATGCCACCGCTCCGGTCACGGACGAGGAGCGCGAGGCCATCCACATGGTGCTCGCCACAGGGACTCCCACCTTCCTGGTGATCAACAAGATTGACCGGGTGCGCGACAAAAGCAAACTGTTGCCCCTGATTGACGAGTACCGCCAGGTGGGCGACTTCGCCGAATACATTCCC
>Ga0272448_1009340_pt1 | contig 10042 bp, 9 predicted proteins | sample YNPCB0191_FD_202220 | JGI IMG/M metagenome (GOLD analysis project Ga0272448, IMG submission 202220) | Hot spring sediment microbial communities from Yellowstone National Park, WY, United States - YNP-CB-019-1 | ecosystem: Environmental > Aquatic > Thermal springs > Hot (42-90C) > Sediment... | reverse complement strand
TAGTGGTTTCGGCAATGATAACGAAACCATCGATTCATGCCTTAAGTTAGGGGCAAAATTAGTATTACCCAAACCCATAAACCTAAAGACCCTTAAAGAAGAGCTGGACAAATTAAGGGAAGGCTAATAGGAGGGATTAATGGCTACTATCCGCGAATTATTTCACAATTTAGGCAACAAGCACAATGTTATAACTATAGGCTGTGGCGCAACCCAGGAAGTCATAAACGAGTGTTTAGCATCAAGCGGCCTAACCGAGGAAATAAGAAATAACCTTTTGGAGATAAAAAATAGCCTTGAGAAAATAATAAAATCAACACTGGAGGCAGATAAAATTGCTACGGAGATTCATGATCGGGTATATGTAATAATTGACCCCGATACTGAAAAGGTAAAAAAAGAAACCTAATTTTTTACTAATTCTGCCGTTCCCTAAAATAATTTTTACACTCTCTATGACTTATAATAAAGAAAAAGGTATTTCTAAGCACGCTGAATGCTAGATAGCTGAGTTATAGGTAGACCATGGAGAGTATTGCAAATGCATTGATTAGATTAAAGTAACTAAGGCTACAGTGTCGTGGAAAGATTTCTGGAAAATTGAAAGGTACCCAATGATACGTAAAGCAATAAAGATTTCTTTGTATTTCCTACTGGTTTTTTTAATCTTACCGGAAATACTACTGAGAAGCGTAGGGTATCATTATTGCCCATTAAAACTCGAAAGATTATCTAAAGAAGTTGATGGTCTTGGTAAAACTGACTGGAGAATCTTCCATTCTACCCAAGACCCTTACTTTGAATATGATTCTTATTTAATATGGCGCCCTAAAAAAAACTTCAAGATTTTTAACGCACAAGGATTTAGAGGAGAAGTATTGGCATTAAATAAAAAGGGAAAGGAGTACCGAATATTTGCCATAGGTGATTCAAATACACTGGGACCAACCGAAAATTCAGGATGGCCTGAATATTTAGGAGAGCTATTCAAAAAAGATAACCATAATAACGTTAAAGTAATAAATGCCGGAGTGTGGGGTTATTCGTCGTTTCAAGGGACAAGGCGTTTCGAAGACACATTACCATATAAACCTGACATGATAATAATCAGTTTTGGTGCCAACGATGCCCATAGAGTGACTATATCAGATAGAGAATATGTTTTGAGTAAAATGTTTTTTGAATATACTGCGCACCTCAGGGTTTGTCAATTATTCATTGCGCTTAGCGATAAGGTACTACTGAGTGTTCGAAAAGATAGTTTGTTAGTTCCAAGGGTTAATCTTCAGGAATACGAAGAAAATATATGCCGAATTATAACAATCGCAAAAAAAAACAATATAAAAGTAATTTTACTCACAAGACCTTTCATTGGAAAATCACATCATCCTTTATGGTGGAAAAACTTCATACCTCAGTATAATGCGTTAACTCTTAAAATAGCACGACAGCGGGGCGTAGCGTCAATAGACGTCTATCAATATTTTAAGGACAAAAACGAATACTTTGTAGATGAAAGTCATTTTAATGATGCTGGCTATCAAATTGCTGCGCGATTAATTTATAACAATATAAAAGATGAATTCCGTTGATGATGGGTAAAAAAGTATGTATAAAAAGTTGGCGCTGGCTGATTACTGCGTTATAAGGGGGCTATGGAGAGAATAGATGAGATTTGACTAAATCTGGAATAATGGTATGGGTCTATTTGAGAATTATAGTAAGAAGTATGATCACTAATGTTTTACCTAAGGCACTGCGGGCAAAACTGTTTTAACTGATTATGGCTATTAGTGATGGAGTAAAAAGAGTATTCCTACGCACATTTGGCTGCCAGATGAACGTCCGGGATTCCCAGATAATCGCTGGGCTTATGCTTAAGGCAGGTTATAAAATAACTGAAGAAGTTAACGATGCGGATATTATTATCTTTAACACCTGCTCGGTGCGTAAACACGCCGAGGATAAGGTCTGGTCAGAAATAGGCAGGGTTTCAAAATTAAATAAAAATTTGAACCAAAGACCTATTATTGGTTTAGTAGGCTGCATGGCCCAGGCTTATAAGGAGAAGGTTTTTGAACGAACTGAAAAAGTGGATTTTGTAGTTGGGCCTTCGGATATAGACAAAATTCCTGAAATAGTTAATTCGCTTACTGAATATAATCCCCTTCAGGAAAGAAAGATATGGCAGACTGATGGTAACAGAAGGCCAGAGCATATCTATCATCTTGAAACCTATCCTAAAAATGACCATGCCTACATTCTAATCTCTGAGGGTTGCTCAAACTTCTGCTCCTACTGCATTGTGCCTTATGTGCGTGGCCATTTAAAAAACCGAAATCATAAAGATATAATCCTAGAAGTTAAGGAAGCACTCGATAAAGGTATTGATAAATTCACTTTATTAGGGCAGAATGTAAACGCATACCATGACGGTGAGGTAGATTTTGTGAAACTTCTCAGTATAATTAATGGTATAAATGGAATCAAGGAATTCAGCTTTATAACCTCGCATCCCAAAGACACAAAAAAAGAATTATTTGAAACAATGGAGGATTGTCAAAAAATCAATAAATACCTGCATCTCCCTGTCCAATCAGGCTCAGATAGAATATTAAAACTGATGCGCCGAGGATATACAGTAGAAGAATATAAGCGGTTAGCAGAAGAGTATCGCCGTATAGTAAAAAATGGCGTATTATCTACAGATATCATCGTTGGATTCCCCTCAGAAAGCGAAGAAGATTTTACCGACACATATAACCTAGTAAAGGAATTAGAGTTTGACTGCGCCTACATATTCAAGTATTCTCCTCGTCCTTTTACTGAGGCAGCAAAGTTTGCAGATGACGTGCCCCAAAAGGAAAAGGAGCGAAGGCACAGATTAATTCTTGAACTCCAGAAGAAAATTTTCCAAAAAAAGAAGCCCAAAAAATGAAAAAATTTATAATTTGCGCATTTTTTTTGTCTATCAGTCTTTTCTCCTCAGCCTTTGCCCTTGACCTTAGAAATATTAAAACTGCCTTCCTCAAAAAAGATTATAAAGCAGCCATACAGGAAGGGGAGAAATTAATTGCCACTGCCCAAGGGCCACAGGGGTTAGAGGAGTTGTATTATATATTGGGGGTAAGCTATCTAAAGGAAGAAAATTATCTTCGTGCCTCGGACATCTTTGAGATAATAATTAAGGAGTATAATGATAGCGCCTTTTATGAAGAAGCAAGTTTAGGCCTTGGGGATACCTTTTTTTTAAGGGGGAAGATTACCCAGGCAAAGGAGACCTACGAAAGGCTTCTAATTTCGCTTAAAAAGAAATCCCTTGAGCCATTAATCTACGAAAGACTAATCCAGTGCTATCTTCGGTTGGAAGACAAAAAAAGTGCAGATGACCTTCTCAACTTGCTTAAACAAAGATTTCCTGACTACCTTAGTATGCTTGATACATCCGGGTCTATCCTAACTGAAATAGATTTCTACACCATCCAGGTGGGTGCCTTCACCAAAAAAATCAATGCCGAGCGCCTACTTAAAAAACTAACTGACCAGGGCTATCCAGCATATATCCCTGATTCTTCTTTGGGACAAACCTTTATTTATCGGGTTAGGGTAGGCAGGTATCGTACACTCTATGAAGCGCAGGAGGTAGCAAAAAAACTCCTATCCGAAGGTTATCCTGCAAGGATCATTCCCTAATGATACAGAAAAGCGAAGCCGGAAAAACTAAAAAATATATTGAGAATAATAGACAAACAATTATATTTATAATTGGCCCTACTGCCGTTGGCAAATCTGAGGTGGCAGTGGAATTGGCCCAAAAAATAGACGCTGAGATTCTCTCATGCGATTCTATGCAGATTTACCGCGGGATGAAGATTCTTAGCTGCCAACCTTCGCCTCCTTTAAGAAAGAAGGTTCCTCATCACCTTATCGGTTTTGTTAGCCCCTCCCTAAACTACGACGTATCGCAATATCGGAAAAAGGCTATGCGGAAAATAAAGGAGGTGCTAAAAAAAGGCAAAACCCCTCTTTTTGTAGGAGGTACAGGCCTGTATGTAAGCGCCTTAGTTGATGGTATATTTGAACAAGAGACAAAAAACCCACAGATACGCGCCAGGCTTCTTAATGAAGTCAAGAAATACGGCAATATGTTACTTTATCAGAGATTAGAAAAGATTGACCCTGTTGCCTGCCAAAAAATACACCCTAATGATACCAAAAGGATTGTGCGGGCATTAGAGGTATTTGAAGCCACTGGAATACCTATCTCCCAATTACAAAGAAAAAGAAAGGGGCTATCCGCAGAATTTGAAGTAAAAATCTTTGGGCTTTTGCGGCCACGTAACCAGCTGTACGCTCGCATTAACCAACGCGTTGAGAAAATGTTTGATGAGGGACTTGTGAGTGAGGTTAAAAAACTTCTCCAAAAAACTTTAGGCTTAACTGCGCAATACGCCATTGGCATCAGGGAATTATCCGGATATTTCTCGCACCTCTACAGTTTAGACAAGGCCAAAGAGCTTGTCAAAAGGAATACCCGGCGCTATGCCAAAAGGCAACTTTGTTGGTTTCGCAAAGACAAAAGGATACTTTGGATAGATGTAAACGATAATGATACCCCTAAAAAAATAGCCAATATAATTTTTAAAAAATTTCTTTCCCAATCTAATTAAAGAAAAGGAATGGAAAGGGCGCTTTTAGTAACAATTGAATTCGAGAATAAAAACGATGGCTGGTCTATACAGGATGTTGCCTTAGAGCTGGAGGAATTGGCTTTGGCTGCTGGGGCAGAGGTTATTGACAATATACTCTGCCGCAGGCTAAAACCTACACCTAATCTTTTGATCGGAAGCGGAAAGGTAGAAGAGATAAAATATCTTTGTTTTGAAGAAAAGATAGATACAGTGATTTTTAGTCAGGACCTCTCCGGCGTCCAACAGAGAAACTTAGAAGAAATTGTAGGGACAAAAACAATTGACCGAACCCAGCTTATCTTGGATATATTTGCCCAAAGAGCCAAAACCCCGGAAGGAAAAATGCAGGTAGAATTAGCTCAACTGCAGTATCTACTGCCTCGCCTTATCGGCAAAGGAATTATGCTTTCCCGCTTAGGCGGAGGAATTGGAACGCGAGGGCCAGGAGAACAAAAATTAGAGGTAGACCGCAGAAGGATTAAAAAAAAGATAGATAAGTTAACTGAAGATTTGAGAAAACTGCGTATCCACCGGGACAATCTTCGTAAGCAACGCAAAAAAAAGGCAATACCCCAAGTTGCCCTTGTGGGATATACAAATGCTGGCAAATCAACCCTTCTAAACTCCCTTACCCAGGCTGGACAGTTGGTATCGGATAGGCTTTTTACCACCCTCGACCCTATCTCCCGGTTAATCAAACTCCCCAATGGCGAAAAAATAATTATCTCAGATACGGTAGGATTCCTGCATGAGCTGCCCCATCATCTTATTGAGGCCTTTAAAGCCACACTGGAGGAGGTAAGTGAGTCTGACATCATTATCCATCTTTTAGATGCAGCCAACCCAAAGATAAAACTTTTAGCCCTTTCAGTAAAAAACGTATTAAACCAACTTCAAGTAGAGAATAAGCCACTGATAATAGCTTTAAACAAAATCGACCTTTTGGCGCAATCTCCAATTATAAACGAACTACTTAAGGATTTTCCTGGGGCAATACCAATTTCAGCCAAGACCAAAGAAAACCTAAATGGACTATTGAGCAAAGTAGCAGAGATTTTGGACTATCGGATGACAGAGGTCAGCTTCGCTATCCCGCTTTCCAGGATGGACCTTGTAGATTTACTCTACCGCGAAGGAAAAGTCCAAAAAATTGACTATTCTGAAAATGAAATTAGGTTAGAGGTCAAACTACCTTGGAGTATTTACCATCGCCTAAAATCTGAGAAAGGGCCAAAACAAATAGGATAAACTGTTAGAAAATCTAATAATTTTTGTTAGAAAAACTTGACAAATTTGTTATTTTATGTTATACTTTCGCTGTAACCTAAAAGGTGGGCTATGCCAATGTTCGATATCTATATAAGCCCTGATGAACCGGTATATGTTATCAGCGTTGTAAGTAAACTCGTAGGATTACCGGTTTGGACTTTGCGCCAACTAGATAAAGCAGGCGTAGTCAAACCAAAAAGAATTGGTAAAAAGAGTCGCTTTTACTGCCTAAAGGATATAAAAAAATTAGAGTATATACATTATCTAATGGAAGAGAAAAAAGTCAATATCCATGGCATAAAAATCCTCTTGGAACGCGAGAGGGAAGAATAAAAATTTTAACTAAATTTTAGCACTCCGACAAAAAGAGTGCTAAGCTAAAAGGAGATAATATGCAATACGATAAATTTACCTTAAAATTACAAGAGGCTTTACAAGAGGCGGTTTCCTTAGCAACTGAATACGGGCATCAAAGGGTGGAGCCAGAGCATATTTTTTATGCGGCATTAAAACAAAAAGATGGTATATTACCTTTAATCTGTGAGAATCTCAGCCTCAGCTCAAATAACCTCTTAAAAGAGATTGAAAATTACTTCCAGAAAATACCTTCGGTTTCAGGAGGAGATAACCAGGTGTATCTTGCAACGCGGACCAATAACCTTTTAACAAGGGCACAAAAAGAGGCAATGGCATTAAAGGATGAGTATGTCTCTGTCGAACATCTCCTTTTAGCCATTTTGGATGATAGGAATTCTCCAATTTTTAGCCTTCTACAAAAAAATCGCATAGGAAAAGAAGAGATATTACAGGCAATGGCTAAAATTAGAGGCAGTCATAGAATAACTGACGAAAATCCCGAGGAAAAATTTAACGCCTTGGAAAAATATGGCCAGGATATCACTGAAATGGCGGCAAAAAATAAACTTGACCCGGTAATAGGCCGAGATAAAGAAATACGCAGATTGATGCAGGTATTAAGCCGCAGGACCAAAAATAATCCTGTGCTTATTGGTGAAGCCGGAGTAGGAAAAACCGCTATTGTAGAAGGTTTGGCTCAGAGGATAATTGCCAATGATGTACCTGAGGGTCTTAAAAACAAAAGGATAATTGCCTTGGATTTAGGCAGTCTTATTGCTGGGACAAAATTTAGGGGTGAATTCGAGAATCGGCTCAAGGCAGTATTAAAAGAGGTACAATCCCAAAATGGTGGAGTAATACTTTTTATAGATGAATTACATACTATTGTAGGCGCAGGACAGGCAGAAGGTGCGGTTGATGCTGCAAATATGTTAAAACCTATGCTTGCCCGGGGACAACTGCGCTGCATTGGAGCGACTACCTTGGATGAGTACCGCAAATATATCGAAAAGGACCGGGCGCTGGAGAGACGTTTTCAGCCCATCTTTATCAGTGAGCCAACAGTTGAGGATACAATTGCCATTTTGCGCGGATTAAAGGAAAGATACGAAATCCATCACGGTGTGCGCATAAAAGACTCGGCTATTGTAGCTGCTGCTACACTCTCTGACCGTTATATAAACGACCGGCACCTTCCAGACAAGGCAGTAGATTTAATTGATGAGGCAGCATCACGGCTGCGGATAGAGATTGATAGCATGCCTCAAGAGATAGATTCTGTGCAACGAAAAATCTTACAACTTGAGATTGAACGCCAGGCCTTAAAGAAAGAAAAAGATGATGCATCCGTGGAAAAGCTTTCTAAGCTAGAGGCCGAGTTAGAGCGATTGAAAAAAGATTTGGAAACCAAAAAAAATCAATGGGAGAAAGAAAAACAAGAGATAATTGCGATAAAAAAATTAAAGGAGGAAATCCAGGCAGCCAAAAACGAGGCCCAGGTAGCAGAAAAGGCAGGAAATTTAGACAAGGTAGCCGAGATTCGTTACGGAAGATTGCCTACGCTGGAAAAAGAGCTGGCCAAAAGAAACGAAGAGCGTTCCCGAAATAAAAAACAAAACCTCATGTTAAAAGAAGAGGTTGATGATGAAGACATCGCCAAAGTAGTTGCTGAATGGACAGGTATTCCAATTACTAAACTTATGGAAGCTGACTCCGAAAAATTAGTGAAGATGGAAGAGAGATTAAAATCAAGGGTTGTGGGCCAGGATGAGGCAATCGATGCAATCTCGGCTTGCATCCGAAGGGGCCGTTCTGGCTTAGGGGATGAAAAAAGACCTTTAGGCTCATTCATATTTATGGGGCCAACCGGTGTTGGCAAGACCAAACTTGCCAAGACCCTGGCCTGGTTTCTCTTCGATGACGAAGATGCCCTTATCCGTATTGATATGTCGGAGTATATGGAAAAGTTTAGCGTATCGCGATTGATTGGCGCTCCACCTGGATATGTTGGTTACGAAGAGGGAGGGCAACTCACAGAGAAGGTTCGCCGAAGGCCATATTCGGTTATACTATTAGACGAGATAGAAAAGGCCCATCCCGAGGTATTCAATATCCTACTTCAGATATTAGATGACGGCAGACTCACTGATGGTCAAGGCCGAACGGTAAGCTTCCGCAACACCGTAATTATTATGACCTCTAATATCGGCCAAGAGATTATTCAAAAACAGGCGACGGTTGGCTTTAATCCGGTTAGGCAAGATAAGGAATATAAGCAAATTCGGCAAAAATTGATGGATGAGTTAAAACACACCTTTCGGCCTGAATTTTTAAACCGGATAGACGAGGTTATTATTTTTAACCCTTTATCCAAAGACCAGATGAAAAAAATTCTTGAAATAGAACTTGAACCCATATATTCTAAACTCAAAGAAAGGGGAATTGAATTAATAGTAAACGATAAGGTTAAAGAAATGTTGATAGATAGAGGGTTTGACCCAAACCTTGGGGCCAGGCCACTAAAAAGGACAATCCAAAAATTGCTCCAAGACCCCTTGGCATTAAAACTGTTAAACGGAGAGTTAAAAGAGGGCGAAAAGATATCCGTTGAACTTTCCGAAAACGAAGAAATTGTTTTTAAGAAAAGACATTAAAAAGCAGTTTTGTATTAACTATAGACATAGGTAACACCTCTATACTTACCATAAGTTCTTAGCTTTTGCAAGGGGGTTAAACCGCCAAGGCCCATGTGTGGCCTGTGGTTGTTGAATAATTCATCGTATTTCTTACGTTCTTTGATAAGATATTTAAGGTCATAGCTTCTATGTAGTCGGTAAAACTCCTCATCATCTGTTCTATGTGAACGCTCTACCTTGCCATTCTGCTGGGGTCGAGCTGGCCGGTTAAGCTTATGTTTTATCTTTAATTCTTTGCATCTTAAGCTAAAAGGGTGGAGTCTAGGAGGTTTAAGGGGGTGCGTCTTCGGTTCTCCGGTATAGGCATTGGTAAAGACGCTGTCATTGTCAGTGCTAATTTTCTTTATCCTAAAGGGGAACCTAGTTACAATATAATCTAGGAAGCTTACCGAGTAGTGGTTCGTTCTCTCGGGGTAAATCTGGGTGAATTTAATACGCGTAGCATCATCCTGGGCCGAATACTGCATCAGTCTCTTAGTAGAATAACCACCGATAACCTTGATGTCTAGCTGGACATTGTCTCCAGGATGTGGGAGGTTATACCTTAAGGGTTTTTTCTTGCGTTTCTTGTATTTCTTGATTAGTCCTTTGCGCTTTAAGATAGCGTATATCGTAGAACGTGGTATACTAATACCGTAGTCTTTGAGAAGGTAAAATCTGATTCTGTCAGGCCCGAAGTTAGTCTTCTTTCTCATGCGTTTAATAAGCCTGATAATCTGCTCTTTGGTTGCAGAAGGAGAAGTCTTAGGTCTTTTTGACCTGTCCGCCAGGGCTTCTGGATTCTTGTTTGAGGCAAGGTACCTCTTACGCCACTTATAGAATGTTTTAGTAGAGATACCAAAGTGCCTAGATACAAGGGAGGCATTCTTAAGTTGTTCGTATAAAAGCATCCAGCCAAGCCTCATGCGGATTAACCTTTGTAGATAATACGTAGGCATGGGTAACCTCCTTTCAAATTAAGATTTTTTTATGCTTTTTATTATAACAAATAAAAAGCAAAAGTGTTACCCATGTCTATGAACTCTTCAA
>Ga0272448_1009338_pt1 | contig 10044 bp, 7 predicted proteins | sample YNPCB0191_FD_202220 | JGI IMG/M metagenome (GOLD analysis project Ga0272448, IMG submission 202220) | Hot spring sediment microbial communities from Yellowstone National Park, WY, United States - YNP-CB-019-1 | ecosystem: Environmental > Aquatic > Thermal springs > Hot (42-90C) > Sediment... | reverse complement strand
TGTTTTATTCGGTCATCATTTTGCCTCTATTGCTGGCGCTGGTCCAATTATAGGTCCGGTGATTGCGGTAGTAATGTGGGGATGGTTACCAGCTTTATTATGGGTGACTATTGGGACAGTTTTTATTGGTGGCGTACACGATTTTGGAACATTAATTATCTCCGTAAAGGAAGATGGTTCATCGGTAGCAGAGATTGCCGGTAGGGTAATTTCTAGACGGGCAAGGATTATTTTTTCTTCTTTTGTATTGCTTTCTTTGATTTTGGTTATAGCGGTATTTGGTTATTTATGCGCTGATACCTTTGTTAAGGAGCCAAAGATAGTGCTACCGTCGTTAGGGCTCATACCAGTTGCGATTTTAGTCGGCTTTTTATTATATAATCTTAAAGTAAAAAGTGGCTTGGTTACTGTATTGGGGATGACGAGTTTAATATGTTTGGTCATCTGGGGAAATTTTCTGCCAATTTCAGCTAACATTAATATTTGGCTAGTTGTGTTATTTTTGTATTGTTATTTAGCTTCTATTTTGCCTGTGAATCTTCTTCTCCAACCACGAGACTATCTCTCGGCGCTACTTTTGTTTTTTGGGGTAGGGATTGGTTATTTGGCTTTGTTGCTTTCTTATCCAAAAATAACGATGCCTGCTTTTCATAAATTTAATGCTAGCGAGGGATGGCTATGGCCGACTTTGTTTGTTACTATTGCCTGTGGAGCAATATCCGGATTTCATTCTCTTATATCCAGTGGCACTACCTCAAAACAGATTGCCAATGAGCGCCATGCCAAGAGAATCGGTTACGGAGCAATGGTAGCTGAGGGATTAGTTGCGGTATTAACTATTATTTCTATAGGGGTATTGTTTAAGAAGGGCGAGGATTTTTCTAAAGCATTTAATACAATAAAACCTATCGGTCTTTTTGGTAGCGGTTACGGATTAATTACTAAAAATATTTTTGGGGGATACGGTTCCTTTATTGCAATAACAATCTTGAATGCCTTCATATTGACGACCTTAGATACAGCTACTAGGATTTCTCGATATTTAACTGAAGAACTATTAAATATCAAAAACAGATTTTTTTCTACTGGTTTAATAGTCTTGGTTAGTGCTATTTTGGCCTTTAGTGGAAAGTGGAATAAGATTTGGCCAGCGTTTGGCGCCTCCAATCAGTTAGTGGCAGCATTAGCGCTATTGGTAGTAGCCTGTTGGTTAGCGGCTAAAAATAAATCCATAAGAATTGTTTTCTGGCCTGTATGTTTTATGCTCATTACTACAGTAGCGGCTTTATTATATCAGGCAGTAAAATATTTTAGAAGTAAAGATATTACCCTTTTTATTATTGTCGTGGTGTTAATTATGTTGTCAGTGATTATGCTTAGAGAGGTATTTAGTAAAATCCTTTTAAGGAGAAAAACAGATTAAGGAGAAAAACAGATGCCCAGAGGTCTTATTGTCCAGAAATATGGTGGCTCATCAGTAGCTAATGTAGAAAGAATAAAGAAAGTAGCAGAGAGGGTGGTTAGTTATCGTAGGAAAGGATACAATTTGGTAGTGGTAGTCTCTGCCTTAGGCGACACAACTGATGAGCTTATTGAATTGGCTAATAAGATTAGCGCAGAGCCGCCCGAACGCGAGATAGATATGCTTTTATCGACGGGAGAGCAGATTTCAGTTGCGCTTTTGGCAATGGCAATTGACGAATTGGGATTTGAGGCAATTTCTTTTACTGGAGCCCAAGTCGGTATTATTACCGATTCAAGCTACACTAAGGCAAGGATTTTGAAGATAAATGCCGATAAAATAAGGCAAGAGTTAAAAAAAGGCAAGATTGTCATTGTTGCTGGATTTCAAGGCGTAACCCTAAATCACGATATAACGACGTTAGGCAGGGGCGGTTCAGATTTAACTGCTGTTGCATTGGCAAAAGAGCTCAAAGCCAATGAATGTGAAATCTATACAGATGTTGAGGGAATTTATACTACAGATCCACGCATAGAACCTAAAGCAAGGAAGATAAATCAGATTACCTATGATGAGATATTGGAGATGGCCTCATTAGGGGCACAGGTAATGCAGGCGCGTTCAATAGAGGTTGCCAAAAAGTTTAATGTACCTATTCATGTCAGGTCATCGTTCTCTAATAAGCCGGGGACGATGATTACCAAGGAGGTAAAAAGAATGGAAGACGTAGTTGTCAGTGGCATAACGTTAAGCAAAAATGAGGCAAAGGTTACTATTTGTAATGTTCCCGATAGGCCCGGTATTGCAGCAAAAATTTTTAAGCAGTTAGCAAGCGCAGGAATTAGTGTTGATATGATTGTTCAAAATGTTAGCCATACCCGACAAACAGACATATCTTTTACTGTAAACAAGACAGAGTTGACTAAGGCAATGCGTCTGGTAAAGACTGTAGCCGGTAACATTGGCGCAGGTGAAGTGCTGGAGGATAGCGATATTGCTCGAGTGTCTATAGTAGGCGTAGGAATGAAGTCGCATTCAGGCGTAGCTGCCAAGATGTTTGATGCCTTAGCCAAGAAAAAGATTAATATAGAGATGATTTCTACCTCAGATATCAGTATTTCTTGTATTATCAAAAAGAAAAATGCAGAAAAAGCAGTGAGAGCTTTACATGAAAAATTTGCCTTAAGCAAATAGAGAGGGTCCAATGTTAGAAGTTAAATTATACGATACAACCTTACGCGACGGTGCACAAGGAGAAGGAATCTCATTTTCAGTATTAGATAAAATCCGAATTGCCCAAGAGCTGGATAAATTAGGGATTCATTATATTGAGGGTGGTTGGCCAGGTTCGAATCCAAAGGATATGGAGTTTTATTTAAAGATGAGTAAGATTTCTTTAAGGCAGGCCCAATTGGTTGCTTTTGGTTCGACGCGTAAACCAAATTCAGTTGCCAGTTCTGATTCTAATCTAAAATCTTTGATAAAGTCACAGACAAAGATTGTTACCATTTTTGGAAAGACGTGGGATCTTCACGTTAAAGATGTTTTAAAGACAACCCTGCAGGAAAATCTGAAGATGATTGGTGATTCGATTAGTTTCCTTGTAGCAAATGGTATGAGCGTTTTTTACGACGCTGAACATTTTTTTGACGCATATATTTTAAATCCAGATTATGCCCTTCAATGTCTCTTAACAGCGCAGGAGGCAGGGGCTAAGGCAGTAGTCTTATGTGATACAAATGGAGGGACGCTGACTTCAAAAATTACTAAAGTAATTCATGAGATTAGGCCTCACATTAAGGTTATGCTAGGGATTCACTGTCATAATGATGCAGATTTAGCTGTAGCTAACTCTTTGGCAGCGGTTGAGGCAGGTGCGCAGATGGTTCACGGCACTATTAATGGTTATGGCGAACGTTGTGGTAATGCCGATTTAATCCCCATTATTGCTAATCTTAAATTAAAAATGGGTATCGATTGTATAAGTAACGATAACCTAAAAGAGCTTACGAGGGTTTCACATTTTATTAGCGAGATTAGCAATATGAAACAGCGCAATGACCAACCCTACGTTGGCTCTTCGAGTTTTGCCCATAAGGGCGGAGTGCACATTAATGCTGTAATGAAAAATCCCCAGACCTATGAGCATGTTGATCCTAGCGTGGTTGGAAATAAACGGAGAATTCTGATTTCGGAATTGGGAGGTAAAACTGGAGTGTTGCTTAGGGCTAGGGATTTAGAATTAGATTTAAGCAAGGAAGACCCTCAAACCAAAAAAATTTTGAAGTTGCTACAAAAACTTGAACACCAAGGCTACCATTTCGAGGCAGCTGAGGCCTCTTTTGAATTATTGATTAAAAGGGCTCTTAAAAAATATAAAAAGTTTTTCCAATTGGAGAGTTTTCGAGTCGTCGTAGAGAAGGAGTCAGATAAAAAGATTACTTCTGAGGCGATTATGAAAATTAGGGTCAAAGGCGTAAAAGAGCATACAGCTTCAGAAGGTGACGGTCCTGTGAATGCCTTGGATAACGCCTTAAGAAAAGCGCTTAAGGATTTTTATCCTACACTTTCTAAGATGCGGCTGTCTGATTTTAAGGTCCGTATTTTAGATGAGAAGGCTGGCACCGCAGCCAAAGTCAGAGTCATTATTCAATCTCAAGATGAAAAAGATAGTTGGAATACGATTGGCGTCTCGGAAAATATCATTGAGGCATCTTGGCAGGCACTGGTAGATAGTATTGAATACAAGTTATTGAAGGACAAAGTAAATGTATTACGATGAAGTTATTAGAGCATTAAATAAAAATAAAGTAGACTATACGGTGTCAAGAGGAGAAATTTAATATAATTAAAAATGAATGATATACCTACTCGATATAATCCCCAGGAAACTGAAGATAAGTGGTATAAGTTTTGGGAAGAGAATAATCTTTTTTGCGCAAAGCCAAACCCTTCTAAAAAACCTTTCTCTATCGTAATCCCTCCTCCTAATGTTACCGGAATCTTACATATGGGTCATGCCTTAAATAATACGATTCAGGATATTTTAATTCGTTATCATCGTATGAAAGGTTATGAAACTTTGTGGGTGCCGGGAACTGACCATGCAGGGATTGCAACCCAAAATGTAGTAGAAAAGGCAATTGCCAAAGAAGGATTAAGGCGCCAAGACTTGGGACGAGAAAAATTTGTCCAGAGGGTTTGGCAGTGGAGGGAACAATACGGCTCTACTATTATCAATCAGCTAAAGAAACTTGGCGCATCCTGCGATTGGTCGCGGACGCGTTTTACGATGGATGAAGAGTATTCAAAGGCAGTTATCGAAGTCTTTGTGAGTTTATACCAGAAGGGATTAATTTATCGAGGAGATTATATTATTAATTGGTGTCCTCGTTGTCAGACTGCACTGTCTGATGAAGAAGCGCCTTATCAACAGGTGCAAGGGAAATTGTATTATCTTAGATACCCTTTAAAAAAAGAAATTTCTGATTCCAAAAGTAAGACACTGGATTCGTTTTTGGCTAAAGATAACAAAAACGAGGATTATATAGTTGTTGCAACAACGCGCCCCGAGACAATGCTTGCAGATACTGCGGTAGCGGTTAATCCTAAAGATAAAAGATTTAAAAGATTAGTCGGAAAGACGGTGATACTACCTTTAATGGAGAGAGAAATCCCAATTATCGCAGACGATTTTGTTGACCCGGATTTTGGCACAGGAATTGTTAAGGTTACACCGGCGCATGACCCGAATGACTATCAGATTGGCAAGCGTCATAATTTAGAATTTATTAATATAATGCGGCCAGATGGGCTATTAAATGAGAATGCTGGCAAATATCAAGGTTTGGAGCGCTATAAGGCAAGAGAAATGGTGCTGCAGGATTTACAGGGCAGAGGATTGGTTGAGAAGATACAAGAGTATTCTCATTCAGTTGGCCATTGCTATCGTTGTCATACAATCATAGAGCCGTATTTTTCAAAACAGTGGTTTGTCAAAATGAAGCCTTTGGCTAAACCGGCTATTGAAGCAGTAAAAAAGGGTAAGATTAAATTTTATCCAAAAAGGTGGACTAAGGTTTATTTAAATTGGATGGAGAATATTCAGGATTGGTGCATATCGCGACAGATTTGGTGGGGTCATCGTCTACCGGTTTATTATTGTAAGAATTGTTTAGAGCAATTAAAATCCCAGCTGCTAAATGAGAAGATACAAACAACTAATAAATCAGAGGATATTGGATTTGAACAAAAAGGGATTATCGTTTCAAGGACAAAGCCGTCGAGTTGTCCAGTTTGTGGTTCAACAGATATTTATCAGGACGAGGATGTTTTAGATACGTGGTTTTCATCTTGGTTGTGGCCGTTTGCAACGTTTGGTTGGCCATTTGATTTTGATAATAAAGAAAGCCAGAGGCAACAGGCGAAAAAAGATTTAGAATACTTTTACCCGACTTCGGTTCTGGTTACGGCCCAGGAGATTATTTTTTTCTGGGTGGCAAGAATGATTATGGCTGGACTTGAGTTTATGAAAGGTATTCCCTTTAGGGATGTTTATATTCATGGGACAGTTAGGGATATAACCGGCAAGAAGATGTCTAAATCTTTAGGCAATATAATCGATCCATTGGATATTATTAAAGAGTATGGTTGTGATGCATTGCGTTTTAGTTTGATTTCGCTTACCGCAACCGGCCAAGATGTGTTTTTAGCGAAAGAGAAATTTGAGGCAGGCAGGAATTTTGCTAATAAAATCTGGAATGCCTCAAGATTTATCTTAATGAATTTAAATTTTGATTTAGTTAATAAGGACCTGTGTCTATTTTTTAAGGAAAATAATCTTACACTGCCACAACGTTGGATTTTGTCGTCGCTGTACGAGTCCCAGTTAAAGATTGAGAAGGCATTGTCAGTTTATCGCTTAAACGAGGCAATAAATATTCTCTATGATTTCTTTTGGCATAAATTTTGCGATTGGTATTTAGAGATAGCAAAATTAAGTATTAAAGAGCAGAGTACGCAGCTGGTGCTTTATAAAGTTTTGGAGAAATCTTTAAGGATGCTACATCCATTTATGCCGTTTATTACTGAGGAGATTTGGCAAAGATTTCCCGGTCAAAAGACTAGCATATCAATGAGCTTTTGGCCACATCTGCAAAAGCAGATTATTGACAGAGAAGCTACTGACCAAATGCAGGTAATTATAGATTGTGTAGTTGGTATTAGAAATCTAAGAGCGGTTTTAAATATCACTAGCAATCAGAAAGTGAAAATTTCAATTAATTGCCCTGATAAAATTAATAAAAAAATTCTTCAAGAAAATTGTGATATAATAAAATGGCTATGTTTTGGTCAGGATGTAGAGTTTACCTCTCTAAAGAAGCTCGATAATAGCATTAGCTCGGTTTTGGCAAACGGCATAAAGATTTTCTTAATTTTAGGCCAAGATATTGATAAAGAAAAGGAAATAAAAAGATTGTCCGAGCAATTAAGGCAGCTAGAGCAGATGTATAACAACAAGCTCTCTCGACTAAAAAATAAGGAATTTCTAAAGAAGGCACCCGAAGACATTGTCTCAAAAGAGAAGGAGAGTCTTCTGAATTTAAAAGAGCAGGTTAAAAAATTAAAGGAAATTCTATATGCCTTTAGATGATTTAAGTAGCTATCTAAAGCTTTGTTTTGAAGAGGATAAGATTTTTGAGGATATAACAACGGATTGTTTGTTCTCTTCAGATATATATATAAAGGCCAATATTTTGGCCAAAGAAACAGGTGTATGTTCTGGGATATGGATTAGCGGCACAATTTTTAAAAAAGTTAATCAGAAGGTAAAAATTAGATATCTAAAAAAAGATGGACAGATAATTAAAGCAGGCGATGTCTTGATGCAGATTCAAGGTCCTGCCGTGGATATTCTTAGATGTGAACGATTAGTATTAAATTTATTTTCCCACCTCTGCGGAGTAGCCACCCTTACCAGAAAATATGTTGATAAGATAAGAGAAACTAAAGCCAAGATTTTCGATACCAGAAAGACTATTCCGGGATTGCGGCTATTAGAAAAATATGCTGTTCGTTGTGGTGGTGGCTATAACCATAGATTAGACCTTAGCGATGGGGTATTGATAAAGGACAACCATCTATTTATCCTTTCAAAGATTAAGGCCAATCAGACATTGGCTTCTTTAGTGAGAGAGGTCAAGAGAAAGACTAAAGGCAAAGAGCTTCAGATAGAGGTCGATAATGTAGAGCAATTTATTGATGCCTTAGAAGGATATCCTGATATTATTCTCTTGGATAATATGAGTATTGCGGAAATTCGAAAATGCGTCGCAATTAGAAAGAATAAAAAGACCAAAGTTCAATTAGAGGTATCAGGCAATGTAAATTTAAGCAATGTGAAAGAGATTGCTTTAACAGGTGTAGATAGAATATCTATTGGCAGTCTGACTCATTCTTCTCAGTCACTTGACTTATCATTAGAGATAAGCGATGTTATCCCTAAGTCTTAATATATTTCTAATATGACAATTTGTCCTATTAACAGGACAGTTATTTTTCTTTTATTTCTATTTATTAGTCCCTTTTTTTTCTCGAATATCTCATTCTCCGAAGACGATTCTGAACAGAAAACAACAAAGCCGGCAATAAGGATTTTGACGCCCAATGAGGCAGCTTTAGAAAGGAGGAGGATTATACTTCAAGAGTGGGAGAATAAAGATAAAAAAAGTAAAACAAATGAGACATTGTCTTCTAGGATTAGATTAATACAAAAGAAAAAGGCTAGCGTAAGACAGAGGCGAATTCCTGAAGAGAATGTAGCTTTATCAACTAATCAAGATAAAAAAGAAAGCCAAGAGCACATTGAGACAGAAGGCATAAAAGGACAATCACCTGAATTTAAAGTAGCACAAGGGCAGAGGCGTTATCGAAATATCTTAACTAGAACTAACCAGGAAAGGGAGAGTGATTTTCGGCAATATCAGCAATTATTTGGCAGAGAGATAGCAGGGGTTTTAATAAAATTGGAACAGGAGCAGGAAAAAACTTGGAATCAGTTTTTAGAAAATAAAAAATGAAGATTTTTAGACAAAAGCGCCAATATCAAAGGATTGAAAAATTTGTTAGGGTAAATTACCAACTAACAAATGAGTCGCAAATTAGGATTGATTGCTGCAGTAGGGATATTAGCGAAAGAGGAATACGTTTTGGTTTGTATCAATATCTCAAAGTCGGCACCTCCTTAAAACTCTACATATATTTAGAGGATAAGCCAGAGTTTTTTTGCGTGATGGGAAAGGTTGTCTGGATAAAAGAGGTAGAAGGAGACTATCCTTATGAGGTAGGAGTTAATTTTGATTTTGTCACCCCTTCATTTCGTGATAAGATAATTGAAATAATTAAAAAAATTTCCTGATATCATCACTAATATAAAATTACAATAAAAATCAGCTTTAAATATTTTTAACAAAGAAAGGAGAGGCAGATGAAAAGAAATATTATTTTATTTTTTCTCTTTTTTTATTTTTGTTTTGCGTTTAAGGCAGTAGCTCAATCAGATAAAGGCAATCTTATTGTGGAATTTGAGAGATTCAAGAATGAGTTAGTTAGGGAAGGGGTACCTTTAAGCGATGTAATTGAAATTCAACAACCTCTAAGAGAGATATTGGTTTTAGGTATTGTAAAGGAAGAACTAAAATCAATAATTACTGATTTGTCAAAATCAAAAGTCACAGGTCAAGATTTAAAATCCGTAGTGGTAGCAATAAATGAAGTTGTTAAAAATAATAAGGATATATATAATGTTGGTTCTATGGTTTCGTCTTTAGTAAAACAGTTACATCTTCAGGGTATCAAAGGAAAGCAATTGGCTGAAGGAGTTGTTCAAGCAATTAAGCAGCTAAAGCAAGGTAGCTCTCAATCCGAGAGAAAAGACAAGAAAAAAAAGAAAGACAAGAAAAAAAAGAAAAAAATTAATTTCTAGTTCAGATGCCTTAACAAAAAACTTAATTTTCTGTAATTGCCTAATTATGCAACCTGATAAGGAGGGTTATTTTTATGGGATTAGATGACATTGCCCAAAATTTATCTGAGGAGGTAAGCCGTTCTTATTTACCTTTTTTGAATAAGGTGGTTGAGATAATGCAAGATAACTTGGTTTCTGTTTTTCTTTATGGTTCGGCAACAGGTATAAACTTTATCCCAAAGGTTTCTGATATTAATTCAGTAATTGTAGTTAAAGATATTAACTTACAGCTATTACAAAAAATTTTAAAACCCATTGCCATAGCTAAACGCCATCGTATTGAGGCACCTTTGATTTTTACCGAAGAATATATCCAATCGTCATTGGATGTTTTTCCAATCGAATTTTTAGATATGAAGGAAAACTATGTTGTGCTATATGGAAAAGATGTGTTGAAGGATATTGATGTTAAGGATTCATATATTCGCTTGTTTTGTGAACAGCAAATCAAAGGTAAGCTTATTCGAATCAGACAAGCATATTTAGAGTTAGGCCTAAACAAAAAGGGTCTGGAGTCTTTAATGAAAGATTCCTTGACTTCCTTAATGGCAGTTTT